>Ga0307995_1000489_pt1 | contig 27274 bp, 13 predicted proteins | sample EllFjometagen262_FD_203132 | JGI IMG/M metagenome (GOLD analysis project Ga0307995, IMG submission 203132) | Marine microbial communities from Ellis Fjord, Antarctic Ocean - #262 | ecosystem: Environmental > Aquatic > Marine > Unclassified | place: Southern Ocean | collected 2014-11-02 | reverse complement strand
TTATTTCTTCTGTGTGCTTCAAAACCAATATTGACACCATCTGCTTGAAGTAATTGACTCACATATAAAAAGCTTTCAAAATCTTTTGGTTTTTTATAATCTCGCAACATATATTCTTCAATTGTAACATTACCTATACTTGATCTTTGATGAGATTTCATTACTTCTGAATATACATCATAATCTTCTGGATTCGTATATTTTTTTACTGAAGAAAATTCTGGAAATGACTGAAAACCAAATTCTGACATAAAACGTGGGATTGCTGTATTATAATTCTCGAATGGTTTTTTTCCCCACCAAACATCCCAATAGTGATAATCTCCTTTAGTAAAGGATATTTTTTTGCCAAGCGCACTACTTGGTGATGATGACCAATAAGCACGATCATTGTCATATTGGTTTACGACCTCTGGAAGAATTTTATGAAATAAATCATCATATGATTTCCACATAATATCTGCCACTTCTTGAGATTGCTCTTTTGCTACACCTTCTTTCCATCCCCAATTTTGCCAAGCCCATTGATTTTCATTATTCCCACACCACAGTGCAATTGATGTATGATTTCTTAATCGCTTTACATTCTCTATAGCTTCTTGCTTTACATTTTTAAGGAAAGATTCATCACCAGGGTACATTGCGCAGGCAAACATAAAATCTTGCCAAACCAATAGTCCGTTTTCATCACATAAATCATAAAATTCATCATTTTCATAAATACCTCCTCCCCAAACACGAATCATATTCATGTTGGCATCTTTTGCTGAATTTAAAATGAATTCATAATTAGATTTTTTTACTCTAGATTGAAACTGATCTTGTGGAATATAATTTGCTCCTTTCATAAATACAGCATGCCCATTAACTTTAAAGTAAAATGAAGAACCTAAAGAGTCTGCTTCTGTAATTAACTCTATGGTGCGCAAGCCAACTCTATGTGATTTTGAGTCTGTATACGAATTTGAATTGATTTTTACTTCTACATCATACAAAACCTGTTTTCCCATACCATTAGGCCACCATAATTCAGGATTTTTTATTTCAAATGGAATTTTTAGTGTGTTTTTTCCATTTATCAATTCAACATCAACTATTTTGATTGATTTTTTATTTACGAATACCTCAATTTCGGTTTCTTTAGAAGCTGTTTTTACGTCTACTTCAATCATAGCTGTTAAGCTAGCTACGCTAGCTAAACGATTTTGTTTAATAAATAAATCTTTAATTTTATGATGAGACCAACCTCTCAGTTTTACAGGTTTCCAAAGACCAGAAGGAACTAATCGAGGTCCCCAATCCCAACCGAAATGATACCCTGCCTTTCTTGTGAAAAGACCTACTTTTTTATCCTTTTCAACTTTTCCTATTTCAGCCAAATCATTGCCAGATTCAGGAAATTTATAACCTACTTTATCATGCTTTTTAATTCCTTTTTTAATAGGCGATTCTAATAATACTTGCAATGTGTTTTTTCCTTTTTTTAAGAGGTGTTTACAATCAATAATATAGCTTCTAAACATATTATCTGTTTGCAAAACTAACGAGTCGTTCAAAAACACTTTACTGTAGGTGTCTAAACCTAAAAACTCTAATTCTAAGTTTTGCATTGATAACTCATTTTCTGAAACCTCGAAATTTGTTTTGTACTGCCAATCTTCTTTATCAATCCATTGTAACTCATGCTCGTTTAATCTAAAAAAAGGATCTTTTATTATTTTATTATTTAACAAATCTAGATGCACTGAGCCAGGCACCGTAGCATTTAGCCATGCAGAATCCCCCACTTTCTGAAAACTCCAGTTATCTTTTAACTCAATTTCATATATGGTAGGCTTATCTTTTTCACATCCGTATAAGAAAATTATTAATGTGATTAAAGTAATTAATGGATAATTAATTATACGCTTTTTCATTCTATACTGTTTTATTAAATTATACTAATTCCTCTTATTTGTTAATAGTATGTCTGGGTGTTTAATTTTAATAATAATAATAATAAGCTCTCCAAAGAGGGTGTGACTTTTACTTCAATTTTATTTTAAAAACATGACTATTTACCAATTCTTCGTGTGAAATAAAATAGGATTTCTTTATTTTACCATTAATCTCTATCTGTTTTATTTTTCCAAACCCTTCTTTCTCTATCACTAATTGTTTATTCTTATAATATCTCGAATCTAAATGAATCGTAATTTTATCAAATACAGGAGTTGTAATTGTATAATTAGGTTCCGCTGGTGAACTTGGATAAATTCCCATCATACTATAAATTAACCATCCAGACATCGTACCTGTATCATCATTACCTGGTAATCCATCGGATGTATTGGTAAAATGATCTTTTATCAATTGATGTACTCTTTTTTGAGTTTTCCATTCATAGCCTTTCGCGTAATTGTATAAAAACGGATATCCAATATCAGGCTCATTAGCCATATCAAACTGCTTGCTATCAAAAACCTTATCTAACTGTTTTACAAAAGATTTTTCACCTCCCATTTGTTTCATCAAATTTTTGATATCGTGGGAAACCATAAAGGTATATTGCCATGAGTTCCCTTCAATAAATCCTAAATTCTTTACAAAATTTGCTCCTGTATTTGGGTTGAAAGGAGAATACCAAGAACCATCATTATTTTTTGGGCGCAATAAATTAAATTCTTTATCAAACAGTTTTCTATAAGAAATAGAACGTTTTGAAAACAATTTATAATCATCTGTTTTGCCTAATTTTCTTGCTAGTTGTGCAATGGCAAAATCGGTAATATTGTATTCTTGCGTGGTTGATACTGAACCACTATTTGTTGTGGCTGTGGTTAGATATCCTTTTTCTATATAATCTTTAATTCCCGGGCGAAGTGGATTATTTTCTAACTGAATAGCACTTTTACGCATCGCTTTATACGCCTTTTCAATATCAAAGTCTTGAATACCTCTTAAATAGGTATCTGCTAAAACTATTCCTGCTGGATCGCCAACCATCGTCGTAGTTTCTGTTGCATTCAGTTCCCATTTAGGCAACCAACCGCTTTCATCATAAATATTTAGCATACTCTTCACCATATCTGACTGTTGTTTGGGATATACCAAAGACATTAGCGAATGTAAACTTCGATAAGTGTCCCAAAATGAAAATACTGTAAATCGTGTGCCATCAGTTTTCGCCGTTTCACGATTCGCCATTTTCGGGCATTCTCCATTAACATCATTCAATATATTTGGATGAATTAACGTGTGATATAATGCCGTATAGAAAATAGTTTTATCATCTTCGGTACCACCTTCAACTTCAATTTTAGATAATAAATCATTCCATTGTGAAGCGGTGTTTTTATAGATATCATCAAAAGTGAACCCTTGTGTTTCTTGCTCTAAATTTTCTCGAGCATTTTCGATACTCACGTAAGACACACCAATTTTCACCTCTACTTGTGTTGGTTTTTTAAAATGATAGGTAAAATAACTCCCAATGCTGTCGCCAATAATTTCTTTTTTATACTGTTTATACAAACGTGTTTTTCCGTTATAACCCATCCATTGACCTTCTACACCACTATTCTTTTTGGGCTTTTTCCAAACACCATAATCATCTGCGGGATGGCTAAATTTAGCGACAAAATATACAGGATACGATTCCTCTGGTTTGTAATAGCAAAAAGAGCCAACATTACGTATTCCTTCAATTTCAGTAGGCGAAACCACTTTAATCATTGCACCTTGTTCATTCGTTAATCCTAATCCTAAATTGATTAACACATTTGATTGCCCTTCTGGAAAAGAATAGCGACTAACACCAACTCTTGTTGTAGCTGTTACTTCGGCTTGTAAGTTATATTTTGAAAGATGTACGCTGTAATACCCAGGTTTAGCGATCTCGTTTGTATACGTTGTCCCATATTTTAAATGATTCGTATTTAACGCTCCTGTTGTAGGCATTGTTAAAATAACGCCTAAATCTGGACAACCAACGCCACTTAAATTAACATGAGAAAACCCAGTTAGAAAAGTGTTTTCATATACATAAGGAGTAGATAACCAACGACTGTCTTTTTCTAATGGTCCATTTTGTGAACCAGCTACATTAAAAGGTGACACACTTGCCATTCCTCTTGGCGCAATCGCTCCAGGATTGGTCGCTCCAAAATTTGATGTACCAATAAATGGATTGACATACTCAATTGGGTTTTGTGAAAATCCAACACAAAACACAAAAAGCCCTAGTACAGTAATTAATCTGTGTTTTTTCATTTTATTAATTTGTGCTAAGAACCTATTATAATTCATTAATTTTCTTTCAATTAGTTTACGGCGAGTATTTTAAATGCTCAAGTATATTCACATATAATCGCTACTTCTCAAGAGTTGCTTTAACCTGTTTGATTGCATTTAAATAGTCTTCAGTTAATCCGGAACCTTCGTAAAAAGTTACTCCTTTTGCACCATTATTTTTTGCTTGTAAAATAGCTTGTTTTAATTCTTCTGCAGATTTAAAAGGCGGTAAATAAATACCTGTATTTATACCTATTTTTCCTTGTACATCTTCAACACCTTGTTTTGTAGCATAACCAATCCAATCAATCTCTTCATTGTAAAATCCGTGATAAATCATTGGGTAGACCTCATCGATACTCCATTTATCCCAACGTTGACGTACCATATGGTCTGCCATTTCTGGGTAAGGAAATACTGCTGCGGTTAGTTTCTTATTATGTTTATGAACAATCTCATAGGCATCATCAACAACACTTTTAATCGCATTCAATCGAAAGTTCTTCCACTCCATATCTATGGAAGTATTACCGCTTTCTTTTGGATTTTTATGATGTAATTTTTCAAATTCACGAATGCAAACATCACAATAACAAAAATCATATTCGGCCATTTCTGTTTCTTGCTTCAAATTGTATTTAGGTAACAATCCTATTGGTAGGAATATATCTGGAAAACGGATATAATCTAAATGGACACTTTCAACACCTTCCACTTTTGCCAAACCTTCAACCATACCTAAAATATGATTTCGAGATTCTTTTCTGGTTGGACATAACCATTGATAATAATCTACATAAGGACGTGTATCAAAACACGACTTTCCATCTCTACTAACCATATACCATTCTGGATGTTGCAAAGCAATTGAATCTCCTGGTCGGTTCATGGTCATTATCCAAGCGTGTACTTTTAAACCTTCTTTTTTTGCAATAGGAACTAATCTTTCTAATTCTATCGGATCTGTTAATGTATTAATTAAAATTTCATCAATACCTGCGTCTTTGTATTTTTTAAATTCTGCATGATAAGCATCAGCTTTTTTAGCTTTCTCAGACGTTATCCAAACTCCAAATTCAAAAACTTGTTTTGCAGTTTCTATTTGAACACTATCAGTAGTATTATTGTTCTCTTTTTTTGTATTACAGGCTACAAATACAAGTAGCAATACAAAAAACAATGCGTTTTTAATTTTCATTTTAGATTTATTTACTAGTGAATTTCCCATCTTCTTTTATACTTAAAAATTTATTTGTAAAAGGACTTTGAACTGAAATTGTCCAACCAGAACTATGATTTTCAATAGAAAACTGTATTGTTTCCCCGTCAACAATTACTGTTGATAATTCTATCTTCTTAATTGCCGTTAACCATTGATTATGCTCTAAATAATATTTCTTTTGAGTACGGTATAGTTTATACAATTCCCATTTGATTTTTTCATCCTGTGGAATGGTAAATGTTGTATCATTTCCCACTTCATTGGATGAAAAATATACGTAACCCCATTTTTCGGGTTCATGCATATTAATAACACCTTGAGGAGACCAAACCCAATTGTATTCATGTACATACTTTCCGTTTTTATCCTTCTTTCTTGAATATTTTCCATTGGTAATGTCGTGTTGCCAATTCACTCTTGAGAAATTAATTCTCCAAAAATCATCAACAGGAACATTTTTATGAAAATAAGATGTTTTATATGCTGCCCAAGGAATCGCCATTTCCAGTGTCCAACCTTTATCAACATCCGAAGCATCATTTAAAGTTCCATTGACACTTACCGCAGATTTTAATCCCGTAATATTCCAATCGTTTAATACTGGAGACTTCAATTCTCTATAGGGTTTTGTTATAAATAAATCCCAAGCAGTATTAAGCGCATTTATTTCCAATTCGTAATAATTATGTGTATCACCATCTGGATCTACAAACACTTCAAAGTCGTTATTATGAAAAACGATGGCATCATGTTGCTCAATATCTCCCCAAACATGTGGTTCTTCAATTTGTGCCAAAATATAAAAATAAGTTTCATCCCATAATATTTTTACATTCGTCTGATATTTTGGTGTTTTAGCACTCTCAATATCAATAAAATTTATACTCCACTTCGCTTTTTTCCAAGAGATTTCATTTGATTTTCCATCAATAACAATAGTTTCCAACGTTTTATTGGCAACATAGGTTTTTGGGATAATTTCTTCTTTTGTTTGTGCACAAAACGACAAACAGAAAAATAAGAGGAAATTTATTATTAAGTAGGCATTCAAATTTTTATTCATTCTTGGTAATTTAAGACATCTCGACTCCGCTCGATGTGACACAAATTAAACTATAAACTATTATCTTTTGTGAATTGCACAACCTCACTCAACTTACCAAATGCCATAGCTACAACGGTATCTGCCGCACCATAATAGATTGCCAATTTATCTTCTTCGGTATCATGTAATGCAGCACATGGAAACACAACATTAGGAACATCACCAACCATTTCATATTGTTCCGCAGGCCCTAATAAATAAGGCTGCGTTCTATATTTTACTTTATCTGGTTCGTTCTCATCTAATAAAGCAGAACCCATAGCATACCGAAACCCGTTACAGGTATTAATTACTCCATGGTAAATCATCAGCCAACCTTCATCTGTAAGAATAGGAATTGGTCCTGCTCCAATTTTTGTGCATTGCCACGCGCTATCTTCAAAAGGTGTGGCTTTCATTACGCAACGATGTTCTCCCCAAAATTTCATATCAGGACTATAACTAATATAAATATCTCCAAATGGTGTATGTCCGTTATCGCTTGGGCGACTTAACATCGCATATTTGCCATTGATTTTTTGCGGAAATAAAACGCCGTTTCTATTGAAAGGTAAAAAGGCATTTTCGCATTGAAAAAATTCTTTAAAATCAAATGTATATCCAATACCAATTGTTGGTCCATTGTATCCGTTACACCAAGTAATCCAATAACGATCTTCAATAAATACAACACGAGGGTCGTATTTATAATCAGACTCAATCATTTCGGTATTACCTGCTTTCATTTCAATAGGGGCATGATTGATATCCCAATCAAACCCATTTTTGCTAAATCCAGCAAAAATATTCATTTGCACCGCTTTATTATCACATCTAAAAACACCTGCAAAACCATCTTTAAAAGGTACTACAGCACTATTAAATATACTATTAGATGTAGGTATAGCATACCGATCTATTATAGGATTTTCTGTATATCTCCAAATTACATCGTTACTATTTTCTGGTTTTTCTTGCCAAGGAATATTCTTCATTTTATTTCTTTATATGTATTATATTTTTTCTGCTGTATACTATTTAATCTACAATCTTTCTTACTTTATCTAACCATGTGTATTTTAGTATAATTGAGGTTATAATAAATACTGTCAAAGAAATGATCGCTTTTGGATAATCTCTTATCACAAAATATATTGGCATTACAATCATACTCGATTGCCAAATAATACCAATTGCACAGTTTAACATATCTTTCCAAAAGTCTGTGTTCTTTTTAATAGTGCTATCTTCTTTTAATAATTCTTTATAAACTGGATCCCACCATCCCCAAGGTCTAACAGATTTATAAAACAATTTTAAAGTTTCCATATCAGTAGGTTTTGCTAGATAAGTACCCAAAAAGGAACCTAATAATGATACGATAAAAATGACTGGAAACAAGTAAATGGCATGTACGTGAGATAAATCATATAGAAATGAACCTTCGCTAAAATTCCCTTTATTTTGATCTAATACAAATTGAAAAGAAGCTATAATAAGACCTGATAACATTCCCCAAAAATATCCCCAACCATTAAAACGCCACCAAATCCACTTTAAAAAATTTGCTGCGACATAACCTCCAAAAAGTGCCGAGGTAATCCATAAGGTTAGTGAATTAATAGAATCTGCAAAAAAGCCCATAAAAACTCCTAAAGCAACTACTGCAAATGAAGCAATATGACTTGCTTTGATATAATGTGTATCACTCGCATTTGGTTTGAAGTATTTTTTATAGATATCGTTTACAATATACGCAGGTCCTGCGTTTACAAATGCTGAAAATGTTGACATGAAAGCTGCCAATAATCCTGCTAATAGTAAGCCTTTAATACCCACAGGAATATGAAAATTAATGACTTTTGGCAATAAAACTTCTAAATCAGCTCCAGTTAAGGATGGATTCCCAATCATTTCTGGACTTAAAGTAACCAAAGCAATAACCACAACACCTCCTATTAACAAATACCTTGGAATAAATAATATTAAATTTGTGAAACCAGACATATATGCTGCTTCTTTCACTGTTTTTGTTGATAATATACGTTGCATATCAAAACTCGGTGTTGGACCTGCAATACTGGCAAAAAAACCTTTAAATAAAGTCATTCCAATTAGAGCACCAAACATTTTAAATCCTTCAGAATCTATTAAATCGTTAAATGCCTGAAATTTTCCAGTCCAATGGGTTTCCAATTCCCATCCAAAAAACACATTTCGCCATTCAGCTGTAATGACATTGTTTATTTCTACATCACTTATTGCATAGAAAGCATATCCTGCTACTAATATACCTGCAATAACCATAATACCGTATTGCAATACTTCAGTGGCCACAACAGAAAACATACCGCCTTTAATCGTATAAAGTGTGGTTAAAAATATGATGATTAATGCATAGGATTGTTCAGAATTCAATAGTACTAATTCGCCTATCTGCAATGTCATATCCCAAGGCAATATAATGGTCATGAATTTACCGACACCTTCAAAAAAGTATGCGATAAATCCAACTGCAGCAATAACTGCAAAAACGGCAACAATCATATGTGATGCTCTACCATCTTTTTTATCTCCAAAACGAGTTAATATCCATTCTGAACCTGTCATTATGTTTGATCTTCTAATCCAAACTGCTAAAAACATCATCACAAAAATCTGGTTCCAAATGGGCCAAAGCCACATAAACATAAAACTCTTTACACCATATAGAAATAGAATACCAACCATCCAAGCAGTTCCTGAAACATCGAACATTCCTGAACCGTTACTTAATCCTAAAAAATACCATTTAATAGATTTTCCTCCTAGAAAATAAGAATCCAGACCTTTCGAAGCCTTTTTGGAAACCCAAATCCCTACGCCAACAGTTAAAACAATGTACAATCCTATTATTACTATATCTATAATATCCATTATTCTTGTGATTTTTTACTATTAATTACTCCCCCTTTTTTATTCGGTTCAGCTCCCATAACAAAATGCAACTTTCCACCATCTAATATTTGTTGATGTGAAATAATCGTTTGATTAAACACTTCGCCATTTAGCGTTGCAGATTGTATATCGCTATTTTTATCAGAAACATGAGCTGCTTCAATTACAAAATATTTTTCTTCAGAAATTGTAATCGTAGTTTTTTTGGAACATATTCGTGTTTATCTTATTTGTGTTTTGATGATAGCCTGTACTTGGTTACTAATTAATAAGTTGTTGTTTTTTAAAATTCTCTATTAAGTAATCTGCATATCTTAAAAACCCTAAATCGGTAAGATGCACACCATCAACAGTGCCTTCGTTATCCATTCCATCCACTTGCCTGTCTTTGATGTAGAACACATTTTGAAACCCTTTCTTTAAAATTTGATCATATTCACCTTTCAACGCTAAATTTTCTTCATTCAATTCAATTTCGATATTTCTATCTAAAAAAGATTTTTTGTACATCATATTTTCAACTAAAAATATAGGTGTATTAGGGTGCTTTTTTCTGATGATTTCTACCAACGGTAAAGTGCGTTCTATAATTTGTTCAGTGTTTATGTTTTGTAAACATTCAATCACATAAAACCTGGCATCAATTTCAGAAATGAGTTCAACAATAGGTTTTTCCATTCTTCCATTTCCGCTAAAACCAAAATTTATAATTTCTACGTCCAGTTTTCTGGATATAATATTAGTATGCGCCATTCCTGGACGAGAAGCACAACCACCTTGAGTGATACTTGTTCCGTAAAAAACAATCGGTTTTTGCAGATTTTGTATCGATTTTTGAATTGTAGCGATACTATCTATTCCTACTTCTAGTTTTGTAACGCCATCATATAAAGGCAAAAATAGTTTGTACTCTCGCAATTTAGGAGTCATGTTTTTTATGAGCTCTTGTTCATTTATTATACCAGTAGGTATGGCTGTACTCACATATCTCCATGAACCTTTATGTTTTACATATAAATCTACTCCTTTGATTCCTGTAGAAGCCATGTGATTCATAGAAAAATCATTTAAAATTGACCATTTTACATGGATACTTGTCGAATTTGAATGAAACCGCACCGTTATTCCTGCGGATGCTTTGGATAAATCCCATACTGGTTCTCTTACTTTTTCTTTGTAGGAAATCGGCAATCTATCATAAGGACTTTCCTTTAAAGAATCGGCAATAACCGTCCCTTCTATTAAAAAGTGCTCGCGATCAAAGTACGTAATATTGGACTTTTTAATAATTTCTTTTTCTTGAGAAAAAGCGAATACAGAAACCCCGCTGATTATAATTAGTAAAAGATACTTCTTCATATATTGATTTATTTTTCTTTTAAAGTAAAACACTGTAGCTTATCATTATTATTAGCAATCAAAATCTTTTTTTGGCTCTTATTTGAAATCACGACTATTTTTTTTGCATCATGATTGGCAAAAAAACCATTTTCTTGACTCGTTGATACTGAAAAATTTCCCGTTCCATCGCCCAACATCAAAAGTCCTGTACCCGCATCATTTCTTGGTGTTTCAATTTCAGAAACAAACATATTACCTATCGTTAGTGCATCTAAATGTCCATCGTTATTAAAATCCTCTACTAGAATATCATTAATACTTGAAAACTGAGCTTGGTAGGGCAATGACGATACTTTAAACCTCCCATTTCCGAGGTTTTCTATATAAGAAGAAGCAAATGTTGTTGCCTTGTAATGCAACGCATTTTGTAGGTTGTCATTTCCGTACACTTGCTCAATTTCGAGCGCTGCAAAAACATCATACTTTCCTATTTTCTCTTTCAAATTGGGTATTTGTTCCGATGAACATGAAAAGCCTCTTAAAGGATAATGTTTGTTGTCCTGATAATAACCCAGAACAATATCATTCTGTCCATTACTGTCAAAATCATTATAATATATATCGAAAGGTTTTTCTTTTGATGTTTTATATTTATAGTTGAGACCAAGGTTTCCTGCAATAAAATCAATATCGCCATCGTTATCAAAATCCCCTTTTTCTAAACTAGACCACCAACCAGAAGAATCTTCTAAACCATCGATGGCAACTTTACTCAAAATACCCTCTTTATTTTCAAAGAAAGTAATAGGCATCCATTCTCCAACCAATGTTAAATCTACATCTCCGTCATTATCATAATCATTCCAAACGGCATCGGTAACCATTCCAATATTTTTAAATTCTGATGCTAATGTTTGCGTAACGTTTACCAATTGCCCATTTTCATTTTTCAGCAACATACTATTTGCTGGCAATGGATATTGGTGTGGTACATGTCTACCGCCAACAAAAAGATCCATATCTCCATCGTTGTCATAATCTGCTGCTTTAACAATTGAACCGCTATCTCTAGTTACATTTATAATTGCTCCTTTAGAAAAATTGCCATTACCATCGTTTATATAAAGACGATCTACATAATGCATATCGTTTACAGGATATTCATTACCTCCACTAACAACATATAAATCTTGATATCCATCATTATTAACATCTACAAAAAGCGCGTCCACATCTTCATAAGGGCTTTCCTTTTTCCAAAAAGAGGTATTACTATTAGAAAAACTACCATTATTATTTTGAATATATAATTGCGCACTATGGCCGGTTGCTCCACCTAAATACACATCATCTAAACCATCATTATTTATATCACCTGTTGCCATAGCAGGCCCCATTTGTGAAAGTTTATGAGGAAGTAATACTTGATATTTATAATCATCAAAAGTATTTTCGGTATGTTTAAAGTTGATATCAAATGACTCTGTACTATCAGAAAATAAAGAACTTTCTTTTTTAGTAGACAATTTTCTAGACTCACTTGAAGCATTGTTCATTGCTAGTTGAATTGTTTGATTTACCCTAATATTTCTTTTTACTGTTCTCGTTTGGTTAGGCCATGTTACAATAATGCTGTCCACATTTGTGATTTTGTGAAGTCCAAAATGCACAAAAGGTTCGCTGGTAGAATAGATACCACGAACATTAGTGGTTTCATAAGTTTGTGTTTCTTTTTCTGTATAGAGATTAATTCTAGTCCCTAAAACAGTTCTGTGTTTATCATCAACCAATTGTATCCGAAGAAAATTACTATTTGAAATACTTTCCGAATTGTTACGATACACAAATGCCTCACTATTAATGTTGTTTACAACAAGATCTAAATCACCATCGTTATCTAAATCAGCATAAGCAGCACCATTTGAAAAGGACTCTTCGTTCAATCCCCATTCTTCCATTACTTTTTGAAAATCTAGATTTCCTTTGTTTTTAAAAGCATAATTTTTTAAGGGTTGAGACGGCATTAATGTCAATACTTCATCTAAATTTAAGATATCAAAAACACTCTTAATATTTCCTCCATCGGGATATTTTTGAAGCCAATCAAATCGTATTTTATCTATATAATTTGCTACATTTTTATCTGCATCGGTATTGCGAATGTCATAAAGTAACCCATTTGTAATATATGTGTCCTTGAATCCATCATTATTAAAATCAGCGATAAGGTTAGACCAGCTCCAATCGGTTGCTGCCATTCCTGTTAACTGAGCCACATCGCTAAATGTTGTATTTCCGTTGTTAAGTTGAACTGCATTATACATATATTGATAATGCCCACCGTCATCCAAAACTTCTTGAAATTTATCTGGATTCATTCCGCTCATATTAGACTTAGAACGAAAATTATCTTCAGCTACCATATCTACTGTGAAAATATCTAACAAACCATCGTTGTTAATGTCAGAAACATCAACTCCCATGCTGTAGTAAGACATATGATTTAATGCGGTATCCGCACGATTGGTAAATGTTCCGTCTTGATTATTTATAAAAAGAAAATCTGGAGCATAAAAATCATTTGTGACGTAAAGATCAGTCCAGCCGTCATTATTAATGTCACTTGCAGACACTCCGTTAGGAAAGCCTGTATATTTTATACCGGCTTGTTCGCTAACTTCAATAAATGAGTTTTTACCTGTATTTTTGAATAATTTTAAATGGTATTCTGGTTTTAAAAGTGTAGTTCCAGAAAATTTTGAATAGCCTCCTGGATTTGGAGGTTGTGTTAATAAAAACAGGTCTAGAAACCCATCTTTATCATAATCTAAGAAAGTGGCGTGTCTCGTTCTCTGAGTGTCGTCAACGCCAAATGTTTTTGCAGACTCTGTAAATGTTCCGTCTCCGTTATTTATATATAAGAAGTTTGTTCGCAAGGCGGGTTTATCGTCATAGAGTTCTCTACTAACATAAATATCTTGATGCCCGTCATTGTTCACGTCTGCAACAGTAACTCCTGTAGACCAGCCGCCGTCATCGATAATTCCTGCAGTGGTTGCAATGTCTTTAAAAGTAAGATTACCTTGGTTCAGATATAATTTATCTGACACCATGTTACCTGCAAAATAGAGGTCTTGAAGACCGTCGTTATTGAAATCTCCAACGCCAACACCAGCACCTCCATAAAAATTAGCATACAATAAGATGTTGCTTTCTTTACTGTCCGAGATGTTATTGTTAAAGTTAATATTTGTAAAAGAAGAATTGAGTAATGTAAAACGCGTATGTGTTTGTTCAGATTTCGAAGAGGTTCTGCTAATGATTAAGAATAACACGTATGAAAGAAGCGCAATAATTACGAACCAAAAAATATATAATTTGAGTGATTTTTTCATACTACCAAATTTAACAAAAAAAACAAAGGAGAGTTTCCCCTCCTCTGTTAAACTAAATTAATTCAAATATATAATCTTTAAAACTAATTTCTATTTAGTTTACATCCCACCAAACTCTGGTAACCTGATCATTTGGCCCTTGTGCATTCAACACAGCCTGAAAATTATCAGCATTTACTGAACCTTCACTAGGAGGGTAAATTAACCTTCTAGGTATAGCACCATTCGTGGTATTACTAGGATGTACAGCTTCTCCGCCAAAGGGTTGAAGTGCAGGGTATCCAGATCTTCTAAAATTAGAAAAACCTTCAAAAAAGTCAAAGAAAGATGCAGCCCAATACTGCTCACCAATCATTTTTTCAGCTTCAAGAGCATTGTAAGGATTAGTTGCAAGATATGCGGCAACTGTGGCATCATCAATAGTAAGTGATGAGTCATAGTGAGATCCCCATATTTGCATATGCGCTTTCACTCCACTGTTATATTTTACTTCAGCAGTAGCATGATTTCCTGCGGCCGCAGCAAACTCTGCTTCCAACAATGCCGTTTGAGCATAAGAAAGAAATATCCAAGGAGACGTATTTTGCGTAATCGCAGGATTTACCTTCGCATAACTATCTGGAGTTTCTCCATAAATAGCCATAAGTTGGTTATTTTCTAAACCATAACGATTTCCTGCTGCTGGACCGCTTGGGTCTGCAAGGACGTTAAGGCGAGGATCACCGTTGGCATCTAGCCAATCATACAATGTTGCTCCTATTCGTGCATTAGCATATCTTGGTGCATAAGTTCCCCAAGCATTTCTGTTTAAATCTGTTGGACCATCAGTATGAATCATAAAGGCAGTATCATCATTAGAAGCCATAGTACCACCATTGATAGCTTTTTGAGCCCAAATACCTGAAACAGAAGAATCTACATTTTTCATACGCATTGCTAAACGTAACATTAGCGAATTTCCAAACTTTTTCCATTTATCTGTATTCCCGTTAAAAACTAAATCTGAACCTCCAAGTGAGCTGGCTGCTCCTATTTGAGCAATACCCTCTTCAAGCTCTTTTAACATGTCCATATAAATTTCTTGATCATCATCATAGGCTGGTCTAATATTAACATCTAAGAAGCCTTTTCCAGCATCAAAATAAGGAGTATCACCATACTGGTCAACCAATGTATGGAAAATAAATACTTTCCAAATTCTTGCAATCCCCAATTCAGTTCCTACATTTCCTTCAGCCTCTAATTGACTAATAATATCAACAACCGATTTAACAGTTGTTCCATATTGTGTCTCCCACCATGCAAACTGAAGATCTTCACGAAGCGTGTAGATACTCGATTGTGGGAATGTTTGATCCATTACTTGCTGTACAAGTTGTCCTGCACATAATATATTTGTAAAAGACAATTCGTATTCTTCGGTTGCCGATTTTAAAAATAAATATGCAAATTTTGGATTTACGTCAAGTTCTGAACTTGCTGTTGGATCAACATTAAGATCCTCAAATCCTTTATCGCATGACACTAATATCATGGATATTGCTATAACTAAAGTTATTATTTTTTTCATCTTAAATTAAAATTTTAGGTTAATAGAAAAACCAACAGATTCACCTATTGGCATTGAAATAGCCTCAGCACCCTGACCATTACGGGTATTATAATAAGCCTCTGGGTCGTGATTTGGAACATTGTTAAATAGAAATCCTAAATTATTTCCAACTATAGAAATACTTGCACTATTAATAAAAGTATCCATAAGTACTTTATTAGGAATTTGATATGCTAAACTCAATTGACTGATTCTAATAAAATCGTTTTTGTAAACATTCTCTTCTCCAATAGCATGTTTAGACCCAAGTGTCCAATAATAATAAACATCTCCATCTGTCAGCCTTTGAGTTATAGTACTTCCATCCTCTAACACACCATCAGGAACAAACCCATTCTCTCTTCCACCTTGAGGAACTGTGTCTTCATGTAATCCATACTGTTTCATTTTTTGATTGGTATTAGAAACAATACTTCCTCCAAATTTTCCTTCTAGGAATGCATTAAATGTAAAGTTCTTGTATCTTAAGTCAGCACCAAAACCCATTTGGGTTGGAGCTACTCCTAAACCTAAAACTTTGTTAATTGCTTCAGATTTAGGTACTGGAATACCATTAATCACTTCATGTACAATGCTACCTTGAGCATCTCTTACGTATGAGTTACCATAAATAACACCATAGGGTTCCCCAGGAATATTCCCTATATTTGATTGAAAGAAAGCACCTACTCCTGCTTGAAGAATTCCATTATTCTCATCAGTCCTAACAACTTCACTTATGTTGTTAGCATAGTTTAGAGATAAATCTAATGAGAAATCCTCTTTATCAATTACTTTTCCCCTTAATAATATTTCTACTCCTTTGTTTGTTATTTCTCCCAAATTGATTGTTGTATTTTGATATCCAGAAGCAATCGAAGATGTAGCATTTACAATATCTCTTAACGTTTGATTTGAGTAATATGCTAAGTCAATAGAAAACCTATTATTAAGCAAACGTAAATCAAGACCAACTTCCATTTCATTTTTTTCAAAAGGTGTTATAGTAGAATTTGGAATCGTTCCTCCGTTAATCTGTCCAAGTGGGTTTCCCAAATGACCTTGACCTACTAGTCCATAAGTTAAACTTAAACCATAAGGTTGGCTAGCTCCACCAGCAACTTGAGAATATCCTCCTCTTAATTTAGCAAAAGAAATTGCCTCTGGTAGCTCTATTAAATCCGATAGAATAACAGATAAACTTGCCGAACCATACATTTTACTATTTGGAGTTGTTTTTCCAGGTGCAGAAAGTGTAGAGAACCAGTCATTTCTTAATGTCGTGGTTAAATAAATTTTATCTAAAAAAGAAAATTCTGCAGATCCATAAACAGAATTCATTTTTCTTTCTTGAAAACCATATAAACCAGATTGAGATGCTGTATTCAATACAGATTCTAACCCAGGTATTACTATTTGATTTCCAAAAACCCCCACGTTTTCTGCTTTAACATAAAATGTTCCTGCTCCAACAAAACCATTCACAGCAAAGTCTTTGGCAATATTTACATTATCAGTTCCAATAAAAACATCTGCATCATATTGGTCAATAGTTTGTGTCTGTTGAAAAAGTTGTCCTCCTGGATAATAAGCAACACCAGGTTGAAATAAAGGAGCACCATTAAGTACTTGATTATTAAAATGATTTGTAGCCTTGTCAAACCCAGCTTGTCCTCTTATATAAAGATTCTTTGTAACGTCATACCTTGCATTTACTGCCCCTAGTAATCTTTGTTTCTCTGCAGAGGTTATGTTATTGTGTAAAGCAAACCATGGGTTTGTATTATATATATTATCAGAAACCGACAATTCATTAAGTCCATCAGTAGTACCATTGCCAAAATCACCAATAAAATCATTTATATTTATATTTGGTGCAAAATATCGAATAGAACCGTTTGGACTCATCGGTGCAGTTCCTACAATAGGATTTGCTGTTTCGTCTACATCGCTAAATTTCACACTTGCATTGACTATTAATTTATCAGATAGACGTTGTGAAGTATTAAGAGCAAAAGAATGTCGTTTTAGTTTCGATGTTTCGACAACGTCAGTTCCATCTGTATACGTCGTTGAAAACCTAGTACTTCCTTTATCAGTATTTGAAGTAAATGCAATAGAGTTTGTTGTATTTACACTTGTTGAGTAAAGGCGCTTTAAATTATCTCCAGCATAATCATAAACTTGTTCAGAACCATCGTAGGTAGTTCGTAATGAACCGTCTAATCTTGGTCCCCAAGAATTAAATGTATCTGCTTGATTTGTTGGAAAACCACCAGCAATACCATTTCCATAGGTCGTTTGAGGGCTAAATAGATTATTTATACCAGTAAATACCGTTTGGTTACTTACTTCTACACCCATCCCTTTTTGACTACCTTTACCATCTTTTGTCGTAATTATAATAACACCATTGGAAGCCCTAGAACCATAAAGTGCTGCTGCCGCACCACCTTTTAAAACACTGATAGATTTTATATCATCAGGGTTAATAGCTGAAAGCCCATCACCATTATCAGCTCCACCCCATTCACCAGCAGAACCTAACTGTTGATTTTGAAGTGAAATACCATCAATAATATAAAGTGGTTGGTTAGCACCATTGAAAGAACTATTACCTCTAATAACCACTCTTGCAGATCCTTTGATTCCAGTTGCACCGTTACTAATATTAACACCTGCAATTTTACCTCGTAAGGCTTGTAGTGGACTTGCTGTTTTAACACGGTTTAATTCATCTCCCTTAACCTGGGTGATCGAATACCCTACAGCTTTTGTTTTCTTTTCGAACCCAAAAGCAGTAATAACTATTTCATCTAAACCCTCAGAATCCTCTAATAGAGAGACATTTATCGTTGTTTTATTTCCTACTGCGACCTCTTTGGTCATAAAACCTAAAGAAGAAAATTCTAAAACAGCCGTTGTACTTGCAACTGAAAGAGTATAGTTTCCATCAAAATCGGAAGAAGTTCCGTTAGTAGTACCTTTCTCAATTACATTCACGTTTGGAATAGGAGTTCCATTCCCGTCAGTTACTTTTCCTTGAATCTGTTGTTGAACAATCTCTTTTTTTAAAGTTGAGTCATTAAGATCAAGTGAAGTCTTTATTTTATCTGAAATTTTATCGTTATTCGCATTAACTTGAAACAATGATAAAACCAAAAGAAATGACAATAATTTCGTTTGTAAATTTATTTTAGGTGAAAATCTAGTTTTCTCTAAAATATTTGAATTTTTATTCATAATTTTGAATAGTTTAAATGTTAGTGAATATTTAAATTAAATTACTGAATCAGTGGATGTTAGCGCATTCTCTGATTTTTTTTAAAGTACTATTTTACTTCATAAGCGTTATTATTATTTATTTATTTAAGGATTAATAGTAATTTCTTTCTTATCTATTTCATACGTAAAGCCTTTAAGTTTACTAAATGAATTAAACACTTCTGCAATCGTTTCTATATCAAAAGTTCCTGTATATCGGCTATCGTTCAACGCTCGTTGATTGTTTTGTATGGAAACATCGTAGTGTCTTTCTAATTTTTTAAAAATATCTTCTAAACGTTCATTTTTAAACATGAATACCCCTTTTACCCATGCAATATGACTTGCAACGTCTACCTCTTTTTTATACAGCAAACCTGCCCTGTCTAGTATTGCAATCTCATTAGGTTTCAAGAGTACTTCAACTTCAGTTTTAGCATGTTTTCCATTCGGCTTTACACCCACGGAACCTTCTTGTAAAACAACCTGGTCCGCATCATTATTTTTATAGGAGCTAACATTAAATTTAGTACCATAAACCTTTGTACGTAGTCGATTCCCTTGAACTATAAAAGCATGGTTTTTATCTTTAACAATGTCAAAAAAAGCTTCTCCATCTATAAAGACTTCTCTTGGTTGCCCTTTTAAAAATTTTACAGGAAATTTTATTGTTGTACCTGCATTTAAAGATACCGAAGAACCGTCTGACAAGACCAAATGAAGGCGCTTAGCATAAGGAACAGACAAAGTGTTGTATCTTAATTCTTCGCTAGCAGTAGCCGTATTATCTTCATAACTTATATTACCTTTTCGTTGTATTCCAAGCACTTCGCCCTCCCTACTTACAATGTCTTGATTTCCATCTAAGGCTATGATTTTTCTAGTACCATTACTCATCTCCAGTACAATTTCACTCGTATCTCCAACGTTAAAATGAGTCACAAATACCGAAGCTATAAAAAGTCCAAAAACTAAAACTGCAGCATATTTAAAGGCTATCAATCGCCATTTTTTGTTTTTGACTGCTTTTATTTTTAATTGCACTTTCTTTAAATCAAGAGTATTTGTAGTATTGGAAATTGCTGATAGCGCCCAAACTTTCTTGGAAGCAATTAATTCTTCTTTATTTTTCGCTGCGCTATCCGCCCAGTCAAATAAAATTTCAACTTCTTCTTCAGTAGCTTCTCCTTGAAGATACTTAGATATTAAGTTATTTTTTTCTTTATGCATATTCATATAATGTTCAGTCTAAGTACACTCTAAATTCTATTTACCCTATACTGTAATCCCTTCTTTTAAAAACAGTGAAAAACAATTAAAAGGATCATGGCAGGAAGGTAATCTGAAAGCTTATTTTTAAGGTGTTTTAAAGCACGCGTCATATTTGCCTCTACCGCTTTGATAGAAATATTGAGTTCTGCTGCTATTTCTTTATTTTTTTTAAATTCAATACGGCGCATTTTAAAAACTTGCTTGCATTTACCTGGAAGCTCATTCACAGACCCTTCGATTAATTCCTCTAGTTCTGTCAGCATTACCGTATCAAAATTCATCGCATTTAAAACCTCTACATTCAAACTTTCTTCTCTTTTTCGCAAACTGTTATCGAAGTATTTATGAACTACTTTTTTATGTCTAAAAAGATTCAAGCAATCGCTCTTCGCAGAAGTATATAGAAAAGCTTTAATACCATTTATTTTTTGAACTTTTTCTTTGTTCAACCAAAGTTTTAAAAAAGCTTCTTGAGTAATGCTTTTTGCCTTGTCACGGTCTTTTATAAATTCAGTGCAGAACCCTACAATTTGATTGTAGTATAAATTAAAAAAAAACGCAAAGGCTTTCTCATCTCCCTTTTTAAAAAGATGGAAATGTATTGATTTAGAGTCTAATACTTTTCTCTTCAATAGTTATAAATTTATAAACAATATTTGAAAAGTGCTTAATTCGATTGACTTTCTAGACATCACAGCATCAAAATATTGATTTCCGTGAACTTAGATTTTCAATCCTTTTTAAATGCGCTCATACATAGTACACTTCAATTATCAGTTACCCTATATTCTTTTTTATTTTATTTTACAATTAAATAATTGTAAAATAAAAAACTATAAAAAATCAGTTATTCTATGTCCCACCATATCCTTGTTGTTAAAAGGTCAGCACCTTGTGCTGCTATCGCAGCATTATAATTTGTGAGGTTATTTATTTTCTCACTTTCATCCCAAGTCATCCTTCTTGGGATAGTACCGTTGGTGGCATTTCCAGGATAGTTAACTGGGGTTAATACTGGGAAACCGGATCTTCTCCAGTTTGAGTAACTCTCATAGTCATTTAAAAAAGTAGCCGTCCAGTATTGGGTATTTATTTGTTCGATCGCATTTGTAGCATCAAAAGGATTAGCAAGCAAATAAGCATCGATATCGGCATCGTCAATTACTGCTTCAGATCCATAAATCTCCAACATTTTCATCGCAGCTCTTACGCCAGCATTGTAATGTGGTTCTGGATCTCCTCCCGCAAGCCCCCAACGTTCTGCTGCTTCGGCAAGCATAAACTCAACTTCGGCATAGGTTTGCCAAAACATAGGCGTAGCCAAATTTTTTACAATTGCACTAGGTTCAGCGTACTCATTCGTATCATTCTCACCAGTTAATTGGAGTAATAGATTTGCGTCTAATCCATTGGGTAGCCCTATAAGGTTCCAAGAATCATTACTCCCATCACGTTTACGCGCTGCAAGAATTGGCAGCCGTGGATCGTTTCTAGTTTGCATAAAATCCACAAAAGTATGACTTAAACGAATCTGGTCATCTTGAGCAAAACCCGAAGCATTCCCATTTTGACTTGTAAGCGGAGTAGCAGCATGCTGAAAGTACACAATATCTGTATTAGACTCCATAACACCTCCCAATATCGCTTTAGTAACCCAATTTTGCGCAGCAGCAGGGTCAACCTTTATTAGCCTAAATCCCAAACGTAACATCATAGAGTTTGCAAATTTCTTCCATTTACTCAAATCTCCCTGGAACAGAAAATCTGCAGACCCAAATGCTGAAGTACCAGAATCTAAACTTAATATGGCGGCGGCGGCCTCTAATTCTTCAAGCATATCTATATAAATATGACTTTGTGCGTCATATTTAGGAGTATATACTCCGTCTATAAATGCCTTACCAGCTTCACTGTAAGGAATATCTCCATAATGATCAGTCAATCTTTGAAAAACAAAAACTCTAAGTATCCTAACTATTGCTTTCATTTCATCTGGCGCATCTTCATCATCCAATTGCACCAATAAATCTTCTATCCATTTCACAGGTTGTCTATAATGAATAAAGAGCGCAGACGTATAATCTTTCCTCAAAATATATTTATCTCCTTCAGCAAAATTTAAAAGGGGAGAAGACAAATGTTGCATCATCATAGCATTATAGATAATATTTACTCTGTGGTTCTCAAAGTTGCCTCCAGAACTAAATAATTCGATGGTAGATAACTTATTCCCAACTGGAGCTTGGCTTAGATTGACGGGATCAACATTCAACTCTTCAAACCCTTTATCGCAAGCATTTAAAACAAATACCGCCAATACTATATAAAGTAATTTTTTCATTTGATTTTATTTATTGTCTTAATAAGTCACAAATAACAACTTAAATAGCAATTCTTTTGGTAACTTGAAAGTTTCATCTTCTTAGAATTTAACCTTTATATTTAATCCATAACTTTTTGAAGGCGGAATACCAAAATAATCAAGTCCTTGCGCATTCCCTGTTTGGTAATTGGACTCTGGATCTATATTTTCCACACTTCTTTTAATAAAAAACAAATTATATGCGGTCGCTGAAATATGGACAGTTTTCATGAATGTGTTTTTCAATGCATGATTTGGCAAACTATATCCTAGACTTAACTGTCTAAATTTAATAAAATCATTATCCTCAACAAAATGTTCTGCTATTCCACCAACGCTGGCTATCCTGCCCCAATACCCCTGTAAATTTTCGGGAGCAATGGTTGTAGTAAATGCTTGATTTGTTGCGGCATCAATTCCAGAAACCGTCAGTCCGTTTTCCCTACCTTCTAGGGTCTGTTTATGAAGTCCATTTGCTGTAAGCACGGCGTTAGTACCTGAAAATATTTGCCCACCAAATTTTCCATCGATCAAAAAGCTCAACCTAAAATCCTTATAGGTAAAGGTATTGGTAACACCAAAAGCTGTTGGTGAAACCCCTTGCCCTAGTATTTTTCTTTCACCAATTACCGCTAAAGGTACACCACTAGCGTCAATTTCGTAAAGAATGTTTCCATTGACATCCCTGCTATATGCATTTCCAAATAATGTACCAAAAGGTTCTCCCACTATTTGTGCGACCTCTATATTAAGTGTACGGGGTAATCCTATAGAAATATTAGCATTATTATAATTGGTTGCTAGAACAGTCCCTTTATTGTGAGAGACATTGAAACTAGAATCCCAAACAAAATCAATGGTCTTAATTGGGGTTCCAGAAATTAATAATTCAACCCCCTTATTTTCAAGAACTCCAGTATTGGTTAAAACACTTGAAAAACCAGAAGTAGAAGATATATTTACAGGAACAATATCATTGACTGTTTCATTTCTATAATATGCGAAATCTAAAGCTAATCTGTTATTAAAAAAGCGAGCGTCAAAACCCACTTCAAATTCATTTTTACTAAAGGCTACCAAATTGGCATTTGGTACTTGTTCTCCATTAATTTGCACCAATTCTTGCCCTTCATGATCAGCAAAAAAATCATACGTTAAACTCAATTGATATGCTCTATCGACTCCACCAGCAACTGTAGAGTAACCTCCCCTAAATTTTAGGAAATTTATAAAATCAGGCATTTTCAAAGCATCAGACAATACCAAACTTGCATTTACCGAAGAATAAAAATCATCATTCGGTGATTTCTTTCCTGGAAACGACAACGTAGAAAACCAGTCATTTCTGCCGGTAAAAGTAAGATATACCCATTTACTGTATGAAAATTCAGCTGACCCATAAATTGAACCTATTTTACTTTCGCTAAACATTTTCGATGGTGTTTGGGATTCTGTATTATCTATACTTTCTATTCCAGGAATAATAAAAAAGACTCCTAAGTTTACTAATTCTTGATCCTTAATGTAGTTGCTATTAACCCCTACAAAAGCATTTACAGAAAATTTATCATTCATCTCTTTTTCTACACCCAGTATTGCATCTGTATCTACCTGGGTATATTGAAATTCTCTGTCCCAAATAGCTCCTAAAGGAAAAAAACCTGTACCCAAAGGCCAAACTTGTTCTCTTTCGATAACATAATGATCTACCCCCGCTCTAGCACCTAGGTATAACCAGTCTGTAAAATCATAACGCAATGATGCCGATGCTATGATTCTCTTTTTCTTATCCTCATTCCTATAATTAAACGCTGAAAAATAAGGATTAATATAAAAAGGATTTGCAGAAAATGTACGTTCTGTACCATCGGCATTGGCTCCAGGGTTCATACTTCTTACATCAACATTTGGTGATAAATTCCCTACTGTAAAACTTGTATTAAAAGGTGGAGAGGAGATATTAGGCCTGTTATGGACATCTTCAATAATATATTTTGCATTTAATTGCACAGATAATTTTTTAGACAAAACAGCCCCAATATTTAATGACATTGATTTTCTACCTAAATTTGAATTGGGTATAATATCTTCATTTTTTAAGTTGGTAGCAGAAAACCTATAATTTAAATTATTGCGCGCTACTGCCAATGACACAGTATTAATTGCCGTAGTTCCTGTTCTATAAAAATGATCCCAATTGCTTCCAACATAACTGTAAGGTCTTTCAACACCATCCCATTGCACCACCATAGAACCATCTAATTTTTCTCCCCAAGAAGAACGAGATGTAGCTTTAGCTTCAGCCTGATTTACCGGCTTCCTACCAAAAATACCTTGTCCGTATTCTGTTTGAGCATCTAAAAATGAAGTGTCTAGATCATTAAAAGTAAACGAACTACTCACTTCTACAGTAAGTTTTTTGAGTCCCTTACCTGTTTTAGTCGTAATAATGATAACACCCCCTGCTGCGCGAGAACCGTACAATGCAGATGCTGCACCACCTTTAAGCACACTTACACTTTCTATGTCGTCTGGGTTTATGCTTGATATGCCATCCCCTCCGTCAAAACCTCCCCACTCACCAGCAGAACCATTGGTATTATTTCCTATCGGGATTCCGTCCAAAATATAAAGCGGTTGATTATAGCCCGTTAAAGAGCTAGCTCCACGAATAATTACCCGACTAGAACCAGCTGCTCCAGTTGCATGTTGTGTAATGTTTAATCCTGCAATTTTTCCTTGTAGTGCATTAATGGCATTCGTCTGTTTAACTACTGAAAGTTCATCTCCTTCAACTTCAGTAATTGAATACCCCAGTCCCCTAATTTCCTTCTTTATATTTAAAGCAGTAACAACTATTTCAGACAACTTTTCCGTTTCTTCAATTAAAGTTACATTAATGTTCGATTGCTTGTCAACAAGAGTTTCCTTTATTGTAAATCCTATAGATGTAAATACTAAAGTGGCAACACTAGAAACGGAAATATTATAGTGTCCATCAAAATCAGTAGAGGTCCCATTAGAGGTCCCTTTTTCCACCACATTTACTCCAGACAGTCGAACACCAAACTTATCAATTATTATTCCTTGAACCTGTACCTTTTCTAAAACGACTTCTTCCAAATCATTATTCTCATTTACAGAAGAAATAGGGGTACTCTTGTTTTTTAAGGAATCTATTTTAAGTAAAATTTGCTTTCCAACAATTTCATAAACAATGTCTGTATCAGCAAAAAGGATTTTTAGGATTTTCTCTATCCGCTTTTTCTTTACGTTAAGAGAAACTTTACGTTGTAAATCAATTTCAGCATTCATGTAGAATATTTTAAATGCTGTTTTTGCTTCAATTTCATTAAAAACTTCTTCTATAGTTACATTCTTAAAATCTAGTGAAACCTTTACGTTTTGTGAATAACAGCTGCTAGTATTAAACTGGAACAATGTAATAAACAGAAAAAATATTATTATTCGCACTTTCTAGTTTTTTTGTGAAAATTCATCTTAATATTCGATAAAAAAAAGTCAATCAAATGTATATGTTATTTTTAATAATAAAAAAGGAATATAATAAATAAAATCTAGGTCAGATTAACAATTTGCTAAAAACAGAACTGAAATATCCACCAAATCTAACTATTTTTTTGTGATTAGTCTAATTGACGCAACTTCTAATTGACTTAAAAGGAGTTTAATTTTCATAAAAAACTACAGTATTATTTCATACTTTACGTATAACCTAAAAAAACGAAGAATAATATAGGGTAAACTGTGTTATAAGTGTACTTATATATAAGTATAAAACCAATATCAAGTTTTCAATTAATCATAAAATAGCGACATGAATTTAAAACAATATTTTCTCATATTACTTTTCACTCCATTATTTTTTATCACTAATAAAGCCTACTCACAAGATTGGAATACTTTTGCAAATACAAGCTATTTCGCAAAAGCCAACCTAGAACTTAAATTGCATGCAGAAAACAAAAACCGCGTTGTTTTTATGGGAAATTCAATTACAGAAGGTTGGGTTATGATGCGTCCAGATTTTTTTAAAGGAAGAGATTATATTAATAGAGGTATTGGAGGGCAAACGACACCACAAATGCTTTTACGCTTTAGACCCGATGTTATTGATTTAAAACCAAAAGTTGTCGTTATCCTTGCAGGTACCAATGACATTGCAGGAAATACAGGGTGGACATCTCTTGAAACCATTATAGGGAATATTAAATCGATGGCAGAACTTGCAAATTCTAATAGCATTAAAGTGGTCATTTCTTCTGTTTTACCTGCAATAGAGTACTTATGGAAGCCAGGTTTAGAACCCTCTCTAAAAATCATCTCAATTAACAAAGCTCTTAAGCTTTATGCTAAAGAAAATAATTTTATTTATGTAGATTATTTTTCATCTATGGTTGATGACAAAGGAGGCTTAAAGGTTCCTGAATATACTGCAGCAAATGATCTTGTTCATCCTAACAAGGCTGGTTATGCTGTTATGGAAAAACTAGTAGAACAAGCAATTAAAAAG
>Ga0307995_1000488_pt1 | contig 27363 bp, 19 predicted proteins | sample EllFjometagen262_FD_203132 | JGI IMG/M metagenome (GOLD analysis project Ga0307995, IMG submission 203132) | Marine microbial communities from Ellis Fjord, Antarctic Ocean - #262 | ecosystem: Environmental > Aquatic > Marine > Unclassified | place: Southern Ocean | collected 2014-11-02 | reverse complement strand
AGAATGTGCTGTTGGAGCATCAAGATTTTTTGAAAGAGTATTTTATTCAAAAAGTTAGCCCTGCTTTAATGACCATTATTATTTCTGATGATTTACCTCAAGATTTTTCAAATAATCATGCATTTCTGGCAGTTAAGCTATCTTTTGAATCACCCATACCTCAAAATAAATACGCCTTAATTGAGATTCCAACAGAGTTGGATCGTTTTATCGTTTTACCTTCTATTAAAGACAAGCAGTTTGTTATGATTTTAGATGATCTTATAAGGTTTCATTTTGAGCTTATTTTTAATTCTTTTGAATACAGTATTATTGAGTCTCACATGATTAAAGTGACTCGGGATGCAGAGCTTGATATGGAAGGTGATGTATCAAATAGTTACATCAATAAAATTGTTAAAAGCGTTAAGGATCGATTTTTGGCAGAGCCAGTTAGAATGGTGTATGACAAGAATATAGCAAATGACACCTTGGAAATAGTAAAAAAAATTTTAGGGATGGATAATACTGATAGCCATATTCCAGGAGGCCGATACCATAACCGAAAGGATTTCATGAGCTTTCCGCAGTTAAATAGAAATGATCTTCAATATGGTAAACGAAATCCTATTCCAGTGCCTGGATTATCACTTGAAAAAAGTATTTTTAAGGCTATTGACAAGAAGGATTATCTTTTATACACTCCCTATCATAGTTTTTCGTTTGTAATTAAATTTTTAAGAGAAGCTGCTCTAGATCCAGAGGTTTCAAATATATTTATAACCATTTATCGTTTATCAAAGTTATCAAATGTTGCAAGTTCTTTAATAAATGCAGCAAAAAACGGCAAAAAAGTATTGGTGCAAATTGAACTACAAGCACGTTTTGATGAAACTAATAATATTACCTATGCAGAACAAATGCAAGCTGCTGGGGTAGAGCTTATTTTTGGTATTCCAGGCTTAAAAGTACATTCTAAAATTTGTTTAGTTGAAAAAATTAGCCAAGGAGTTAAAAAACGATATGGTTTTATTAGTACAGGAAATCTTAATGAAGATACTGCTAAAATTTACACAGATTACACTCTTTTTACTGCAAATGAAAAAGTATTAAAAGAGGTCAATAAGGTCTTTAATTTTCTTCAGGTTCATTATAAGCTCAAAAAATATAAACATCTGATAGTTTCTCCTCATTATACCCACGCAGCCTTGGTAAGAATGATTAATAAAGAAATTGAAAATAAAAAAGCAGGTTTATCTGCGGGTATAAAATTGAAATTAAACGCGATAACTAATTTCTCAATGATCCGAAAATTGTACGAAGCAAGTAAAGCAGGTGTTTCTATTCAAATGGTCGTTAGGGGTATTTGTTGTTTAATACCCGGGGTGAAAGGTATGAGTGAGAATATTGAGGTAATTAGTGTCATTGACCGTTATTTAGAACATCCTAGAGTCTATGTTTTTGAAAACGGAGGAAAACGAAAAGTATACATTTCCTCTGCAGATTTCATGACTCGTAATATTGAAAATCGAGTAGAAGTAGCTGTGCCTATATATGATACTTCGTTACAGCAACAAATTTTAGATGTGTTTGATATTACATGGAAAGATAATCATAAAGCTAGAATCATTAATAAAAATCCTCAAAATCAGTTTAAAAAGTCATCAGGTAAAAATATTCGTTCTCAATGGGCAATCTATGATTACTATAATAATCAATTGTAGTAATGAAAATTAAAAGATATGCTGCAATTGATGTAGGTTCTAATGCGGTTAGAATTTTAATAACTAATGTGGTTTCTTATAAAAAAAAGACGGTTTTTTTAAAAAATGCTCTTGTTAGAGTTCCGATTCGTTTGGGACAAGACGCTTTTACAAGTGGAAAAATTTCTGACAAGAATATTAAAAGAATGATAAAATCCATGAAGGCTTTTAAGTTACTTATGGAGGTTCATGGGGTAAAAGATTATTTGGCTTTTGCAACATCGGCGCTAAGAGATGCTGAAAACGGTCCATATTTAGTTGAAAAAGCACTTAAAAAGTCAGGAATTAAAATCGAAATTATTGATGGAAAAAAAGAAGCTAAAATAATTTCTAACACGAATGTTTTTGATATTATTAATAAAGAAAAAACATTTCTCTATGTTGACATAGGTGGAGGGAGTACTGAGTTTAGTATTTTAATTAATGGAAAACGTAATCAATCAAAATCATTTAAAATAGGAACCGTAAGGTTACTAAATTCAAAAGTAGAACAAAAAACTTTGGATGAAGCCGAAGCATGGGTTAGAAGGTACACCCTCAAGCATGAAAAAATATATTTATTAGGAACAGGAGGAAATATTAACAAGCTCCATAATATTGCCAATATCAATGATAATAGCCCCTTAAGCTACTTAACTTTAAATGCACTTTATAATCAATTAGATGCCCTTACTTATGAGGAACGGATTGTTAATCTTGGACTAAATCCAGATCGTTCTGATGTGATTTTACTAGCAGCAAAATTATTCATTAAAATTCTTAATTGGAGTGGTGCCAATGATATTTATGTTCCTAAAGTAGGACTTTCAGACGGAATGATACGTGAACTTTATAAAAGAAAATAACTACTTTTTTGGTTTCACTAAGTTAAAAATCTAAATTAAATGTTTTTCTGAGGGTTTCTAAAACTGGATTAATTTTCAGTAAATGTTGATATTTTTCTGGAGAAGAAAAAATAGATTCTTCTTTTATTTTTTTTGAGATACCAATTGAAATAGTCAAAATTTGATTGTTCAAGTGGTTTCTTAAATACGGCAATAGTTCTTCCATTTCCTTAATCAGCTCACTTTTGTTCATTTCATTAGCGACTTCATAACTAATTTGGAAATTATCTGCAATTACAGGACTGTTCATTAATAATATTGAAGCCATATTACTTTTCCCATCATTTTTTATATTTTCAATATATTGTTTCCAAAGAAGATCAAGATCTTTTTGTTTAAACGAATTTTGCGGGAGTTCAGAAACTTTTATAGTTGGATTGATTTTTTCTTTAGCTGCTTTTTTTAAAGCGATACTAGAAAGTGAAAACCCAGAAATAGGTATTTTTACAAATTCATTCTTACTAACAGCAGGTGTTGCACTGATTTTTTTTTCTTTTTTACTTGGAATTTCAGGAATTATTTTCTTTGTAATAGAAGTTGACTCATCCTCTTGGGACGGGTAGTTTGGAACTTCGCTTTTAACAGGCTCTACTTGATGTGCTTTTTTTTCTTCTTTTTTAAAGATTAATGAATTTTCCTGAATTTCATTGGCAGAAGTTTCTTTTAAAGTATTTAGGGAAGAATCTATTGTATGTTTTGCGTTAGGATATTTTTTAAATTCACTTGAGGGAATTATGAATCCTTTTTTTTTTCTCCATTAAAATGGAGTGAAGCAAGTTGCATTAAATAAAGTTCAACATGAACCCGTCTATTTTGACAATTTTTATATTCAACCTCACAACAATTAATCAATTTAACAGCGTCTAAAATATATTTTGATGATAGGGTTGCGGTAGCGGAGGTGTACTCTTTTTTAACACTCGAACTCACTTCCATTAGCAAAAGGGTTTTAGGATCTTTCGCAAGCATTAAATTTCTAAAATGATTTCCTAATCCACTCACGAACTGTAAACTGTCAATTCCGCGCTGTAATAAGGTGTCATAAGTTGTCAAAACCCCAGGGATATCGTTTTGAACAAATAACTTCCCAAAGTTTGTATAGGTTTGATGGTCTAAAACATTTAAATTATTTGCAACTCCACTAATTGATAAATTACCTTGGGTAAAACTTACCATTCGATCAAAGATTGAGAGTGCATCTCGTAAAGCACCTTCTGCTTTTTGGGCGATTAAATACAAAGCATCTTCTTCAAATACTAAGTTTCTTTTGGTGGCAATCTTAATGAGATAGTTTTTTATGTCTTCAATAGAAATCCGCTTAAAATCATAGACTTGGCAACGAGATAATACAGTAGGTATAATTTTATTTTTTTCAGTGGTTGCTAGAATAAAGATAGCGTGTTTTGGTGGCTCTTCAAGTGTTTTCAAAAAAGCATTGAAGGCAGAAGTAGAGAGCATATGTGCCTCATCAATGATATATATTTTATGAGTACCAATTTGGGGAGGTATTCTAACTTGATCATTTATTTTTCTAATATCCTCTACTGAATTGTTAGAAGCGGCATCTAATTCAAAAATATTAAATGAATAATCATCATCTATCGATGTGATTGCACTATTAATTTGCTTGGCAAGTATTCTAGCACACGAAGTTTTACCTACTCCTCTTGGACCACAAAAAAGAAGTGCTTGAGCAAGTTGGTTGGTTTTCAAGCTATTTTGGAGTGTTTTTGTAATACTTTCCTGTCCTACAACCTCATCAAAAGTAGTAGGTCTATATTTTAAGGCAGATACAACAAATGTTTCCATAGTGTACAAATATATAAATCAGATTAAAGTTTATGACTTTTAGGGTATGCTTATTCCATTATAATTATTAACAAATAACTAACTTTACAGAGCAGGCCATCTTATCGCTCTTTTCTTTGGAAGAGAGAGGAAAGTCCGGACACCACAGAACAGCATAGCGGGTAACACCCGCCCTTTGAAAAAAGCGGACAAGTGCAACAGAAAGCAAGTACAGTTAGGCTGTAGTGAAACCAGGTAAACTCTATGCGGTGCAACGCCAAGTAAATCTACAATTAAGAGTTGTTTCGCTCTATGTAGAAGGGTAGGCGGCTTGAATGTAGGAGTAATTTTACATCTAGATAAATGATAAGACTCGACAGAATCCGGCTTATCGGCCTGCTTTTTTTTATTTAAAGAAGGAAAAGACACTTCCTCCATAAGTTCTTGAAAAATAAAAACCTTGACCTGTTGATAGATTAATGAATTTATTGTGTTCTAATATAATAAGTCCAGATTTATTCAACTTTTTTTTTGCTTCAACAATTAACTTAAAATATTCCTTCTCTTCCCATTTATAAGGAGCATCACCAAAAATAATATCATAGTTGGTTGCATTTTTTTCAAGGAATTTATGACATTCGCTTTGTAGCGATTCTATATTTAATTTTAAATCAAGGGCAGTTGTTTTTATAAAATTCACGCAGTGCCTATTCTGATCTACTGCGGTTATTTTTGCTACTCCTCTAGAAGCAAATTCATAGCTTATATTACCTGTTCCAGAAAAAAGATCTAAAACATCAAGGGTTTCGAAATCTAGGCGGTGTTGTAATATATTAAACAATCCCTCTTTTGAGCGATCAGTTGTTGGAGGACTAGGCAGTTTTTTTGGTGCAGTAATACGCCTTCCTTTATGAGAGCCTGCTATAATCCTCATTAACTAAAATATTGAGATAAAAAAGGCGCGTTATGATTTTGGATCGCTTGACTCGATATAACTTCTTCTTCATGAAAGTATATGTTTTCATGATAATTTTTTACAGCCTTATAATAGGAGTTAAAAAGTATTATTTTTCCCAAAAAAATAAATTCAAAGGAGTTTGTTTCAAGTTCAAATTGTTCTATCACAAAGAATACATAGTAGAGAAAATCATCTTCGTTTTTTATTAAAAAGGAATTGTAGAATAATAGACGTTCATTTTTCATTAAAAAAACATCTACTTTTTCTTTTTGTAAATGAACATAAAGTTGAGTTTTATTTTCTGATCGTAGATTAAGCTCGAGAACTAAATTATAAAGAATGGAGTTGTAATGAATTTCTTGATAATTATTTTTGTTTGTTTCTAAAATTGATTCTATTTCCTTAGAGTAGGAATAAACATTTACTTTTTTGGATTCTTTTAATATATCGTGAATAAATACATCGTTTTGAGAAGTGGTCTTATAATGGTTTAGATACCTCTCTTTTCGTGAAATATCATAAAGTGTTTGAGGCACAAAAGTTGAAGGATGCGAAAAATGTATTATGCTTATGGCCTTAAAGATTTTTTTTGGATAATATTCAATAAATTTATCAAAAGCAGATTTAAAGTCTGAGGTTTTAATATTCGTAGGTAAAAAATCTACTTTAGATTTGGTGCAAAAAGAAAATCCATTCACAAAGATGTGAATGGATAATTCATTATGTTTTATTATTTTATTATTGTTTGGCATCAAAAATAGTTGGCCAGTTTCCATTTGCACTTACTTTTGATAAAGAGCCTAAAATGATTTCAGGTCCATTTACACCATCTACAGCTATTGTTTCTTGCTCTTGCTTGATTAAATCTATATTTTGATCAAAAAGGACAATTTTTTTAGATATTTTAACTTCGAAAACAGGAACATTATATCCGTTTTTATTAATTATTTCAGAAGCAATTTTAAACATACTATCTTGAACTCCTTCAATAGGAATATAGGCCATTTTCCTGTAATGTTCTGAAGTTCCAAATAAAGAATCTTTTACAGAAACCGTTCCTAAAGTATCAACTACGACAACTTCACGTAACATATCAATTCTGTAGGTTCTGTCATATTCAAGATATGAAGAATCACGTTTTTCAATTAAAGTAAATATACCTTCGTCAACAAATTTGATTAAGCTATCAAAATTATTAGAATAAATTCCGGTTACATCTTTGTGTGCAATTTGCGCGGTTCTAATATTTTTTAAACGATTGATTACTATGGCGTAACGCTCGTTTTTAATTTTATTAAATTTAAGTGGTCCGTTAACTGAGTCATAAATCTGATACGCAAAAAAGAATGATGCTAACCAAAGTACAATTTGAATGCCTATTTTCATTAGGTGGTTTTATTTATTATATAACAAAACTACAATTTTTTTTGAATCAGAAAAGTATTTAAAATGATTTATATTTAGCACTTGAACAACTCAATGACTCCTCAAAAATTTCATTCCGAACTTGAAGCAAGCTTTCCATTTACCCCGACTACGTCACAAAACAAATGGTTCCCTGAGATTACTAAATTTATTTTTTCAAAAGAAAAAAATAACGCTTTTTTATTAACCGGTTATGCAGGTACAGGAAAAACAACTTTAATAGGTTCTTTAGTAAGTCAATTAAAGCTAACTGATTATAAAGCTGTTTTAATGGCACCCACAGGAAGAGCAGCTAAAGTAATGTCAACTTATTCTAAGTTTTCTGCACGAACAATTCACAAACAAATTTATTATCCAAAGCCTGAGTCTGGAGGTAAGATGCAGTTTCAATTAAAAGTCAATAAATTTAGAAAAACCATTTTCATAATTGATGAAGCCTCAATGATCGGTGATGATCGTCAGAACGCTAAACTTTTTGAAAATGGATCTTTACTTCATGATGTGGTTCAATATGTCAGCACAGGTGATCAATGTAAATTAATTTTTGTAGGCGATCCTGCTCAATTACCCCCTGTACATTTGAATATAAGTCCTGCACTTGATTTAGACGAGTTAACACAATTTCATTTTGATAAGGTATTCAGTATTCAGCTAGACGCTGTTGTTCGTCAAGCCCAGGGATCTGGAATTCTCCATAACGCCACACTTTTAAGAAATCAATTGAATAATGAATTATATGATTCTTTTAAATTTGATGTAATTGACTATAATGACATATTATATACAAATAATGGTATGGATCTTTTTGAAGCAATAGAGAATTCCTTTAGAGACTCAGGGATCGACCAAACGATTTTTATTGTTCGTTCTAACAAACGTGCAAACATTTATAATAAAAACATACGAAAAAGAATATTAGGTCTCGAGGATGATCTCTCTGTCGGAGATCAGCTTATGGTGGTTAAGAATAATTATTTTTGGCTAACACCTGAGTCTAAACCAGGCTTTATTGCTAATGGTGACGTGGTACGAGTAGATTCCATTCAAATGCGAAAAGAAATTTATGGTTTTGCATTTGCTGAAGTCACAGTTAGTTTAGTCGATTATCCTGAAGAAGAATCTTTTGACACAGTATTACTTTTAGAGACGCTTACTTCAGAAACACCTTCACTTTCTTTTGAAGATGGAAATCTTTTGTATCAAGAGGTTTTAAAGGATTATGCCTCTGAGAAATCAAAATATAAAAAATTTTTAAAAGTTAAATCTAATAAGTATTTTAATGCACTACAAGTAAAGTATTCATATGCAGTTACTTGTCATAAATCTCAAGGAGGGCAGTGGGAAAATGTATTTATAGAAAAACCTTATTTACCCAATGGACCAGATAAAGATTATCTTAGATGGCTATACACAGCTATGACACGTGCAAAAAAACAATTATTTCTCATTGGTTTTCCCAATGAAGATTTTGATAGTATTGAATAATGATGAATCGTAATTTTTCTAGGTGGTTTTTTAACCAAATCTTAAGTTGGAAAATGATAGGAAATTTCCCTAAACTTCCAAAATACATCGTAGCTGTTGTTCCACATACTAGTTGGGTAGATCTTATCCTAGGTGTAATTGTAAGAAATATATCTGGTGAAAGTATTAATTTTGTTGGTAAGAAAGAATTATTTGGTCCATTAACGGGATGGTTCTTTAGAGCTTTAGGAGGTGCACCTATTGATCGTTCAGGAAATATGGGATCAGTAGATTCAATGGTTGCAGTATTTGATGCACATACTAAGTTTAGAATAGCACTTGCACCAGAAGGAACCCGAAAAAAAGTAACCCAGTTAAGAACTGGGTTTTATCACATTGCGAAAAGACTCCAGATACCTATAGTTCCAATTTCATTTGATTATGAAAATAAAAAGGTTGTAATACATCCGATTTTTAATACAACAAAAAATGAAAAAAAAGACATCGACACTTTAGAGTCTTTATTTAAGGGAGTTGGAGGTTATTCTAAGAAAAATAGTTTTTAACTATTCTTGAATATCAAGTCCATGATAAACTTGTTGAACATCATCATCATCTTCAATTTTTTCAATAAGTTTTATTACTTCTTCTTGAGCATCTTTGTCAAGCAGTTTAGTGATTTGTGGAATACGTTCGAAGCTAGAAGAAAGAATTTTGAAAGATCGATTTTCCAATTCTTTTTGTAAAACTCCAAAGTTTTCAAAAGGAGCATAGAGTAGCATTCCATCTTCATCAATAAAAACTTCTTCTACACCAAAATCTATAAATTCTAATTCAATTTCTTCAGCATCAAGACCTGTAGGGTCAATCCTAAAATTACAAGTCCTATCAAACATAAACTCTACAGAACCTGAGGTGCCTAAATTTCCGTTTGCTTTATTAAAAAAAGATCTAACATTTGCTACAGTCCTATTGTTATTGTCTGTTGCCGTCTCAACTAATATGGCAACTCCGTGAGGAGCATATCCTTCAAATAAAACCTCTTTAAAGTTTTCGGTATCCTTGTCAGATGCTTTTTTAATAGCACGCTCAACATTTTCTTTAGGCATGTTTGCTGCTTTTGCATTTTGTATAACAGCACGCAGTCTTGAGTTATTGTCTGGATCGGCTCCACCTTCTTTAACAGCCATTACAATATCTTTACCTATTCGGGTGAAGGTTTTAGCCATTGCAGACCAGCGTTTCATTTTTCTAGCTTTTCTAAACTCAAAGGCTCTTCCCATTTTTTTTAGCTAAAATAAAAAATTAATATTGTTTTCTAATCTCGGGAAGACAAAGATCATTAATTACATCTATATAGGAAGAAGTTAAATGATTTGGAAGCCTATTTTTTTTTGGTAAAGCAGCAAGGTATCTAATTGTGTTTGAGGTATAGACTTGTTTAAATATTCCGTCATTAAGATGTCTTTTTTTAACTATCATTTTTATGAAATCATAATGTGAAATTAAATCTGAACTTCCCAAATGATATAACCCTGTTTTTTTTTTATTAATTAAATAATGGATTTGTTGACTCAACCTAATATCACTATTAACATTAATAATGGTATTAGGAAATACTTCAATGAATTTATTGTTTTTTACTGCTTCATCTATTTCAAGTGTTCTTGGGGCGTTTAGTCCAAAAATCATCGGCAAACGTGCAATAATGTATTTACCAACTGCCAAGCGAAATAATTTATTTTCAATTTTAATTTTAAAATGACCGTATTTACTCTCAGAAAGTGTTTTGTCATATTCGTAAGAGGGAAAATGTCGGAAAGAGTCAAAGACATTAGCTGAGGATAAAAAAAGTATTCTACAATCTTTATTTTTAATATAATCGACTATTTGCTCATGGGCTTCTACTTGCGAATTAAAATTTCCACGTAAAGCAGAAATAATTAGTTTGGGTTTTACCTCTTTTAAAATTGGTTCCAAAGAATCCCTCTCAACATCAAAAGAAAAAAAATGTTGATTTTTAGCATATGTAGTCTTAGTATTGAAGGTTGCATAGGTTTTAAAAAATGGCGCAAGCTCTTTGTATAGGGAATTTCCAATAAATCCACTTCCCCCTAAAATTAAAATTGATTTCAAATACTTAAGTCTTTATAAAAGGGAGGTTTACAACTTGTGCGGCACATTTTTTTTCTCTAATCAGTACTCCAATATTACTACCTGGAGAAGAAAATTCTTTCGGAATATATCCTAAGCCAATTCCTTTTTTTAAAAGGGGCGATTGAGTTCCTGACGTAACCTTTCCAATAATGATTCCTTCTGAGTTTATAATTGAATATCCAGATCTTGGAATTCCACGGTCATTCATTTCAAAACCAACTAGTTTTAATGGCGTTCCATTTTTCTTTTGTTCTGCTAAATATTTACCGTTTATTGGATTAGTTTCTACTTTTGTTACCCAGCTTAAGCCAGCAGCTATGGGTGAACTTGTATCATTAATTTCATTTCCATAAAGACAGTACCCCATTTCTAATCGCAAGGTATCTCTTGCCGCTAGTCCAACTGGAATAATATTATAGTTTTTTCCAGCTTCGATAATAGCTTTCCATACTTTCGGTGCTTCTTTTGCAGGAAAATAAATTTCAATTCCTCCTGCACCCGTATATCCTGTTGTAGCAATTAATGTATTTTCTATTCCTGCAAAAGTATCTGTAGAATGTGCATAAAAAGAAAGTGATTCTAGCGATACTTTTGTTAATTTTTGCATAGCTTTTAGTGCACAAGGACCCTGAATAGCTAGAAGTGCTATTTCCTCTGACTTATTTTCTATAGTAGCACCAAAACTTTTATTCTGTTCCTTTAACCAATCCCAATCTTTTTCAATATTGGATGCATTCACTACCAAAAGATAAAGTTCTTCTTCTAATCGGTAAACAATTAAATCATCAACAATTCCTCCCATTTGGTTGGGGAAATAATTGTATTGTGCTTTCCCAAGAATTACTTTTGAAATATCATTACTGCAAACATATTGAAGTAACGCCAGTGATTTGTTACCAGAGACATAAAATTCTCCCATGTGTGATACATCAAAAACCCCAACACTTGATCTTACCGCTAAATGTTCTTTTGTTATTCCGCTATACTGAACAGGCATTTCATAGCCTCCAAATGAAGTCATTTTAGCGTTCAATTCTAAATGTGTTGTGTAAAGTGTGGTTTTTTTCATAAGTTCATGCTTTAATTTAATTATGCTTCAAACAAGAATTACTTTGATTTTTAAAACACTTTATTTTTGGTTACTATTTTTGTTTTTATCTTTTGGAATACTATCAGCACAAAAGTCAGAACTTTCTACAGAATTTCATAAAAATAACAGACAACAATTACGTGAAAAACTTCCAAATAATAGCGTTGCGGTATATTTTTCTGCTCCTGTTCGTAATCGTGCTAATGATGTTGATTTTGAATACCATCAAGACCCTAATTTTTACTATTTGACAGGTTGGGAGGAGCCACACGCAGTTTTGCTTGTATACAATACTCCCCAAACTGACGAAGAAGGAACCTATATTGAAAAACTTTATGTACGTGATCGAGATGCTAAAAATGAGATGTGGAATGGTCGTCAATTAGGTGTTTTAGGTGCATTAAAAATGGGATTTGATCGTGTTGTCAGTAAAACACAGTTTAGTGAACAGGTATTCGATTTTGATCGTTTTGACACAGTATTGATGTTTGATTTTGAAAATGATGTCCGAAACATTGATAGCGATACTAGTGATTTATATGATTTACAAAAACATTTTAAGAAACAAATTAATTATCCTGATGATTTTGATGCTGTTCGCTACAGATTATACCAGCGAATTAGAACTTCTACTAAAGAAGAGGTTCCTAGTTTGAAAAGAAGAATTTCTTATATGATTACTAACGATAAAACTCTTGAGGACGATCCTGTAATTCAAGATTTTTTACAAATAGGTGAAAATACTGTATTAACAGATTTAAAAACGCGTAGTGCCTTTTTGTTAAAGGATTACAATTTCGATATTGACCAGTTGTCTTATATTATGGCTAGTTTAAGAGAAAAAAAATCGCCTGAGGAGATAATACTCCTCAAAAAAGCAATTAGAATTTCTACACAAGGTCAGATAGAAGTTATGAAAGCTATTCACCCTGAAATGACGGAAAGAGAAGTACAAGGTATTCATCAGCTTGTTTTTAAGATCTATGGTGCTGCACATGAAGGGTATCCTTCTATTGTTGGTGCAGGTGATAACGCCTGTGTATTGCATTATATCACCAACGATAAAACTGATTTAAAAAAACAGCTTATTTTAATGGATTTGGGAGCAGAATATAAAGGCTATACTGCAGATGTAACCAGAACAATCCCTGTGTCGGGAACCTTCTCTCTAGAACAAAGAGCACTGTATCAGATTGTCTATGATGCTCAAACAGCTGGTATTAATTCTGCCATTAATGGAGCAACTTTTAGAGCAGTTTCAGATGCAACCAATGAAGTGATTCAAAAAGGGCTATTAGCTCTTGGACTTATTGAAAAAAAAGAAGAGTATAGACGCTATTTACCACATGGAATTTCTCATCATATTGGCTTGGATGTTCATGATCCGGGGCTTTATGATAAATTATCTCCTTCAATGGTTATTACTGTTGAGCCGGGTATTTATATTCCTGCTGGAAGTCCATGCGATTCTAAGTGGTGGAACATTGGGATCCGTATCGAAGATGATATTTTAATTACAGAAACGACTCCTGTTAATTTGTCTTCTAATGCACCAAGAAGTTGGAAAGATATTGAAGCTATGATGGCCAAAAAAAGTGCTTTAGATGATTTTGTACTTCCTGAATTAAGTATTGATTGAACCTTCGAGTAAATAGGCTTTCAACTGCTCATAAGTCTTAATAGGGATGCTATTGTTAGTGCGCTCTAAAATAGATTTTAATCTATTTGGAACTTCAATAGTTGTTTTTAATGTACCCTCAACAATTTCAGCAAATTTTATTGGGTGTGCAGTTTCAAAGAAGATTCCATGATACGATTCATCAGTTTCTTTCAAAAATTCTTTAAGCCCTAAATACCCTACAGCCCCATGCGGTTCAGATATATAAGAAGAAATTTTATAAATTTCTTTCATAGCTTTTTTAGTTTGTGAATCGGAATAATGGTAACCACTCAATACTTTTTTAATTTTAAAAAGATCATTATTAAAAATCTTTTTAATACGAATAAAATTACTTGGGTCTCCTACATCCATTGCATTTGAAATCGTTGGCTTTGATTTTTTAGGAGAATACGTTCCAGAATTTAAATAATTAGGAACCGTATCATTAATATTTGTACTAGCAATTAAATGATCAATAGGGAGACCCATTTGATGTGCTACTAATCCAGCACAAATATTCCCAAAGTTTCCGCTTGGCACTGAAATTATAAGTTTTTTTTCTGGATAGGGTCTATTTTTATATGCTATGAAATAATAGAACATTTGCGAAAGCCACCTTGCTATATTAATAGAATTTGCAGAAGAAAATTCTATTTTATTAATCAAATCGGAATCTACGAAAGCACTTTTCACCATATCTTGGCAATCATCAAAGGTGCCATCTACTTCAAGTGCGGTAATATTTTCTCCTAAGGTAGTAAGTTGTTTTTCCTGAATAGCACTAACTTTTCCCTTTGGATAAAGAATAACCACATTAATACCTTCTACTTTATAAAAACCATGTGCAACTGCACCACCTGTATCTCCGGAAGTTGCTACCAGGATGGTTAAGTTTTTATTTAATTTAATTTCGTTTGCATAGTTAAGACAACGAGCCATAAATCTTGCTCCTACATCTTTAAAAGCAAGAGTTGGTCCATGAAAAAGTTCTAAAGTTGCTATTTTATCATTTATTGGAACAATAGGGAAGTCAAATATTAATGTGTCTGCTATAATTTCCCTCAATTTATTTTTTGAGATTTCGTTTTCCACGAATGGATAAATTACTTCAAAAGCTATTTCATGATCTGAATAAGAGTTTATGGATTGGATAAATTTTTCTGAAATTTTGGGAATGTTTTCAGGAAAATATAAACCTCTGTCTGGAGCTAAACCTTTTCTAATTGCATCTAAAAAAGAAACATTATGAGAATTATAATTTAAACTGCGATATTTCATTTATTAATTAATAATTTTAATTCCCTTATCATTAATTTTAGAAACATGCACATCATATTCGATATCTAAATCTTCAAATTGTGCTTTCATTGCATTTCCAACTTCTGTAGCGGTTTTCATTCCTTTTGAAAGTGCATAAATAGACGGTCCAGAACCAGAAATACCACTTCCAAGAGCTCCCGTATTAATAGCTGCTGCTTTAACTTCTTCAAATTTCGGTATGAGCTTTGCACGAAAAGGCTCAATGATTTTATCTTTCATACTTCGTGAAAGAAGTTCGTAATCATTTGTGTAAAGTGCACTTACAAAAGCACCCAAATTACCCCATTGTTGAATTGCTTTTTCTAAAGGAATAGTTTTATTTAAAATTGCTCTAGAGTGTATTGTTTTTAATTCAATTTTGGGATGAATTATTGTCGCAATTAAGTCGGGTGGACTTGGAAGTTTTATAACATCTAAAGAATTGTTGCTGCGAACCAAAGTAAAGCCACCTAATAGAACCGGTGCTAGATTGTCTGCATGTTTTGCACCACTAGCTAATGCTTCTCCTGCTATTGCGAATTTAATAAGTTCTCTACGTGAGTAAGGTGCTCCCAAAAGCTGGTTTACTGCGAAAACAGCTCCAGCAGCACTAGCAGCACTACTACCAATACCACTTCCTGGTTTTATTTTTTTATCAATATCAATTCTAAAACCATAGGATGATTTAAAGGATTTCAATAATGATAAAACAGCAACACTAGCAACATTTTTTAAAGGATCTGTTGGAAGTTCTTGTCCAGTAATCGATCCAATTGTTACGCCAGGAGATTCTGTTTTTGTTACGCGCATAATATCCCCTATTGGCTCTAAACAAAAACCTAGAACATCAAAACCACAAGAAACATTGGCGACACTGGCTGGTGCGAAAATTTCTATTTGATCCATTTCTTAACGTTTTCCAATTCGTATGATATCTCCAAAAATTCCAGCAGCAGTAACTTCAGCACCTGCTCCAGCACCTTTTACGATTAAGGGCTGATTTTTATATCTATTTGTGTAAAATAAAATAATATTATCACTGCCCTCTAGGTTATAAAAATCGTGATTAGGTTTAATTTCTTGAAGGCCTACGGTTGCTTTTCCATTCTCTAATTGTGCAACATACTTTAATCGTGCCCCTTTTTCATTTGCTTTAGCAAGAATAGCTTGAAAATGCTCTTCATTTTCATTAATCATCTTATAGAAGGCTTCATTTGAAGTTGTGTTAAGCACGTCTTGGGGGAGGAAACTTTTATTTGAAATATCTTCTAGCTCAAGTGGAAAACCACTTTCGCGCGCTAAAATCAATATTTTTCTAGCCACATCAATACCACTCAAGTCAATTTTAGGATCCGGCTCTGTATACCCTTCTTCTTGAGCATTTTGAACAATATCTTTAAATAGTGTTTTAGGAGTGAAATTATTAAACACGAAATTTAAACTCCCAGATAATATAGCTTGAATTTTTAAAATTTCATCCCCTGAGGCAATTAGATTGTTTAAAGTATCGATAACCGGTAATCCTGCTCCAACATTAGTTTCGAATAAAAAGGGTGTCCCAAATCTTCTAGCTGTTTTTTTAAGGTCATTATAATTACTTAAGGAGCTTGCACAGGCAATCTTATTACATGTTACAACCCCTATATTATGAGCTAAGTATTGACCGTATTCATTTGCAATTTTTTCATTTGCTGTATTATCTACAAAAATGCTATTTCGGAGGTTGAGGGTCTTGATGTAGTTAAAGAAGGATTCTCTATCAGCTTTAATAGAACTTTCCTTTAATTGTTCTTTCCAGTTATCTAACTCTATATGCTCTTTATTTAGTAACATTTTCTTAGAATCAGAAATCGCTATAACACGGATTTTTAAACTTAAATGATCCAATAAGTATGCCTTCTGGTTCTTAATTTGTTCAATTAATTTACCTCCAACATTCCCAACTCCAGTTATAAATAAATTTAGTTCTTTGGCTTGTTCTTCAAAAAAACTCTCATGAATTGTATTTAGAGCTTTTCGAGTATTTTTTTTAGTAATTATAATCGATATGTTTCTTTCAGATGCACCCTGAGCAATAGCTCTAATATTTATATTATTAGCTCCTAGGCTACTGAATAGTTTTCCGCTTATTCCCTGATGGTCTTTCATTCGATCACCAACTACAGCAATATTGGTCATATTAGGTTCTAAAACAGCAGGGGCTACTTTATTTAAAGAAATTTCAAAAGCAAAATGTTCGTCAATAACTTTCTTTGCAATTTCGGCATCTTCAGAACGAACACCTAAGCAAATAGAATGTTCAGATGATGCTTGAGTAATCATAATAATATTGATTTGTTTTAATGATAAACATTCAAACAAACGTTTTGAAAATCCAGGAATACCAATCATTCCACTTCCTTCAAGACTAATTAATGCTACGTTTGGAATATGACTTACACCTTTGACTATAGATCCATTATTTTCTTTATTAGTTCCATTTGAATTAATAATAGTTCCTGATGCACTAGAATCAAAAGTATTTTTTATTAGTAGGGGTATTTTCTTTTCAATAATAGGCTGAAGGGTAGGAGGGTATATAACCTTTGCACCAAAATGCGAAAGTTCCATAGCTTCTTGATAAGATAGCTTAGGAATGGGCTGAGCTTGTGAAACTAATTTTGGATGAGCTGTAAACATACCGCTTACATCTGTCCATATTTCTAACGAAGTTGCATTAATATAATTTGCTAATAAAGCTGCGGTATAATCAGAACCACCTCTCCCAAGAGTGGTTATATTTCCATCTTTGTCAGAAGCAATAAATCCAGGCACGAGTGTAACTTTATAAGTGACTTTAGATAGGATTGAGTTTGTTTCTGTTTTACTTTTAGAATGATTTACAACTTCTTTTTCGTTCACTTCATTAGTGAATATTAATTGACGGGCGTCTATTAGAGCCGAATTAATTCCACTATTTTTAAACACTTCGTTAATAAGAGCACTAGAAAGAATCTCACCGTAACTTGTTATTTTAGAATGACTTTTTGAGGTAAGTTCTTTTAGATTATTGATAGATTCTAAAATTGCTTCTAAATCATTTAAATTTGATTTTAAAAAGCTTACGATTTCACTTTGCTTGGTAATGGAAATAAAAGATGTAATAATACTTAGGTGTACTTCCTCAATTTTGGTCAAGTGAATTTTGTAATTGTTATTTCCTTTAGAAGCCATGTGTGCCATCTCATCTAAGAGATTGGTTATCCCACTTAATGCAGAAACAACGACAACTATATTTTGATCTGCTAAACTTTTTATAATCTCAACAACGTGTACTAAACTTTCAGAATTAGCTACCGAGGTACCACCAAACTTTAAAACCTTCATATATCTTTAGTTAAAACACTAATGTCCATAAACATTTGATTATTTAAACAATCGCAAAAATAGTCAAATGAAATGGCATCAAAGAATTTTTAAAATAAAAACAATGAATAATAGATCAGAAACAGCTACTTATTTAAGAAAAAATTTTAGGAAGGTGTTTCTATTTTTTGAATAATTTCAAGCTTTAGGGCATCTTCATTTTCATTTTTATCTATAATTATTTTGTCTTGATCTTTAAGGGTATCATTAACAACATTTTCAGCAATTAAGTCCTCCACATGCTTTTGAATTGCTCTATTTAGTGGTCTGGCCCCAAATTTACTATCATATCCTTTTTCAGCAATAAAATCTTTAGCTGAATCTGTTACTAAAATTTCGTAACCTAATTTTTGAACACGCTCAATAAGCTTTACAAGTTCAATATCTACAATTAGACGAATGTCTTTAGGTTCTAAGGCATTGAAAATAACAATATCATCAATTCTATTTAAGAATTCTGGCGAAAATGTTTTTTTCAATTCTTTTTGAATAACTCCTTTTTCAATTTCAGAAGATTGTGCTTTTTGTGAAGCGGTTTCAAATCCTAGTCCAGAACCAAAATCTTTTACCTGACGAGCTCCAATATTAGACGTCATGATAATAATAGTATTTTGAAAATCAACTTTTCTTCCCAAACTATCAGTTAAAAAGCCATCATCTAACACTTGAAGTAACATATTAAAAATATCTGGGTGTGCTTTTTCAACTTCATCCAAAAGTATTACAGAATAGGGTCTACGTCTAACTTTTTCAGTTAATTGTCCTCCCTCTTCATATCCCACATATCCTGGAGGTGCTCCAACTAATCGTGAAACAGCAAATTTCTCCATATATTCACTCATATCTATTCGAATCAAATTTTCTTCAGATTCAAATATTTCTGAGGCAAGTATTTTAGCCAATTGAGTTTTACCAACCCCTGTTTGACCTAAAAACACAAAAGATCCAATGGGCTTGTCTGGGGCTTTAAGTCCAGCACGATTTCGTTGAATTGCCTTCACCACCTTTTCAATAGCATCTTTTTGACCAATTAGTTTCTTACCAATTAAGCCAGAGAGTTTTGAAAGTTTATTTTTCTCAGACTTTACGATTTTATTAACAGGAATATTTGTCATCATAGAAACAACATCTGCTATATTATCTTCGTTTACAGTTACTCGATTAAGTTTAGAATCTTCTTGCCAACGTTCTTGTGCATCAATTAAAGATCGCTCTATACGTTTTTCATCATCTCTTAATTTCGCAGCCTCTTCGTATTTTTGTTTTTTAACAACGGTGTTTTTTAATTCTCTGACTTCTTCAAGTTGCTTTTCAAGATCTATAATTTCTTTAGGCACACTCATGTTTTTAATATTTACTCGCGAGCCAGCTTCATCAAGGGCATCAATTGCTTTATCAGGCAAGAAACGATCTGACATATAACGACTGGTAAGATCTACACAGGCTTTTAGTGATTCATGTGTATAATTCACATTATGATGAATTTCGTACTGTTCTTTTATGTTTTCAAGTATTTCAAGAGTTTCTTCTAGGGAAGTTTCTTCAACTAGAACTTTTTGAAAACGTCTTTCTAAAGCACCATCTTTTTCAATATGTTGACGATATTCATCTAGGGTTGTTGCACCAATACATTGAATTTCTCCTCGTGCTAGAGCAGGTTTAAACATATTAGAAGCATCTAAACTTCCTGTAGCACCTCCCGCACCAACTATGGTATGTATTTCATCAATAAATAAAATAATATTTTCATTTTTTTCAAGCTCATTCATAACGGCTTTCATGCGTTCTTCAAACTGACCACGGTACTTTGTGCCAGCAACTAGACTTGCAAGGTCCAAAGTAACTACTCTTTTATTGTACAGAACTCTTGATACTCTTTTTTGAATTATACGCAGAGCAAGCCCTTCCGCAATAGCAGATTTACCTACCCCTGGTTCTCCAATTAGAAGTGGATTGTTTTTCTTTCTCCTACTTAATATTTGAGAAACTCGTTCAATTTCTTTTTCTCTACCAACAACAGGATCTAATTTGTCTTGTTCAGCCAATATTGTAATATCTCGACCAAAGTTGTCTAGAACAGGTGTTTTTGATTTTTTTTGATTTTTAACATCCGAAGTAGGTGTAAATAAATTTTCTTTATCTCTTTCTTCATTACTTTTTTCATCAGGAAAAGATGTAGCCTCAATATCTTGATTATTATCAGTATCATTTGCCATCATAAGCTTGAATTGTTCTTTTACAACATCATAATCCACATTTAATTTTGTCAATAACTTTGTTGTTGGATCATTTTCATTTCTGAGAATACAAAGCAATAAATGCACAGTATTAATTAAATCACTTTGAAACAGCTTAGCTTCTAAAAAAGTTGTTTTTAGAGCTCGTTCGGCTTGTCTCGTTAAATGAAGATTTTGTTTGTCGTTAAGTAGTTGTGTATCGTTAAATGTAGCAGGATTTAATATTTCAACTTTGCGTCTTAACTCTTCTAAATTAACTTCAATTGCGTTAAAAATATCAATTGCTTTTCCACCGCCATCTCTTAAAATCCCAAGCATTAAATGTTCGGTACCAATAAAACTGTGGCCCAATCGAAGAGCTTCTTCTTTACTAAATGCAATTATATCTTTTACACGGGGTGAAAAATTATCATCCATAACTTTATGTTTTTTATACCTACCTCAAAAAGCAGACCAATGTTTAATGCTCCATGCTAATAGACAAAAAATTATTAAGACTTCAAAAGTCTAGTGTAAAATATTTTTAAAAAAAAGAAGTAATTTTAATGTTGATAATTTTAATAATTATCAGGCTTTAATATGCTGATTTTTGTATTGTGTTTCCTTATTTTAGCCTTAATGTAAATATATTATATGAGTGAAATAGATAAGATTATTCCAATCAATATTGAGGATGAAATGAAGTCGGCTTACATTGATTATTCAATGTCTGTCATAGTGTCACGTGCTCTGCCTGATGTTAGAGACGGCTTAAAACCCGTTCATCGTCGTGTTCTTTTTGGCATGCATGAACTGGGTATTCGTTCTAATACAGCTTATAAAAAATCTGCTCGAATTGTTGGAGAAGTTTTAGGTAAGTATCACCCTCATGGTGATAGTTCAGTTTATGACACTATGGTGCGGATGGCACAAGAGTGGAGTTTACGATATTTATTGGTTGACGGACAAGGTAATTTTGGGTCTGTAGATGGTGACAGTCCAGCTGCTATGAGATATACAGAGGCACGTATGCGTAAAATTTCAGAAGATTTAATGGCAGATATTGATAAGGAAACAGTTGATCTTCAGTTAAACTTTGATGATACCTTAAAAGAACCGACTGTTTTGCCTACACGTGTACCTAATTTACTGATAAATGGGACTTCTGGTATTGCCGTTGGAATGGCCACCAATATGCCACCCCATAATTTAACGGAGGTAATAGATGGAACTATTCAATTTATTAATGATAACGACATCACTATTGAACAGTTAATACAAACAATTAAAGCTCCTGATTTTCCTACGGGAGGAACTATATATGGTTATGAGGGGGTTCGTGAGGCTTTTCTCACCGGAAGGGGACGGGTAGTTATTCGAGCTAAAGCTAACATCGAAGAGGTTAAGGGGCGTGAATGCATTATTGTCACTGAAATTCCTTATCAAGTTAATAAAGCTGAAATGATTCGTAAGACTGCAGAGATGGTCAATGACAAAAAAATCGAAGGTATTAGTTCCATTCGTGACGAATCAGACAGAAATGGTATGCGAGTGGTATATATACTAAAGCGAGATGCCATTCCTAATATTGTTTTAAATAAGCTGTATAAATACACTGCCCTTCAATCTTCTTTTAGTGTTAACAACATTGCACTGGTAAAAGGGCGTCCACAGTTGTTGAATCTTAAGGAAATGATTCTTCATTTTGTTGAGCACCGCCATGATGTGGTAGTAAGAAGAACTAAATTCGAACTTCGAAAAGCAGAAGAACGTGCACATATTTTAGAAGGTTTAATTATCGCATCAGACAATATTGATGAAGTAATTTCCATTATTAGAGCTTCTGATAGTCCAGATTTAGCTCGTGAAAATTTAATTAAGCGTTTTGAGCTTACTGAAATTCAAGCCAAAGCCATTGTAGAAATGCGTTTAAGACAACTTACCGGTCTTGAACAAAACAAACTTCGTTCGGAATTCGATGCTTTATTACTTACTATAACAGATTTAAAGGATATTTTAGATAAAAAAGATCGAAGAATGACCATCATTAAAGATGAGCTTCTTGAGATAAAAGAAAAGTATGGGGACGAGCGACGCTCCATTATAGAGTATGCTGGAGGAGAATTTAGTATGGAAGATATGATCCCAGATGATAATGTAGTTATAACTATTTCTCATGCAGGATATATTAAAAGAACTCCTTTAACAGAGTATAAGACACAAAATAGAGGAGGAGTTGGTCAAAAAGCATCAACAACCCGAGATGAAGACTTTCTTCAAGATTTATTTGTTGGAACCAATCACCAATATATGTTGTTTTTTACCCAAAAGGGGAAATGTTTTTGGATGCGTGTTTACGAAATACCTGAGGGTTCTAAAACAGCTAAGGGACGTGCTATTCAGAATTTGATTAATATTGAGCAAGATGATAAAGTTCAGGCTTTTATTTGTACTCAGGATTTAAAGGATGAAGAATATATAAATAATCATTATGTAATAATGGCTACTAAAAAAGGGCAAGTGAAGAAAACTTCTTTAGAACAATATTCACGTCCTCGAGCAAATGGAATAAACGCTATTACCATTAAAGAAGATGATGAACTTTTAGAAGCTAAATTAACCAACGGTAATAGTCAGGTCATGTTGGCCGTTAAATCAGGAAAAGCTATTCGTTTTGAAGAAAGCAAAACACGCCCAATGGGTCGCGGTGCTTCAGGAGTTCGTGGAATTACTTTAGCAGACGCAAAAGATGAAGTAGTAGGAATGATTGCTGTAAATGACATGGAAGCAAATATTTTAGTAGTCTCAGAAAATGGCTATGGAAAACGCTCAAGTCTCGAAGATTATCGAATTACAAACCGAGGTGGAAAAGGAGTAAAAACAATTTCTATCACCGACAAAACAGGAAAGTTAGTTTCCGTTAAAACTGTTACGGATACTGATGACCTTATGATCATCAATAAATCAGGGATCGCAATACGAATGGAGGTAGCTAGCCTGAGAGTAATGGGGAGGGCAACACAAGGAGTACGTTTAATTAACTTAAAAGGGAATGATACTATTGCAGCAGTTGCAAAAGTAATGAAAGATGATGACCCTATTGAAGAAGTCCCAGAAACTGAAACTGATGATGGCACTATTATTGAATAATATTTTCAAACAATTATAATTATACAATGAAAAAACAGATAACCTTAATTTTTATTTTATTTATAACTTTTTCTTTTGCGCAGAAAAAAGAGATTAGAAAAGCAACCAAATTATTTAATGCTGGAGATGTTCAAGGAGCAGCAGATTTATTGCAGTCTAGTGCTTCTTTATTTGAAGCTTCAGATCCTAAAACCTTAAATAAGAAGACTTATTTAGAAGCACAAATTGATCAAAAAAACAAAAATTTTTCTGCTGCTTTTAAAAAATTCACTGCCTTTAAAGCTGCTGACGGTATTAATGCTAATTATGATACTCAAGTGCAGTTATTAACTTCAGATATTGTTAATAGTGCTATTGAAGATAATGCTGAAAAACGTTTTAGTGAAGCAGCAGTTAAATTATATCTAGCATATCAAATAAATCCTGAAGTTAATAAGGACTATTTGTATTATGCAGCTTCTAGTGTTGTTAATGCTAATGAATATGAAATCGCTTTGTCATATTATTTAAAGTTAAAAGAAATTAATTATGACGGAATTACAAAACAATTTTTAGCTAAATCTGTTGCAACAGGAGAGGATGTTGAGCTTAGTGAATCTGAGTTTGACCTTTTTAAAAAAACAAAAGATTATTCTGATTTTAGAGAAGAGAATACGGAATCAAAGCTTCCTGAAATCATAAAAAATATCGCTTTAATATACGTTCAGTTAGGAGATAATGAAAAAGCAATGTCAGCTGTCCAGGAGGCAAGGAAGGATGATCCAAAGGATTTAAACCTTATTCTGTCAGAAGCAAACCTCTACCTTGAATTAAATCAAAATGAACGTTTTGAGGGTTTAATGAAACAGGCTATAGAACAAGATCCAAATAATGCTACTCTATATTATAATATTGGTGTGGTAAATGGAAAAGCTGGTAATGTAGAAAGTGCAAGAGATTATTATAAAAAAGCAATTGAACTTGATGAAAATTTTGAATCAAGCTATTTAAATTTAGTTTCTCTTATTTTAGAGTCTGAAAGTCCAATTAGAGAAGAGATGGAGGGACTAGGGCGAAGCTCTGCTGATAATAAACGATACAATGTTTTGACAAAAAAACTTGATGATCTTTATAAAGAATGCGTTCCTATATTGGAAAAACTTGTTTCAATAAGCCCTAAAAATGAAGGTGCTATTAATACTTTAATGAATATATATGGAACTTTGGGAAATACTGAAGGATACATGAATATGAAAAAACTATTAGAATAACGATTAATTTTATCACGACATAAAAAAGCCCTCTATGTGAGGGTTTTTTTATATTACTTTTTTAATTATCCTTAGTTTGTGAGAGTGTTGTTGAGTCTCAATATTAAAGATTCCTGTCTGATCTACACGGTCAATTCTAACATTACCATATGCATGTAAAATATGATGATTTTGAAGAAGTAGCCCTACGTGTATTATATTTCCTTCATCATCATCAAAAAATGCAAGGTCACCCGGCTCACTTTCGTCAATAAAGCTTAGAGTTTCACCAAGTAATGACTGCTGTGATGCATCTCTTGGGATATTATATCCATTAATTCTATAGATCATTTGTGTGAGTCCAGAGCAATCAATCCCTATAGGAGTTTTTCCACCCCATAAATATGGTGAGTTTAAGTACAGAGAAGCTATTTTAAGTAAGTTACTTTTTTCTTTTTTACCAGTAGTTTGAGATCCTTCATAGGTATGTTTTAAGAGAGAACTGGCCTTCACATTACTTCCTAATACCAATGCGATTAATTCATTGTTTGGAGTTTCCAAATAATCAATAAGCTGTGTTGCATAACTTGGGGTTTCTACTCCCACTTTTTTTGCAATGGACTCTTCAATCGCTTGGCTTTGTTTATTGTCAATCCATCCAATATAAGAATCTACAAGAGTTGTGATTTGAATCCAATCTTTTTTAGTTCCAATAATCTTGAAACATTCACCATAGAGAAGTTGTGAGACCATTTCACTCCGGTGGTTATTTTCTTTTCGCATCGGAACGATACTTAAATGACAAATGCCGTATTCCAAAATATTATTTTTAATAAAAACTAGTTACACATTTTAGTGAATCACAAAAATAAGGATTTTAAGTCCTTAAAACATTGAACTACTATCAAAATAGCCAACTTCACAATTAGATTATGTAGTTTTGAAAAACAAATATTAGCAGTGAAGTCCTTTTGGAAATATATAATATCGCAACAAAACTTAATGTATAAGTCCTTACTTATATTATCTAGTTCAATTCTGATTCTATATCTTTTTCCTTTAGGAGGTCAATTCAAATATGAGTTTCAAAAAGGGAGGGCATGGCAATATCTGACCTATTATGCCCCTTTTGAGTTTTCTATATTAAAGTCAGAAGCAGAAATAAAATCAGATAGGGAAGAAGCTTTAAGATCATTAAAACCTTATTTAAGAAGTGATCTTAATATTAAGGGAGCTGTTTTAAGTAGATATTCAGATGAATTTTCTTTATTTTTCTATGATATTGAAAATCCTGTTGTTTCTGATAGTCTTTATCATTTTGGTGAAGCTATTTTGAATAGAATTTATGAATATGGAGTTTTACCGCCAAATTATATTCACCAGGGGAATACCTCAATACTTCTTATTGAAGATAATATTGAAACTTCCCTTACTGTGGATCAATTATTTAAGTCTGATACTCTTTTTGAAAAATTAGCTTTGTGGCTTTCTAGTTCAAAATATTTAATTTATGGAGATGTATTTAATAATCTCTTTTTTGAGCTAATAACTCCTAATATTTTTCCAGATAAAACGTTTGGAAAAAATGCAGAAAAAGAAGCATTAAATAACCTATCCTTATCCAGAGGTATTATTTCAATGGGTGAATTAATTATTGCTGAAGGAGAAGTGGTAGATGATAAAAATCTTGAAGTTTTAAATTCCCTTCGAAATGAATTTTCATTACAAAAAGATGATGATCAAAATTCAATATGGGTATTGGGAGGCTATTCTATTTTAATTTTATTGACTTTTTCCTTACTTCTTTTGTTTTTAGATAGGTATCGTCCTTCAATTTTTGTAAACAATAGAAAGTTGACGTTTATCTTTTTCAATATAGTTTTTGTTATTGTGGCAACCACTTTAATTATTAGATATGATACGGCTTATATTTTTGCAATGCCCCTGTGTATACTACCTTTAATTATTAAAACTTTTTTTGATGCACGCTTAGGGCTTTTCAGCCATGTACTTACCGTATTATTAATAGGTTTTTTAGTGCCTAATAGCTTTGAATTTGTATTTCTTCAAATCCTTGCTGGAATAATTACTATTCAAACAGTTACAAGACTTTACAAGCGTGCTAATTTGTTTATTTCTGTTGGTCAAATTGTATTAGTTTACTTAATAGGTTATGTTGCTTTTACCGCTATACAAGAGGGCACTTTATTGAAAATTGACCTTGGTATCCTAGCTTTATTTTTATTGAATGGTTTATTAATGCTTTTCGTTCAACCCTTAATTTATATTTACGAAAAAATATTCGGCTTAGTTTCAGATGTATCACTCTTAGAATTATCAGATACTAATTCTAGATTGCTAAAAGAACTTTCAGACAAGGCTCCAGGTACTTTTAATCATTCTCTACAAGTTGCTAACTTGGCAGAAGCTGCTGCTAATGAAATTGGAGCTAATACACTTTTGGTTCGTGTGGGTGCGCTATACCATGATATAGGTAAATTAAACAACCCTATCTATTTTTCTGAAAATCAAATTGGAATGGTTTCTCCTCATGATGAATTATCCCCTAAACAGAGTGCTAAAATTATTATTGATCATGTATTAGATGGAATTATTATAGCCCAAAAAAATAATATTCCAGACCGAGTAATTGATTTTATAAGAACTCACCATGGCACTTCTTTGGTATATTATTTTTACAAAAAACAGGAAGAATTAGACGGCGAAAATACGAATATAAAAGATTTTCAATATCACGGTCCTAAGCCCTTTTCGAAAGAAACGGTAATTTTAATGATGGCAGATGCAGTTGAAGCTGCCTCTAAAAGTTTAAAAAATCCAGATGTTAATCAGTTACAAGAGTTTATTTATAAAATAATTGATGGTAAAATGAAGG
>Ga0307995_1000485_pt1 | contig 27430 bp, 17 predicted proteins | sample EllFjometagen262_FD_203132 | JGI IMG/M metagenome (GOLD analysis project Ga0307995, IMG submission 203132) | Marine microbial communities from Ellis Fjord, Antarctic Ocean - #262 | ecosystem: Environmental > Aquatic > Marine > Unclassified | place: Southern Ocean | collected 2014-11-02 | reverse complement strand
CCGGCCTCTTTTTTTATTCTGAAAATGAAAACTTTTTTTCGGGCCGGACGCAAAATGTGACGTTAGCTGCCTACCCGTGTGCAGAACCTATCGATGAATTATTATGGTCACTCGAGTAAAAACTTTAGTGTCGTGGTGATAGATATCGATATATCTCCTGGGCTCGGCGCGTAGGCATTTTTGATAGTATCAAACCTCAAGACAGTTGCGCGGCGCGTCATGCCGCCCAAAGGCAAACGCAGCGCGCCCCAGACCCAATCGGGAGACTCGACAGCTATCATAAAGCTGGGATCGGAGCTGCTTCTCGAGGAACTGGACTGCGTCTTGAAGCCGTTCCTGGCTCCCTCGAGCCCGGCGGCGGAGAAGGCGCTATTTGCCGGCTGCCGGGAACTGCTCGAGCGGCGACTGCAGAGGGCGCTGAAGCACCTTTGTTCCAAGCTGCCGAAACTATCGTCCGAGGACATTGAGCGGCGCCTGCGCGGCTGCTCCAACATCATTCTCACCCATCACATCGACTCGGACGTCTTCAGGCAGGAACAGTGCCCCGGCTACGAGGAGGGTCTCCCCAAGGACTTGGAGAATGCTTTGGAGATTGAGTCGCACGAGCCGGCGCGCGGGTGCCGGGGGTGTGGCAAAATGGCTGTGCTTTTCTTTCTCATCAACGCCGGCGCACACCCCTTGCGGCCAAAGTCCGAGGAAGACAACGCGTTTGTGGAGTCTCTGTTCTCGCCGGAGGCCGTGCGCTTCGAAACGGGCAGCAGACACAGCTATTGGTCCGGATCGCACTCGCGCAAGGGGTGCGCAACGTACGCCGGGTCGACCATGATTGACACGGATCACATGTACACGATGACCTCGCACGCGCTCTGCGACAAGTGTGGCGAGCGGGGGCGCGTCGGGTATTTTTCTAGTCAGACCAGGTCGAGCGACGAGGGCGAGACCAAGTTCTACAAGTGCTTCGTATGCTTGCGCATGTGGCCCAAGAATGACTAGCCCCGCATGTAGTATAACCCGCACGAACTCGCATGTAGTATAAAAATCTATCAGTCTATCGATTAATATGTTGCCTCCCTCCTACTCTAGAAGATAGCTCCACGCCCACCGCACCCCAGTGACGGTCCGCACAAAATGACTCTGGACGTACAGGTTTTTTGCAAGCGCGGTTTGCCGCCGGCCGCCTCTCCACTTGCGAAATATACCGTTGCCAGTCTCGGCAAGCTGCACACGGTGGATAAAGTCGATGAACGCCTTGACTATCAGAAAAGCTCGGACCAGTGGGAACACGTCACTTTCGCATATCGAGCCAAGCCGGATTACGACCGCGCTGCGAACGACGACACAGATGGCAAGTGGGAAAACGACTGGGTCGCGTTCTTCCAGTACACTCCCGTCCCGGGCGGTCCGCCGCTGAACGGCTCGACGGTCAAGGACCTGTCGCTGGCGATCTGCAGCTCAATCCAGAAGAACATCAACGCCCAGCAAAACTCGAAGCGCATTGATTGGGGGCCGTACGGAGACAACCGCACCTGGAACGAAGTTGCCCGGATGTGGGTCCCGCGGGTGCCTGTCATCTTTTTCGAAAAGGACCGTGGCAACAAGAACCGGCGGGCCACGCAGCCGCCTAAAAAAGCCGTCTGCGCCGCCTCGGCGCAGAACGAGAGGACCACCGCCGTGGCAGGTGGCGTGTTTGGAAACACTATCGATCGCCAAAACGCCGCACAGGGAGACTTGTCGAACCAGCCCCCGCCCTTGGCCTCAGTTGTCATCGACGCGGCCGCAGACGCGACGTACACGCCCCAAGAGGACGACGAGCCGTATATAAGTCCTCCAACCGTGCCTGGCAGCGCCGCGGCGGACAAGGCTACACGGGCCGCACGGAAACTCATCGAGAGGAATATGGTCGGCGGCGGCGCGCGTCGAAGTGGCCGTGTCGACACGCACTTTGCGTACTCCGCGCAGGAGCAAGACATGCTGTCCGACGGGGGGTCCGACGGAGACGAGGAGGACGTCTTCGGCACGGACGACGAGGAGGACCACGAATCCCAATCGGGCGAGTCAATGACAAACTCTGAACAGTTTGAGGGTGCCTACGGGAGCGAGTCGGACGAGGAAGGGGAGTGCGGCACGGACAGCGACGAGCCGAGTGATATGGAGGGCCCGCCAAGCCCGAAGCGCGTGCGCCGTGAAGCGCCGCTTCCCGGAGCGCCAGCGCCCAAGAAGCACAAGACCGCCGTCCCCCAGAAGCAGACCCAGCCGCCGACGACGGCTGCCCGCGTCCATCCCGATCCGCCGGCCAAGACAGACCCGTCGGGCAAGCAGAAAACATCCGCCAAACTGCCCGGCGCGGCGCCAACCGCCAAGAAGGCGCCGGCCAAGCTCCCCGCCGAGGCGCAGGCCAAGCTCCCCGCCGAGGCGCAGGCCAAGCGCCCCGCCGAGGCGCAGGCCAAGCGCGCGAGCGGTGCTAATCCCATGGAGGCGGCGGAAAGGGCCCTCGGGGCTCTGTCGCCAGTGGACGCTGGCAAGGTGTACGCAAACTACCTGCGGAAGTGCCGCAAGGACGACTTTAGTGTTCTCGCGGAGCGCTGCCTGTCCGAGGAGACAAAGGGCGGCCGCGGGGCTGTCGCAGCTACGCTGCTGAAGATGCAGGACCGCCTAGGCGCCAGCCGCCGGGGCACCGACCAAAACGTGCGCCAACAGCTGGGGGACGAGTCCTCTGCTGCGCTCGACTCGGAGCGCGGCCAGAAACTGGCCAAGTCGCACTACACCGAGATGACAGGCCTGGGCACGTACGAGGGTGTGCAAAAACTGCTGCGCTCGGGCGACTGGAACGGAGAAAAGGCTGCGAGTGTGCTGCTGGGACTCATGAACCTGCTCTTCCCCACCCACAACAGCATCAAGAAGCCACAGGCTGCGACTGCGCCGCCCGCGCCGGCATCGTTAGACGACCTGCTCGGCGCCCTTTAAGGAAGACAGACTGATTAATCATAAACCGTAGAGCATATAAAACCCCGTCAATATTCAATTACAAAAACACTCCACCGCGTGCAATGACATCGCGAGCATTGCCCGTGGGCACCGTTCCGGAGAATGTAAGAGCGGTGTCGTTCGCACACACCCCGATACGCGTATGCCTAGACGGTGTCGTAGACGACACTATGATGACCAACGCACGCGCGTGCTTTAATCAAGTGCGGCGCGGCAGACAGCCAGTCGTGGTCGTCGAAATCAACTCGTACGGAGGGTCGGTGGACTCCGGTGAGCTCATCGTCATGATGATGGACCAATGCAAGCGGGAAAATATCATAGTCTGCACATATGTGCCCGTGCACGCCGAGTCTATGGGCGCGTACATCTTTTCATGCGGAACGCCGCAGTTCAGGTTTATCGGACCTGACGCATGCATCATGATCCACGAAGCCAGGCGCACATCGGTATCGACCCGTACCGTCAAGGCGAGCGACCACGCCGTAGACGCGCGATCGCTGGCCGCAACGAGCTCGCGGCTACTGAAGAAGATGTCTCGCAACGCAGGCCACGGAGAAAGCTACTTTGACGATATGCTCGTCGCAAATAGAAACGTAGACCTTGAGCTGATTGGGCAGCAGGCAGTAGAAACCAACATCGCGGACCGGGTAGTCACGTCCGTGCCAAACGCGAGCGTACACATCTCGCTCGCCTTCCGGTTCGGGAACCTCGAGTTCCGCACCGACGACGGCAGGGACTACGGCATCACAACAGAAGAGTCGCAGCAGCGCCGCTGTACCGACAGTCATAGGCTGGTCGGGCCAGAATACAACACATAGTACTAGCTTTGATTTAACTTTGAAACTTTGTAAATTAAAATTCCTTTATGCCCTAGCCTAGTCTCGCCGCGCGACCCGCCTCGACACGACGATTGCAACCAGAGCGCCCGACGCAAAGGCAGTGAACACCATTGTCAGAATCAGCAACCACGGCAAATAATGAATCATAATGTCGCACACGTCCACGTCGTGCGGGTCATCCTGATCAGCCTCCTCCAGGGGGGACTTGCCGCCGTGGGTGTGCAGCAGGGACCGCCGGGCCATAGTCATACTTGCTAGGAAACTACCTGCACACTACCAAGATGGAAATATTGTGTATTTATACGAGCCCCCTTCTCAGCGAGGGCAAGGCGCTGAGCGGACAGCATGTGGACCGACGCGAGACGCCGACGGGGCGACTCGGACGACCGGGGCTTCGACCCCATGGCCTCACAGGAACCAATGACGCTCCGGAGCAGAGCAGAGCGGCACGCGCGATGGATCATGCTCGTCGTCACAACCTGCCTCTGGGTGTGGCTCGCGGCCACGACCGTGCAGCGCTTCGTCTTCAATCTAGAATTCGAAAAACGTCGCCAGGCGGAAGCAAACATGGTCATCTTCCGCGTGTGCGAAGACGCCGCCGGCCTCGACCTCGCGAGAGACTTTGTCAAGTGCGAAGAGGCCAAAATTGCCTCGCTCAGCCGCACACTCTGGCTCGACGCGCTTCGCACGACCGCCTCGGACACCTTTCAGGCCGTCGTCATACTCGCCAACCAGGAAGTCACGCGCACGGTGCAGACCTTTGGCATCCTGAGCATCTTCTTCTGCGCGCTCGCCGTCATGCTATATCTGCTCGTGTCCTCGCTCTTTGCGACATCCTCGCAGCACGGCGGCGCGAACGCTTCCGACTTTGAGCAAGCCATGCTAAGGGTCGCTAGCGCAGTGCGCAACAACGACGCCGCGCCATACAAAAAAAATATATAGAGCAAGACGCACTCAAACACACATACGTATAAAAACATTCCACCGCCACTGTACGTAGAAGATGTCCGGGGGGTGGGACCACGAGCCGGTAAAGCATGAATGTTCTTGTGGGTGTGCGTCATTGGCCTGTGGCTCTATACAACCGTTATATGGCTCTGCGGAGCCCTGACCGTCTTCGGAATCACGTACATCAGACCCAGGGCCGCGGCGCACGGCCACGAGGAGGCGCACCTCGAGAGCGTGCGAGTGGACACCAGCACAGTGACGACACCCGGCAGCGCCCGCACGTCGGCGGGCGTCCAGCACCGGGCCAGCCCCGGGCGGGGCACCCGGAACGGATCCTTTACACCCCCCGCGCAGCTGCCGTATATGACCTCGCCCGCGCACGGCGCCGCTGGCACTCTACACAAGCCGTACCAACACGCGCCCCCGCCGCAGATGCTCGCAGTCCCGTACGAAACGCGCGCGCCGCCGACTCAAAACGCTAACAGCTACACCTTGTCCGACGGGCGCGCCCCGGGATGGAAGCCGCACGTGCAGCTCAAGGCGCTCGACGCCGCACCGCGCGGAACGATAGAGCCATAGTACAAATTATTAAGAAGAATGATAATAACTACACACGCTAGATAACACAGTTCTTGCTAGTGATCTGTTGCTTACATGTAAGTCCCATTTTTTTTAGGCAATCGCCACATCCTCGCAGTCAATGCCGTACAGGCCGTCCGCCTTGGCGTTCTCATCGTCCTCGTACTTTGTGCACTGCGCGTCGTACGCCTGGTACTCGTAGCACGTGCAGCCGTAAACTGTCGATGTACCCTCCATGGTCATGGTGTAGCCGACCGTATCGGGCGTGCCACCGCCCGATGCCTCCCACACGTGGGTGGATTCCACCTGGACCGGGGCGAGGCACTTGTCGGTCGCGTACAGGCGGCGCGTCTTGGAGCCGACCGTGTACGTGCAGTAGGCGAAATCCTTGAAGTCAGACCGTGCCGCGGAAACTCCAATCGCGCCGTCAGGCACGTCATACTCGCACATGTTGTGCCAGCAGTGCTTGTTCTCCTTGGTGGCCTTCTCGGTGGCTTCCCCGAGCTTCTTGTCGCTGTCGTCCTCAAAGTCGTCGTGGAACTCCTGGACGGTGCTCTCGAGGCTCACCCGGCAGACGTTGCGGTACCGCTCGTTGTTCTCGTCGTTCTCTTCGCAGACCTGGTAGAGCTCCTCGATGCACTTGGTCGGGACCGTGTGGAACGCGTGCATGCCGAGCAACGCGTCAAAGGGATTGCCGCCAGCCGGCATGTGCTTTGCGGTCAAAGCGGTAGCCGCCTCGCCGGACGCGTAGCACTCGTCGCGGAAAAACTTCTTGTACATGTTGGGCGCCTCGTCCAAAAACTTGCGCATGTCGACCTTGTCCGGGTCTCCCGCTTGAGAAACGACCGCCTGCGCAAACTCGCGGGTTTGGTGCGCGGCGTTGGCCTCGAGCACGCTGAAGACGTTGTCGTTGATTTTGCTGGTTTTTTTGTTGTAATTGGCGGTGTTAACAGAGGCCATGATGATGGACGGGATGGCGAGCAAGTAGAGGATGCCCACGGCCCAGGACACGTTTGTGTTAATTTGGCGGATGTTGTGGGTGTTGGCGATGGTCATCTTGGCGACATTGTTGGGCCCGCACTTCCCGTCTTCGTACATGGTTGCCTCGTCGGGCATGCACTTCGGGTCGCTGACGCCGGCTCCCATCAGGGAATACCGCGACGCCATATTGTCCTTGGTTGAGCCGTACATTGCCTTGGCCCGGTCCATGGTTGCTGCACTTATCGATTGAAAAACTACTGGGTGGCTGGTAGGACAAAAGAACGCCCCTGTTTCGTCAACCTTTGTAACGGCAAAACACGAGCCAACTAATATATACCAGAGACTTTCTTGGCGTGACGCGAGCCGACGACAGCGACACAGTCAACGGACAAAACAAGCCGCGCTCGCTATATATATACCTTGCTTTTTGATAGAAAAGGAGGCGGTTTCTCGTCGGTACAGCTTCAGAGGAGACCATGTCCGGCTCAGGGTTCCCCGCAGGCGGACCTTCCACGCATGGCATGCCCCAGCAGCCCGGGAATGGGATGATTGGCGCCAACCAGGCGGCCGCCCAGACGGTTGGCGCCCCTGGTGGACAGGGCGCGCAGAACTGGAACCAGTGGTTCGGCGAGCCGGCCGGCGGCAAGGTCCACCTCGACCCCTACGAGGCGTACCGCCGCGAAAATTTCCAGCTGCCCGAGGCGTACAAGGGCCACAACGTGTACCTGACCACAGTCCTGATCCAGCTCATCACGGAGGACGACATGTGGCCGGCGCGCATCGCGCTGCCGTTCCGCGTCACCGAGAACGAGAACACCATCGTGTGGGACGAGATCCACTTCAACAACACGCTGCTGAACCCCGTCCCCGAGGAAGGCGCCAGCCGCCTCGTGACGCAGCAGACCAGCGAGCGCCAGGACCACTACGTGCGCTACGGCCTCGCGTTCATGCTCGAGCACGGTAAGGGGGCGAGCCCCCTTGAACCCCCCACTTTACCCGTCCCCTGCTATTTTTTTTTGTGTTGTACTCACTGGTATGTTTGTCCCAAAAGTGCGCTCACTGTATGTTTCTGTGTTCTACGCATGTGTTCCCCTCGCCGGCGACTTCATCACTTCGATATTGAAGGATTTATGGCAAGTCTCCGCGCTGCTGTGCTGTTTGCTTGGCTGTCTCTGTGTTTGTTTGCTAAAAAGTTATGAATTACCATCTGACGATTTTGTGTGCATGTGTTGTCTTGTTTCCCCCGTTGTTTCGCTTGCCAAACAACAGCGCACGGACAAGGGCCGCCTGTGCTACACGATGAACCTGCGCCAGATCCGCAACGCGGTTCTGGAGACGGTCTACATCGGCGTGCTGGAGGCGTACCTGCGCTGCAAGACTGTGAACCAGCAGTGGCAGCAGACGTACGGCAAGCGCCTGACGTCGGTCAGCTCGCACCGGGCGATGGCCGGCGAGGTGGAGCAGTGGGCGGTCGTCCAGAAGACGGAGTACGGCTGGGACATGCTGGACTCCAAGTGCAAGAAGGAGATGCGTCTGCAGGGCGTCAACCCGGACACGTGGATCCTGCCGGAGGGCGTGATGAAGTACATCGCGGGCGTGCGCAAGGAGAACTTTGCGTACTTTATGAAGGGTCCGGACGGCCAGAAGATGTACGACTCGCAGCTGAACGGGCAGCCGGGCAAGCAGGTGGCGACACAGAACGACTGCGCCATCTTCGAGACGAAGAGCTTTGAGATGCCCGGCGTGGACGAGCCCGTGGACGTGATGCGCCGCCGCCGCACGGTGGGCGAGTACTACACCATGTCGCCGCACATCGGCGGCTCCGACCTGCACACCGGGCGGTACGGCAGCTCGTGGCGCGACATCATGATTTACGATGAGAGCCGCGACGGCTTCCGCCGCATCGGGCTGCTCGAGTCTCTGGACAACTGCGCCCGCTTCGACCCGGTCTCCGGCGCGCTGCTCCCGTTCGCGGGGCTGCCCGGCACCGCCGGCGACGACCCGAACGACATGTTCACGACCAACCTGTTTGGCACCAAGCGCATGAGCTACGACTCTGTCGACGTGACGCAGACGCGCCCCGCCAACTACTTTGGCGAGCTGAACGAGACCGCGCTGCCCGCCCAGGCCGTGTCCGACTGGAAGGGCAGCATCGAGGGGAACATCAACCAATCGTACCCGGGAGGGTGCGCCGCCATGATTGAGCACCTCGATATTGGCCTCCGGCTGGTGCGCGACCTCGAGGATTCCGTCTCCGGCTCCGACTCAATGGCACAGGGCGCCTATTACCACTACATCTTGAAGGTGAACCGTGCTTTCAACGATCCCAGCGTCACGCCCCAGCCGCCCAAGGACCCCGTCACGCACTTTCCGGAGCTGCCGCTCCCCGGCAAGAGCAGCTGCCACGGCGTCTTTGGCCCTGACGATATGGCCGGCGCCGAGTGGAAGAACGCCAAGGTTCCCGGCGAGTCCGAGGGGGATGGACTTACTAAGGTCGAATACGACAAAACCCCGCACGCGCTCTGGGCCGCCCTGTTTGGCGACCAGTACCTGGCGGCACCCTCCGAACTGCGCCAACTCCAGTTCGTGCCTGTCGGCTACGGCAACTGGCCCGGCCTGTGCATCCTGGCCAAGGACGCGTACCAGTGCTACGGGCGCTTCCACCACCAAGCCAAGACCTTCTGCGGCGCGGTCCGCTTCCTGTTTGACCACCTGGACTCGGTGTCGCACAAGAACATCTTCCTCGACCCGGCGCGCCAGGAGTCCTTCTTCAAGCGCAATGACGGCATCAACACCTTCTTCTCCAACCTCCTCAACGTGGTGCAGCCGCCGCTGTGGATGAAGTCATCCACAAAACCGGCGCTGTACAAGCTGGGAGAAGCAGTAGCAAACCAGGCCAATGGCCAGATTGAGGGGGTCAACGATCCGCTGCGGTTCGCTTTTTGGAGCCGCATCATGAACGAGCTGACCGGCTCACCGGATTCGTGGGACAGCGCCATTAACAACGCGCCCCACTACCCGTCCAGGCTGAATAACGCGCTGGCCGCCGTCGTGTCCACCGCTTCGTCCAAGGTGAATCGGGTCGACCCGGCGAGCTACGACCCGTTCGACGCAACAAAGCTCATGGACGCCGAGGACACCCTCATCACGGAAACCGCGGCCGCTTTTTCCGGCATGGTCAAGCGGGTCGGCGGCCAGAACATCCAGACGGTTCTCCAAGTCCTCCGCGCTCTCGCGAAACTGCGCTTTCCCGAGGGCGAGGCCAGCGACACCGAGATGCAGCTCATGACGCTCTACTCGATGATCGCCGCCGTCAACGACTGCACCACCCATGCGCAGCTGCTGACCGTCCTTGCCGCTCTGCTGGAAGCGGAACGCAAGCAGGGCACCTCGAATGACAAGGTCGACGCGTTCGAGGACGCCGTGAAGTCTGTGAAGACGAACGGCACATTCGACAAGGACAAGGCAGAATCCAAAAACATGATCGCAAAGCTTGGATCCGAGCTTGTCTTGGACGCAGACGAATGGTTCTGCACCCAGCTCACGGGATCGCAGAGAATGTACGACTACTTTACCTCCAAAGCAATCCCCACTTTTGGCAAGGATAAGGGGACCGACAAAGTCAATATGGACGAGGCGGCCATCACGATCGGGGTTGACATGCGCGAGATCGGGGGCTCACACGGGAACCCCCACAACAACGCCGCCGCCGGCGTGGCGCGCAGTGTGCGCCACGTGCGCTCGCGGGTCGATTTTACGTTCAATGACACCACCGTCTCAGGCAACATGATGCACACCCGCCCTGTGGGCGTCGCGGCCGGACCCCAGCAGACGCTGCCGGCCGCTGGCGAGCTCGGCGGCGTCCGCTTCTCACTCGACACTAGCGCGGGATCACGGGGAGACGCCAACCAGGAACGCATGAAGTACTTCCCCTCCTCGCAGCAGATTGACCTCTCGCACAACTTCACCAAGCGATTTGAAGAGTTCAACGAACTGCCGGACACGCTCTCGCGCGTCATCAGCCAGGCCATGCTCGGCGTGCGCATGAACAAAAAGGCGCTCGAGCTCTTCATCCGCCGCAACGTCGTCTTCCCTTTTGGTTTCGTCCTCTTCCGGCCATTCATGACCTACGAGATGGGCACCGGCATCCTCACCGTCTCCGGCGCCGAGACCGGCGAGACCCTCGTCGGACATGCCGACTTTATGCTCGCTGACAACGCGATCCAGAAGAGTACGCAAACAACCTTTGTTGTTTTGTGTACCAGCCACCCACATTTTGTTTGTTTGCCACATAACCCACCCCGAAGGATAAAACTCACTGCCTTGCCTTCAGTCCGCCAGAAACACACACACACACACAAAACAAGCGCAAAAACAAGCGCAAAAACAAGCGCAAAAGCAAAAGCAGAAGCAAAAGCAAAAGCAAAAGCAAAAGCAAGCAAAAGCAAAAACACAAGCACAAGCACAGGCACAAATCACAAATCAAAACCGAGAAATGATTCGCGTAAGGGAAAAAACAAAAAACGTATGCTCTCGTCTTATACACCCTTATCACCCCGCCCTCCTATTCATTCGGACTGACGTGTTTTTTTTACTGTGTGCTGACAATGTTGCCCCCCACCTTATGTGTCCTCGCCCTTCTGCTCTCTGCGCATGGGAAATCGTCACCGTCATCTCGATCCTCATCAACCAGTGCACTACGGAAATTTTACCTTGTACCTCAAGTCGGTGGTCTATAAGCAACAGAACGTGCTCCTGGCCGAGGACATCTTCGCCATGGGCTACGTCGGGGGCGACGACTGCAACTTTTTCAGGACAGCCGACGACTACCGTGCATACATGTCCAACTACAACCCCAACAAGTCGCTGTTTGCCTGCCTGGTGCCGTACAGCACCGCGGATTTCCCCAACCCCATGGACATCACCGGACGACTGCCAAACGACAAGGTGGCGGCCAATCCAACAGACAACTCGCTGCACTACCCGAGCGCGCCATACTATAGCCGCTACTGGTCGTTTGACAACACCGGCTACACAGATGGGAATTCACCCCATTACACGTCCAGCATGGGCCGCATCAACACCATCTGCTACCAAGGGCACCAGGCCATGTATAACATGGCGGATTCAAATTATTCACTCGTGGTGAAAAACACAGGTATGCAGTCATTCACCCTTTTGAATCGTGCTTGCAGTGTGCGTGCGTGTGCTCGCAAACAGTTTCCTAAAGCCATCTGTCCCTCTCATCTCCCGCAGGTCACTGGTCGGACCGCGTGTATCCGGGATGCGGGAAAGTACGAAATGGCTTCAATAAGGCCTTGGAGCCCGTTTCGTATAACAACGTGTACGGCGGAGGAGGTTCTACATCTTACACAAGCCTGGGTTATTAGAGTGCTCGCCGACCGTGCTGCTGTAAGCGTCCATGCTTGTAGAACGTATCAAAGAACAAATATTTATCACGAATCTAAAACAAATATATATAGGATCCACGATTCCCCCCCATCAATAAATAGGTCCACCCACCCCTCACTCAAAACCCCATCCTGTCACCAATAGAAATATGTCCTTCGTTAGCGAGCCCGGGCCTCTGGAAGTGTGGGCGGCGTGCCCAGACGTGGATGCGCCGACCAGCAAAACAGCGTACCGGGTTGACTGTAACCGCGCATTTGTCCCCGAAGGCAGCCGGCTCGATATAACAGCCGCCGGTCTGCGGCAGCACGGCCTGCGCCCACCGCCGGCATACACCGAACGAGGCCTTGTCGTGCAGCCGCACGTCCACTACAAAAGCTACGCGAAGAGAGGCGTCGGGCCGGGGAAAGGGATGAAATGGGAAGCCGCGGACTACAACCCCCCCCGCCCAACTGAATTCGCAGACCTGCCAGCTTATGTACTCGACGAAATTTTCGACAAACTTTCCTGTCACGACAGGGCCGCGGCGTGCGATGCCAGCAAAGCTGAGGGCGAAGAAGCCGGCCGCTGCGACTGGGAAGCAATGTGCGTTGAGCGAGGCTTCCCGCCGGCAATCGTGTGGAAGCAGGTGTCGAGTACTCCGAATCTAAACAAACCCGGATTTGCGATGAACGCCCGGCAGCGATATAAAGCTTCGTGCATGCTCGGTCTGGGCGAGGCGGACTTCAATTTGTTGGACCTGGACCGGCGTTTTGTCCCTGTAACGGTAAAATACGATATTGATCAACTCAGGTTTATGATAGAGCAATCTCAGTTTGATCTCCGAGTTCATGTCATTCTTCACCCCTCGCGGCGGATCAAAGAGCGCCTGTATATGAGGTGGGGGGCAAGGCACCGGGACAGCACCGTTGGACCTGCGAAAGAGACTTTCTATGACGTGGCCGAGAACGCCACCGACACGCGCCGCATCAAGGAGCGCGTGTATTTTGAGAACAACGTACAGCACCGGAACAGCACCGTGGGACCTGCGCAAGAGGAGTTCTACGACGTGGACGAGAACGCCACCGGCACGCGCCGCATCAAGAATCGCATGTATAAAGAGAAAGGCGAGTTGACCCGGGACAGCACCGTTGGACCTGCGAAAGAGTCGTTCTACGACGTGGACGAGAACGCCGCCGGCACGCGCCGCATCGAGGAGCGCGCGTATTACGAGAACAACGTACAGCACCGGGACAGCTCCGTGGGACCTGCGCAAGAGGAGTTCTACGACGTGGAAGAGAACGCCACCGGCGCGCGCCGCATCCGAAAACGCGTGTATTATGAGAACGGCAGAAAGAACCGGGACAGCACCGTGGGGCCTGCGTTAGAGATTTTCAAAGACGTGGACGAGGACGCGGACGCCAACTTTCACCCAACTTATCGACGTGCAATTTCACGCCATTCGACACTTGGTCGGCTATATTACGAGAATGGAAACCAAGTGTATCCGGAAGAAGAAGGATCGCCTGGACCCGGTTTCATTTGAATTCTGTAACAATTTTTTATGTGAGTTTTAGAAGTAGCTACATGGTGTTACTAAAGCTGTATTCGTAGTCTCTTGGACCCGGCCCGGGGCCGGCAAAGGCCTCTTCGCTCGCCACCATGGCGGCAAGATTCGCGAGGACGGTCTCGTGCTTGGGGACGGCCTCGATCCAATCCGCCGGCGGCGGTTCGCACTGTTGGGTTCTGTTTCCGCGGAAGCACCACATCGAGAACCAATCGGCGCTGGCCACGATGGTTTGGGAGAGCGTATCGCCAAAGGTTTCCCAGAACATTTGCCGGAACGGGCGAAGCCGGGCAATGTCGTTCAGATAATTGGGGTGCGAACTCGAGCCCAGGGCGTTGTTGTTGAACATCATGAAGACTGTCACGAGGTCGAACTTGTAGTTTGGGTAGTTGCAGGACCCCATCTCGGCGCAAAACGATTCGGTGGTGGTGTTGTAGAGGTGTGTCTGGTCGGCATACGTTCGACTCTTGGTGCCGCGGTCCCAGTCGTAGAGCTTGACGCACACGTCTGTGAACATGCGCCGGCCGTTGTACGATACGTACACCGGGTACGGCAGGGTCTGGATCATGATATTGCCAAAGTGCAGGTCGTTGTGCTGCACGCCGAGGCTGGCGAGGCACTGCAGCGTGTAGACAATCTGGTACAGCGCCTGCGACACTTTGGTGTTGAACTCGTCGTCGGACTCGGTGCGCAAGTTCATGTGATACAGCCACTGTTGGAACGAAAAGCCGCCGCCGTTTTCGGTGACGACCACACTGATCGGGGTGCTCTCCAGGGTGCCGATGTCAGCAATCTCCCCCTTGGAATTTGCGATCTCGGCGTACAGCCGGTCGTGCACCTTCCGCTCTTTGCGCGTGAGCTCGGACACGTCCGGCCAGCGGAGCTGCGTCGTCATGTAGTGGCACGCGAGGTGCGGGGTGGCGCTTTGAATGAGCGGGGTAACGATTCGGTACAGCTCTCGCTCCACCGCGAGTCCGTTGTAGTTGCTCGGCTCGTTCTGCGGCCATGTGAGCTTGGCAACCACGCTCCGATTCAGCGCACACGAGGGCGCGGCCATCCCTGTCAGTTTCAGCTCGCCAAACATAATGATGGTGCTCGACCCCGAGTCCTTGTCTTCGGTCGACATCACGCTGGCGCCCTTGAGAAAGGCGGCAACGCTGTCGGTCTCGAGACTCACTTCACCATTCTGGACGCCCCGGAAGACCGTGAGCCGCTTCTTCGGGTCAAAGAGAGAGTCCGGCACTGCGCAGCCTTTCACGTACCCCATCAAACCGTTTGTGGCCACCTTTGGGCGCGGTGGTCTCAGCGCGAGATCGACGCTGAGGTACTTGTTCTGATTTTCTTCCAGCCGTTCCCGCTGGTCTCCCCGATATGCCGCATAACATTGCTTCTCGAGTGGTTTGTTGCCTTTACGAATGCCGCAGTACTTGCCCGTTAGACTGTCCACACGCTCGACTGTGTGGTCGCCATCCGCGTACATGCAGTTCCAGGGGTCATTGTGGAAGCTGCGGCACGGCTCGTCGGCGGTCCCATTGAAAGACATTGGCGTGCTCGTACAAGGCTGTCACACACGACTCTTGTTTATAAGAGGTAGGAATTGTTGTTTTTAATGCACGTATCGATGGCGGATTTCAGATGTCCTCCTATAAACGAGACATAAATGAGGACGTCGAGTGAGCCGTATTTGGCGCTGTGCTCCTCGGACGACTGCCCGAAGAGTCTGGATCTCTTCAGCGGATGCGGCCTTATGAGCTTCGGGCTCCGGCGCATGTTGCGGCCGGGCGGGTTTTGTGAGATTGACCCGGGTGCGAGGGCGGTGCTGGAGAGGCGCATGGAGGACGGCAGCCTGCCACACGGGCCCGTGTGGCCAGACGTGCGGGCGCTGACGGGCGCCGACGTCCGGGCCGAGATTGGGGACGTGGACATCGTGACGGGGTCGTTCCCGTGCCAGGACCTATCCACGGCCGGCGTCAACAAAGGGCTGCTCGGCACGCGCTCCACGCTGTTTGCCGACATGGTTCGGCTCGCGGGCGAGCTAGACGCGCAGTATATGGTGATGGAGAATGTTACAGGTAAGGGGCGTGCCGCCCCTTGAACCCCTGCTCTTGTAAGGGGCGTGCCGCCCCTTGAACCCCTGCTCTTGTTAGGGGCGTGCCGCCCCTTGAACCCCTGCTCTTGTTAGGGGCGTGCCGAACCCCTGCTCTTGCTCAGATAAATGAGATCGTGTAAAGAGCGAGCAAGAGCAGGGGTTCAAGGGGCGGCACGCCCCTTACAAGAGCAGGGGTTCAAGGGGCGGCACGCCCCTTACAAGAGCAGGGGTTCAAGGGGCGGCACGCCCCTTTTACAGGTGTGCTGGGCGGCGGCGGCGGCGACTTTTACGAGGCCTTCCTTGGCAAGATGCACGCCGCCGGGTACGACTGCAGATGGACGACCGCGACAGCCGACTCGGTTGGGGCGCCGCAGCGCCGCAGCCGCTGGTGGCTCGTTGCGCGCCGCCGTCAGTCCGCGGGCGCCGCCGCCCGCGCGCGGCTCGAGCACTGGGACACGCTTTGGGACAACTTTCCGCAGACGGCCGTCCGCGCCCTGGCCCCCTGGCGCAAGGACAGGCAGTATCCGCGCTCTGGCATGACGGTCGACGGCAAGGTGTACAGAGTCGAGTTTCGCCGCCCGGACCCCGAGAAGCTCACGGGGAACATGCCCAAGCTTGAGTTTTCCGGTCACACTGACCTGGCTGACGCGAAGCGCGCCATCTCCAACAGCAAGAGCCGTCGGCTCTCCAAGACCTCCAAGCCGTTGGTCGGCGTGCGCAAAGCCGAGCGGTGGCACACACCGCTCTCCACCCCGCGAGGCCCCGCCACCGTCTTTAACGACCGGACGCTGTCCGACCTCATAACCCAGGTGTGGCGCGAGCGGGGCAGCGACACGCGCGACAAGACGTCTGTTGTGCACATGGTCAACCCAGAGTGGGTGGAGATGCTCATGGGCATCCCACCGGGCTGGACCGACCCGTCGGCGAGTCTGGTGACGCTGTCCCAGCACGAGGACACCGAGTTTGGAGTGCCATGCACGTTCCGCACAGCCTGTTCCCAGGACAGTGTCTCGTACGTGCAGCGGATCGTGTCCAAGCGCAGGCAGCCGCCTATACGCAAGCACGACAAGGTTGGCACATGGCAGCAGAAGCGCATCTGCATAGTCGGCAACGCGCTGGTCCCCTTTGTGCTCAGGCACACGACGTGTGCGCTGCTCTCGGGCCCGCTCGTACAAGGCGCCGATAAATTTAATAATAGAATTTAACGATACTGCTGTATACTGTTTTCCGTACGATATACTGTACCACGCCGCCCAAGAGGGTCGTCATTTTATTTATGTGTACTACATCGCAGGCTGAAAATACCGCCGCCACGACCAAACAATGTCATTTGCCAACGAACCTCCCGACGCGGGCGCCCCCCCAGGGGCTGTTAGAAAGCTGGCAAACATTTTCGGGGGAGCCTTCCGGGGCACGTCTCCTCCTCGCGCAGAATATGGGCTCGGTGGGGGTCTGCCGCTCGAGCCTCCTACTACGCAACCCCCCCTTGGCTCCCGGTCCGGGTACGGGTGCCGGTACCACTGCCAAGCCGACTCTCAGGCGTATGAGAAGAACATCTACTCGCAAGTCAGCGCCGACGAGTACGAGTACGATCTGCGCGAGCGCGCCGAGAAACATCGTCAGAGACAAAAAGACCGAAACGTGCGGGACGAGTACTTTTCGGCGCAGCCCCAAGAGGCTCAGATAAATCTCGGCAAATTTGACCCCAAAAAAGGCCACGAGGGCAGCCGGCTCACCCTGAGCGCGGAAGACCAGGCCACCCTGCGGGCCGAGTTTAAAAAACTGCCGTCGAGCGATCTGAAGATCTACGCCCACATTCTGAACGGCGAAACCATCGGCAGAAACGCCTCGTCGTCGCATCTCGTCGACCTGCTCGGCGCCGGAGTCGTCGCCCACCGCCGTCGCTGGCTTGCGTGGATAGACGACGAGCGCCACCGCATAACGCATGTCGAATACGTCCGGCGCGAGCAAGCCCGTTCGAACGAAGGGGCGATGTCCAACATCCAGTGGGGCGCGGGGGGGTCCGCGAGCCAGCTCGACTGGCTGTCGTACGAAAACAAGGGCTGTATCTCGTCGAAAGACACCGACGCCGAGCAGATCCTGTGCTGTCTGCGGAACATCGCCCGCGAGCAGAAGCTCAGTCTCCGGCTCAAGATGGAATATTACTTGCGGGAGACAAAGACCTGCAACGACCTGAAGCACATCGCCGACTCGATCGGTCTCGCGGCAAACATTGGCCCCAAGGATACGTGCTCTGCGGCGGAGGGCGCGTACAGCTCCGGCGAGGAGGAGGGGGAGGTCCGCAGCGAGTGCCAGGTCAACATGCTGATCGAACGCATTTCCGAGTACGTGGTTCTCAACTGGCAGTACTGCACCACGTACAGTGGCGACCTGTGCTTCGCGAGGCCGGAGGACGGCGCCGAAGTCCCCTCCCAGGTGGACGGCTCCTCAAAGTCGCTGGACTTTTTGTTCGAGACCAAGGGCTGGGAAGCGTTTGTCGTCTGCAACATCCAGGAGCGCAGCCTCGCGCTCGAGATGGGCAAGCGCGGCATGTCGGGGCTCGACGGAATCGAGTCCATCCCGAACATGGCCATGTTCAACAATGTGTGCTGCCTCGGGAGCGAGCGGTCCGCCGGGGATATTCGATATGCCGTCAGCAACCGCGTTATGCTGCACAAAGAGATGTCTCAGCTGGTGCAGACCTCCACCCCAGAGCAATCCAACGAGACCGGCATCTTGGTGAAGCTGGTGCAGGAGCAGCTCGAAGTCGCGTTTGCCAAGGAGTACGAAACCAGCTCGTTCAACGACGGCCTGTCGTATCGCGACATCGACTGCTCCATGTACGATGGCACGGCATCTTCTGACACGAGTGGCTCCGACACCGGCTCCGACGCCTCCGACGAGGAGGATGCCTCCTCTCGAAACAAGAAGAAAAAGAAGAAAAATAAGAAGAAAAAGAAAAACAGGCGTTCCGGGCGTGGCAGTGGACTGTTGAAGGTTGCCAGTCGGATCGTGACGACAAGCGTGTCCATGCTGATGGCGGCGCTCAAATCGGTCTGGAAATTCACCATAGGGGTTGGCAAAATCATGATCAAGGGGGTCAGCAAGGTCTTTAGCACGATGGGTAAGGCGCTCGCGTATATCATGACGCACGAACCGGCCGTTGTTGCCGTGATTCTGGCCGCGGTGCGGTACCAAAAGGCCCAGCTAGTTCGCAAGCTCGGCACGAAGCTCTCTGCCGGAGGGACGTTTGCAAAGCTGAATGACATGTTTCAGCAGAACACAGCCGTCCGGGACCTCGCCAACACGTACCTGATTGACTTCAAGACCTCGACTCTGGCGGGGTCCCGCCTGTACTGCGCGCTCATACTGGCCAAAATGAAGGCCCTCGGCGACAGCGCGCTGATGCAAGACACCATGAAGGAAGTCATGGTGTCGGGCAAGCTCTTCCTGATGAACGCGATACAGAAGCAGAGCTATGGCGTCGGCGCGCTCTTCGAAAAGGCCATGGTCAAGATCGGCGAAGGCGTGCCGATCATTGGCACGATGTTGGCAAACGCCGGAGAATCATTCATGGCGGGAACGGTGGAGTCGTTCGCCACGAGCATCGGAGACGCCACGACCAGGTACTTTGACCGAATCCGGGTATCGGAGGCGTTCGGTATCGTCGTCGACGTACTTGACCCGTGGCCCACCTGGACACAGCTCGGCGTCAGCAAGCACTCCTACCCCTTCTTGTTCATGTACGGCTCGTATCAGGCCATGCTGACCCGGCTGCGCATCAAGTACGCGGCCCGCGGCAACCTGTCCGGCCGCGAGTCGCTGCTGCAGAACGACGAGTTCATGAACGATCTCCAGACGGAGCTGAGCAACCTGCGCATGACGGAATTCGAATCGAAAGACTATGCCAGCCGGTTCCCCCAGGAGTACGCCGATGGGAAGGCGGCCTTTGATAAGGCGAACGAGCCCCCTCCGACAGCCACCAAGCCGGTGGCCCGGCAGCCCATGTCCAAGCCCCGGCCATTCAACTATCGGATGTTTGTGAACAAGCCCGGCGACACAGTCGCACGCGACGGGCCCGCCGACGAGACCGACCCCATCAAGACCCGGACGCCCGAAGACACTGTGAACCTGACCCCAGAAGACGTGACACAGATTGCGACGGGCTTCGACAATATTTTTGGGAACAAGACCAGAACCTCTTTCGAAGAGGACCCGAGCGAGTCCGTCGGCTTCATGGGCGTTTCGGGCGACTGGGGCGTCAACATGTATGACGCACTGATAAAGTGGCTCTTTACTGTCCACCCTTACGAAGATCCTTTGCCCGAAGACGTCGTCGAAGAAGAATTAAAGCGCATGAACGGCGACGGCAGATTGGACATCGTTGCGTTGCTCGCGGCTATGGCGATGCTCAAAGAAATGGGTCCGCAGATCGCACAGACGGTGGTCAAAGGCTCGTTGAAAGCGCCCCAGTTCGTGGCTCAGTTCACGGGCATGGGGGCCCCGCGCTATGCGAGATAGCTATACATAGATCATGCACTGTATTATTAACAAATCTTGGGCAATATATAAACAGCCGAGGAAATAGAGAGGACGCCCCCGCGAGATGTCGTTTTGCGACGAAGGCCCCCCGCGTCCGGAGGGGCGGTTCGTTTCCCGCGCCGCGGAGGTCGAGCAGTGGAGTACCGTGGCTGGCCCTAAAAAAAATAATGAATATTTTGGAGGTCCAACGGCGCCGCGCCGTTTTGTCGCCGCCGCCATACCACGGGCTCCAATGCCACGGGCTACAATGGAAGACGTGCCCGAGAGCTCAAAGTGGGAATTTGTGAAGCATAAAATGTACAAAAAGTCATTGGATCTCGACCAACCGCACAGTATTGCGTCACCAGCGTCAAATGAAGTCGAATGGGAAATTACGCCACCGGAACTGACGTTATTAAAGACCACTGAATTGATAAAGCGCGTTGAAAAATTGAGCAATGCCGACGGCGTGACGTTGCAGGTTATGCAGCAGGCGTGCCTCGCGTTCGTCCCGGACATCGAGTGGTCGTCCAACTTCAGGAAACACACTAAGTACGGGCTCGCGGGGGTTCTGTTCACCCACTTAAATCTACGCAGCAACGCCCTTGCAGTCTTACCTCAGATTGATGAAATGCTCAAACAGCGGAGCCATACGCCCTTTAAGGATATGATCCGGTATAAGACAGAGACATTCCAAACTCAGAAGGATAGCAAAACTTACTATGGGACTATGGGTGTCGATGGCGACGAACAAGATTATCTTCTGAAGGAATTTGAATTGTATCCGCGGGCCCAGCAGCACATTGATACGGTCGTCAGATTTGTAAATGGCCAGACAGCGCATGGAGAACATACCAATGTTGACCTGCTCAGAAACCTCGTCAACTTCTTCGAAAGCATATTCCCCGCGTACTGCTTATTCATGACGACGCAGTTGGCCGGAAAAATCAATGATCTTGATAAACAGATAACAAACCAATTCGAAGATTCAAGCGAGAATTCATGCTACCGTACCCAGACGAACAAGATCATGGCATTCCTTGAAATACCCACCCAAGCCGAGACACCCATCGACACCGGGGAAAAGATGAGCCACATTCTCGCCAACCAGATGCTGCTACAGTGGAATGAACTGATGACGGTAAATTGCAAGTGTGTGCGCAACATAAGGAACGGGGTCGACGGGGACAATGTGGCAACCCCCACCGCCATGTGCCCAGAGGGCATCGAAGATCAGGTGCATCAGTACAGATTTATCGCGCCGCCGTCCTATTGGCTGGAATTACTGATGTGCAACATCGACGAAATGTTCATCAAGCACCGGACCTTAGCGAAAGCGCGCACGGAGCGGGGCACTTCATCTTCCGCGCCAATATTAGACGCGAACGGGGTACTGATCAACTTTTTCGATCTTATGCCTGTCCTGGGCGTCGGGGACATGGAGAAAATGAAGACGGAGGGGGAGTCCGATGGAATGACGGATGAAGAAAAGGTAGAGCATGATCTAAGGACCGCCAAGGAAATGAGCAATTTGATAAAATCAAAGATCGCGCTGAATGACGCGTTGCAGAACACCCCGTTCGAGTCAGAGGAGGAGGCTGGCGTGGTCCTGCATCTAACGAAGACACTGATTGAAGGGATGGAGAAACAGACGGGAGACGAGCTATCGCGTTCCTCCGAAGTGCGACAGATGACTAAGACTGTTGAAGATTCGTACTACGAGTGTTTGAAAAAGGATGCCCGTTTGAAAAAGGACAATTTTTTGAAGGGTATCGGGAAAACGATATCAAGCATTATATCCGGAGCGTGGGGTATTCTGAAGTGGGCTGCGAAGTGGGCCTTAAATGGTGTACAATATGTGGGGAAAGCAATCGCAAAAGTAATTCACAGCCACCCCAAGATACTCTCCCAATTCCTCATACTCGCCAAGGTCCTCCGCGGATTTTTAATGAATCGTATCGGAAAAAAATGGGAGAAGGACGGCGTGTTCCAGGTCATGGAGACGAGCCTTATACTCTCGCAAGGCATTCCTCGGCTAGAGTTTGATGAAACCCCTGATCGGATTCGGATTGACGAAACCCCTGATGGTGGCGACGATGAAATTGACGGAAACCATCTCCGTTTGAAACTGCTGGACAAGTTAGGAAGACATGAGCTCGCGTTCGGCCTAAATGTTAATGATTCGCTTCAGAACAGGCCGCTGACGCAGATGGTTGCAACGTACGTCGTCGACACGAAAACCGCCTCGCCTAAACACACGAAGGGCTACCATGAACAGCTCGCCTTGCGGCTTAATGATATGTTCCCAAAAGGCGATGCTGCAAAGATGGGCAGTCTCGTGAAGAATGTTCTCATAAGCGAAGCCGGCAGAAAAGTAGACAATCCCTACCTAAAACTCGGCCTGGCCGCACTCGCGGCTTACGACGCAGTAGCGGCCGGATCCGACTCGTCCGCTTTGGCCGGAGAAATAAGAGGCTTTCTTGATTACCTCAAAGGGGGGGAGACGTTTATTGACTCATCCGAGGAAGACATGACAAAGATGAAAGGACTGCGCCGAAAGGAAGACCCGCCGGAAAACTTGGGCCGAAAATTTGGACCAGGCTTTGGATCCGGAGAAGAGACCGACGGAGGATACCTAGGAAGATGGATAAAATATTTGGCCGACAGTTCTGTGGTCAAATCTATCATCAGCAAGCTGACGGGCTTATTTTCTGAGGTATGCAGGAGTGTGGGCATGGCGCTTGAATTCTTCGGCGAAAAAATAACCAAAGTAGTCACGGGCATAGCAAAGGTGGCATCTTTCGGCGGATCATTAGCAATGACGCTTCTCTCGCCGGAAACCATCGCAGACTGCGTTCAGCATAGTCTGGGCGATTGTCTCGAACTCCTCACGGGTATTGGCAAATGGGCCAACTCGTACAGGATCCTGGTGTCGCTGCTCAACCCTTGGACGTATATCGAAAAGATGAACATGGCGAGGTACAAGTACCCTCACCTATACTTTTACACCAACGCCCGAAGAATAACGGGGAATCTGAACCTCCGGTTTGGATCGACGAGAGAGCTCGACGAATTGATCAAGTACCAAGGCGTCGAAGCGAGCGAAGCGCTGCACGATGAGCTCACGAAACTCAAACTGAAGGGGGACGAAGAATGGAAGACGCTCCAATTGCTCGGCATCACCTCCCCGTTAGAGGAGGCCAAAAAAACAGGGCAGCTGAAAAACAACTTGAATGTTCCGTGGAAAGATGGAAACGGATGGTTTTATCAAAAGCAGACCCCGGAGGACAAGCTCCGCGTCGGAAAAATACTTTACGAAAATGAATTATACCAGATGAAGGAATTTGCCCGAAACAGCCTGTCCTCGGAACAAATTAAAGCGCTCGAAAAGGAGTATGAGCGCCTGATAAAACAATTCGAGGATTACCACACGCGGCTCAAACTCACGCAGCTGGAGGGAAAATCGAACAATCCATTTTCTTCCGTCTTTTTCCTCTTCAGTAAAAGCGATGACCAGAAAGACTCGTCCGGAATTGAACAGATTGAATTAACGCCCCAGGAGGCAAAAAACAACCAGGAAGTAAAGAGGGCTCTCCATCATGTCGAGGTTTATGGTGAGAGTCCGTGGGGAAATGGTAAATCCGTTCCCCTCGATGAATCAGCCCAACTGACCGCGCAGGAAAGGTACGATCGAATCACTGATGCCGAGAGGTTAGCCGCCTTTAAAAACAGCCCCTTCGGCTCCAACAAAGAACCTATGGCAGATGACGACTGGGACACTGTGGAAAAACGCCCAGATCTGCCATACCGGTATGACCCGGACCGCGGCTGGTATGACTAATTTGGACAGCACTAGGATGCACGAACAACTTAACATATTGTACATTTAACACTTGTCTATATATTAGAGTCTATGTGTTACCAGCAGAAATAATCGTGTCGCTGTGACATGTCATTTTGCACCGAGTTTGAGCCTCCACGCCGCCCTCCCCGGGGCGTGGTTCGCAGAGTGGCCACGGGAGCAGCATATGCCCGAGGCTCCCTTCCAATTTTTTTTAATTCAACGCATGAATCCAGTGCGCAACCTGCCACCCCCACCGCCGCGACACCGCCGGACGATGCACCTGCACCTGCACCTGCACCTGCACCACCCAAACGGTATCCCGAGCGCGGTCTGCAAAAGCGGCTCGTGAAGATGTCCGTGAACACGGAAAGCATGGACTTTATTACGCTGCTTGACGTGACTCTGCAAGAAGATTGGTTCCTCAGCGCTGCGGAAAATATTCAGAACAAGTTCCTTGAACAATTCGAGGTGCGCGAAATCCGCCGCTACGTGATCGAGCTAACGCGGTATGTCAAAGTTGCTACCCGCATGAAGACGTTCTTTGCGATTGTGCGGTCGATGCACCGGACGGTCCCCGTCGTCTGCGCCGAATACGCGCTCGCGAATCTCGTTTCAAAAATTAAAGAATATTTCAACATCGAGGTAAAACATTTTTTCGAACATTTTAAAGACGAAACCGGTTATTATCAAAATTTGGTCGAGCCCGATGAGGCTTTGATCAGACCCGGAGTCCAAAAGGCCGTCCTAGCCTTCCAGATGCGGCTGCAAGCTGATGTCCCCGACTTTGAACATTGGTTTTTGGACCTAGTGAGTCTGGTCGAGTTTGAGCAGAAGCTGATTGAGCTCGTCGTCATCCAGCACGGCGCCGACTATCATTACATGGTGCAGACGTCCCCGCTCAACTGCGGGTTGTGCAGCGACAGCGACAGCGACCCCGGCTCCGGCAAGGCGTGCAACCTTATATCGGAAAATTATATTAATGGGGACGACGGCATCAACAAGGAAATTCGTCAAGAGAACATGAAGCTGGATGAGTACATCAAGGTCCAGGCGAAGAATTACGAGAGGCACATGCAGCAAACCATGAATGCTTTTCGGAAACAAATGGCCGTGAAATCGCAATCATTCTCACTAAATGAAAAGGGCGGCTTTGAAGAGAAATCGTTGAATTCGGTGGTGGATGCGATGGAGAAAAACTCGAGCTTTAATCTATCTGAACCCGACCGCGCGCGTATCGCAAATGAACGCGTCGCGGGCGTGGTGCTCATGGGCGCCACGGCAATCGTGTCAGACTTCGCCCCGGTAGGGGGCACAATCGCCGCCGCGGGCGTGGCCGCCATGGGCATCTACTTCTACAACAAACATCGGCAGGAAATGACAAACAGAGGCACGCTGAAAAAACTGCTTCTGCTCGTGCAGAAGCTGTCAGGCGTGGAAGAAATTATTGCGGCCGCGACAAGGAGGCGAAACATCTACCGGCGGAAAGCGTACCGGGAAGTGTTTTGCACATCAACATATCTGGAATCCATTCGCCGGCAGATCAGTCTTGTGTTTATGCAAATTTCAAGCAATCTCAACGAACTGTCAGATGGTAAAGGCGGATACAAGGAACACACAACAGTTACGAAAGACATAGAGAAAGTCACGGACGAGATCATCGCGGGGCTCACCGACTCTGTCGAATGGCTGAGGGGCCAGCTCGACAACGAATTCGCCGCGGCCGACTATGCACGCCCCTTTCTGTACCAGCCAATCTGCACCGGGTCGTTCGAAAAATATGACGCGACCGCCTCGATGCAAGTGCTGAATGACTTTGTCGAAAAGGGGAAACCCATCTTCGATGTTGTATTTAACGAACTGGAAATGGAGGGGGTCGCGAACGCCTACACCCAGGCCGTGGACCCAAAACTGTGCCTCGACCGCCTTGGCGGAAAGGTCTGCGTGACTCCGTATGAATACATCAAAAATGAGATCGTCGACCAGGATGGCTTCGAAGGTGAACAGCTCGCCGAAGCTGTCATGGATGTCGCCGAGGTTGTCCGGCCGATCACGCGCCGGTTCCTCAAGGCCGTGGCCCGCAAAGCATTCTTCGAGGCCCTCGGTGAGCGCGTTAAGGAGTTAAGTGTGGATAAAGGCCATGGCCAACGTGATTGGTTAAAGCGGCGGGCGCTATACACAGACTACGCAGACGCGAAAAAAAAACCTGCAGTCAAAGAACAGCTCGATTTGATCATACGTGAAGAAAAAGTGTATAAAGACAAATGGTGGGAGTCGGAGCCCGTCAGACAAGTGCTCGCAAGTCTCAAGGTGCGCGCACTCCACGTCATCGAAGCGCACTTTGAAAAAGAAGGCCTTGCGAAAAATCGGGAACTCGAAGAAGCAAGGGTTGGAATATACAGCCAACATGTAGCTGAACCAATCGCTGTAATCATCGTTCAGTCCATGTTTGGGAGCGGGGAAGAAAAATTCGATGGTTTATTCGCTAATACACGGCAAAACATTCAAGCAGCGAAAGATTGGAAGACGGCGGCTACAGACAAAGTACAGACACTGTCCAGACGACTTGTAAAATATATTGAGCGCGAAGAAGGCACGGCTGACCGAGATTCTGACCAAGGCCCGACATTTGACCGAGCTTCTGACATAGGCGCGGCATTTACCAACGCCAACCTCTTCGATATGTACTACAAATTTCTGTTTAATCGGAATGAAAGCATCCTACAGGCACGTGGAAGTAACCAGGTGGAAACGTCAAAGAAAGCCCAAGACGAACATTTTACGTCCGTAAAATTCCTGAAGGACAATTCGTACTACATGAGATGGCTCTTTTTTCTGGAGATAACCGAGCGCGACAAGATTGCCATTGCCGGATTGGTGCTGGCGGAGGCGAAACAGTGCGCAGACAACATGAATGTGGAACTGTCGTGCGACATGCGAATACTCTTCCACGAGGAAAGCACATGGTTCGACGGTGAAGCCTCAACAGATGTGCCAGACAGCCTCTTAAAATTGACAAACCACGTAAAACAGCCCACCACCGAGGAGTTCGAAGTGCGGAGAGCGGCGGCGAAAAGACGGGGAGAAATCGTCGAGGCCACCAAGGCCGAGGCCGCCGAGGCCGCCAAGGCCGCCAAGGCCGAGGCCGAGGCCGCCAAGGCCGAGGCCGAGGCCGCCAAGGCCGAGGCCGAGGCCGCCAAGGCCGCCAAGGCCGAGGCCGCCGCCGCCATTGTGACGCCCGTCGACCCGCCGTGGAAGAATACAAGATCTAAACAAACGGATGATTTTGGGGCCTCATCCTGGGGACAGGGCAGGCCGTCAAACTAAATATAGTGGTTGGCCAATATAAAGATTTTGGGCGTGCGCCAATGTGAGTAAGGAGGCGAATAATCTCATAATAAGGAGGCTCAGAACCGATCTATTGATATATTTATATATATTTATAAAAAAACGCTATCAATTAATTCTTTTCTCGCGGAGACGGTGGTCATCTATGGCGCACAAAAAGTGTTCATACCGATGAATTTTGACCTGCAAAATGTGACGTTCGGTGTCACTCGGGTGGTATTTTTGGCCCCAACATTCATCGATAGGTTTTGCACACGGGTAGGCAGCTAACGTCACATTTTGCGTCCGGGCCGAAAAAAAGTTTCATTTTTCAGAATAAAAAAAGAGGCCGGACGCAAAATGTG
>Ga0307995_1000482_pt1 | contig 27502 bp, 31 predicted proteins | sample EllFjometagen262_FD_203132 | JGI IMG/M metagenome (GOLD analysis project Ga0307995, IMG submission 203132) | Marine microbial communities from Ellis Fjord, Antarctic Ocean - #262 | ecosystem: Environmental > Aquatic > Marine > Unclassified | place: Southern Ocean | collected 2014-11-02 | reverse complement strand
GTGCCAGTTGGAGTAGCCCAGCCCTCAATCTTAATTGATAAAATGACCGTTGGTGGAACTCAATTATAGATCAAATGGTTAAAGATCAAGATTATTTAAAAAAAACAGCATCTTTTTGCATAGATTTGGCAAAAAAATTAGGTGCAACAGACGCGACAGCAGCAGTGGGACATTCAATTTCTGAAACAGTAAATTTTAGAAATAGAAAACTAGATGAGTCCGATAGATCAGATAGTTTAGGGGTTAGTTTAACTACTTATATCGGCAAGAAAAAATCTAGTATTTCATCATCAAATCTAACAGAGGATAATATTAAAACCCTAATAGAGAGATGTATTGAAACAACAAAAATTACACCTGAAGATGAACTTAATTCTCTGCCAGACAAAGATTTGCTAGCAATAAAAATTAAAGATTTAAATTTATATGACAATGATCACATTAAGAATGATGAAAAAATTGAATATTTAAAAGAAGTTGAGGAAGCTGCCCTCGAAAAGAAAGAAATTATTAATACAGAAACTAGTTTTTCAGAATCTAAGTCAAATTTTATATTAGCAAGCAGTGATGGTTTTTTAAATGGGTATAAGTCATCATCTTTCTCAGCATCTTGTGTTGCTGTTGCAAAAAATACTAATAATAAAATGGAAAGAGATTATGAATTTACAAGCACCCGCCACTCAAAAGACATGCTAAGACCAAATCAAATTGGATTATCGGCAGCTAAAAAAACAATTCAAAAATTAAATCCTGAAAAAATAAAAAGTGAAAAAATAAGTATTATTTTTGATAGAAGAATTTCAAAAGGAATGTTAAGTGTCTTAGCAAGTGCAATATCAGCCTCCTCTATAGCAAGAGGAACTTCATTTTTAAAAGATAAAATAAATGAAGAAATATTTTCAACCTCAATAAATATTTATGACAAGCCTGATATAGTTAAGGGATTAGGTTCAAGGAATTTTGATAATGAGGGAGTTAAAACCAAGGAATTAAAATTAGTAGATCACGGTATTTTAAAGAATTATCTGGTTGATACTTATTATGGAAAAAAATTGAGTCTAAAATCAAATGGTAGAAGCGGCGGGACAAGTAATTTATATTTTGAAAAAGGATCTATCTCATACAAAAATCTTTTAAAGCTAAATCAAAAAACATTATATATTACTGAAACAATTGGTCATGGAAGTAATTTAGTTACCGGAGACTATTCTGTAGGTGCAACAGGGTTTATGTTGGAAAATGGAGTATTTAAATACCCTGTTAGTGAAATTACTATAGCTGGAAATTTTAATGATATGTTTAAAAATATAACTTTAGCTGATGATCTTGAGTTTAAATACTCCACAAATGCTCCAACAATGTTAATAGAAGGTATGGTTGTTGCGGGAAAATAAAGCCACACACCGCACCACGTTATTTAATTAAATCTTCACATAGTTATTTTAAAAAATTTAACAAATTACTCAAAAAAAATGTACGTAACAAATATACAGTTAATTAATTAGATGAGCTTTTATCATACATGCCTATAGCTTGAATAAGCATGTATGCGTTGTAAATTTTGTAAGTTATTTAAGTAATTTTCGGTAAGTAAATATAACAGCAAAAATAATTATTAAAGCTGCTATGCCTTGGTCTCCAAGAGTATTAATTAAGGAGATCAAGTTTTTTGTTACTTGAGATCCAAAAAAAGCAACATCTGGTCCAAATATTATTTCAGCAATAACTGAAACTGCTAATAAAAGAACTCCAACTTCTAAAAATTTGTTTAAATAAAATTTGATTTTATTAATCCAGTTTATCATAATTCCTTCTTTAGTTAGTCATCACCTTAGATTGTAAACAATCTAAGGTGATAATTATTAATTTTAGCTTATTTGTAGAAGCCTAAAATGATAATCGCAGCTACTAATCCAACTATACCTGCATCACCCAAAGATTGAACTAATCCAGTAATGTTAGATGCAATGTCACCTACAAATGGAACATTTCCACCTAATAGGCTAACTACGATACCCAAACCAAGTAATGATATTATTACTTTAGTTAAGCTATCAAACGTTGCGCTTAATCCAGTTAATATTTTCATAAGTACTCCTCATTTATTTGTTTTTATATAAAAACGAATCACATCGTTTTATAAGAAAACGATAACATAATAGATTCACCGATTCTTGTATTAACTTGTGAGATTTAAGTATTTTAACAGCATTATCTTCTATAAAATCCATTTTAGATAAATACTAATCTAAAGTTTTAGCCCAGGCCCCTTTAAATACTTAGCAGATAGATCCAACGGCCATCTTGATTTTGCAGCAAAATCTAATCTATTAATTAATTTTTTTTGGTATCTCTTAATTCCCGCCCACGCAATCATTGCAGCATTATCACCACAAAATTTTAAATTAGGAAACAGTGGAGTAAAATTCATATCTTCACAAACCTCTGTTAAATTTTCTCTTATAGACTGATTAGCAGCAACACCTCCAGCCACAACAAGAGATATTTTTTCTCTTAATGAGGTTTTATCTCTAAATTGCCTGATAGCTTCTTTAGTTTTTTTTATTAAAATTTTATTTACTGTATTTTGGAAAGACGCAGCAAGATTATATTTAAGTTGAAGATCCCCATTGATATTTTTTGACTCTCTTAAAACAGCAGTCTTGAGGCCCGCAAAAGACAAATTACATCCAGCACGATTAATAATTGGTTCCGGTAATTTATAAAAATTTTTATCTCCAAGTTTTGAAAATTTTTCAATATTTGGGCCACCCGGATAACCAAGATCCAGCATTTTTGCTGTCTTATCAAATGCCTCACCTAAAGCATCGTCAATTGTTGTACCAAGCTGTTCGTATTCACCAATATCCTTTACTATAAGATATTGTGAGTGACCTCCAGAAATTAACAAAAGCAAATAAGGAAACTCTATTTTATTTTCTAAACCAGGACTCAAGGCATGACCCTCAAGGTGATTAACAGCCACAAAAGGCTTATTACTAAAAGCTGCAATTGATTTTCCAATATTAAGACCAACAGTTAGGCAAACCATTAACCCAGGTCCAGCTGTTGCTGCTATACCATCCATTTTATCAATAGTTAATTTACTATCCTTCAATGCCTTATCAATAATAAAATCTATATTTTCCACATGAGATCTAGCAGCTAACTCAGGGACAACACCACCAAACTTTTCATGTTCTTTGATCTGACTAGATACAATATTTGATAGAATTTTTGCAGAGCCATCATCATTTTCTTGAATTACAGCAGCTGCTGTTTCATCACAACTTGTTTCAATTCCCAAAAACGTAATTTTTTTTTTCATTAAATTATGAACACAATATAAGAATAGTATAAAATAAAACTCTTAAAAATATAAATTAATAATGAAAAAAATAACAATAGGAGCTCGTGGTAGTAAACTTTCTTTAGCTTATGCGGCTAAAGTTAAAAGATTAATACTCGAATTGGAGAATGGTTTATCCAGTGACGATATTGAGATTCAAAGCATTAAAACCTCAGGTGATGTATTTCATGACAAAAAACTATCTGAAATTGGTGGAAAAAATTTATTTTGCAAAGAAATAGAAGAAAGTCTCATAACAAAAAAAATAGATATAGCAGTTCATTCTTTGAAGGACATGGCTTCAGTGGAAATAACATCTTTGAACATTGCAGCATATATTGAAAGAAATGATCCCAGAGATGCATTTATTAGTTTTAAGCATTCAAGTCTTAAAGAATTAAAAAATGGTGTTATGGGCTCAAGTTCTAGAAGAAGAGATCTTCAATTAAAATTAATTAACAAAGGTACCTTAGTTAAAAATATTAGAGGAAATATTGATACCAGGATTCAAAAACTAAAAGATGGTTTATACGACGGGATTGTTCTTGCTTTAGCAGGAATTAAAACTTTAAAGCTGGAAGAAAATATAAAACATATCTTTACAACTGAAGAAATGTTACCTGCTGTTGGACAAGGCATCATTGCCGCTCAGTGCCGAAAGGATGACACAAATATTTCTAAACTGTTAAAAAAAATTAACAACGAAGAAACAAAACAATGTGCCATAGCTGAACGTACTCTATTGAAAACATTAGGAGGTGATTGTGATACAGCAGTTGGTGGTTACGCAGTAATAGAAAATAACGAACTCATTTTATCCGCACAACTTTTTTCTGATGATGGAGACCAAGATTTTATCTATAAAGTAAAAGGCAAAAGAGAAGATGGAGTGAGCATAGGTATACTAGCAGGGACAGAGCTTTTAAAAAAAGCAGGAAATAGTTTTAAAAAAAAATGAATATACTAATTACAAGGCCATTAATAGATGCTGAGGATCTGATGGAGAAATTTTTTGCTTATGGTCATAAAATCATTCATCTGCCAACTTTAAAAATTTTTGCCACTGAAACAAAATTACTCAATCTAGATAAATTTGATGCTTTTATTTTTACAAGTGCAAATGCAGTTAGAAACCTTAAGTTAACTAACACAAATAAAAACTTACATTGTTTTTGTGTGGGCTCAATTACGGAAAAAATTGCCCGTCTATCAGGTTTTACGAATACTTCTTCTGCTGGTGGAACAGTAAATGCGTTAAAAAATCTAATAATGATTTCAGATAAAGTTAACGAAAATTCAAACCTTGCTTACTTTTGTGGTGATAATATTTCCTATGATTTAGACTTAGAATTAATAAAAGAAGGGTTAAAAATAAAAAAAATTATAAATTACACCTCTGAGGTTATCAGCGACATAAACAATGAAAACAAAAAACTAATAGAAAATTACCCGCCTGATCTTATTTATATTTATTCAGCTAGAAGCGCTGAAAGTTTTATATCCATAGTGAAAAACTACAAGTTAAACCCATTAGTGACACAATCAGTTGTTATGTGTATAAGTAAAAAAGTAGCAAATATTTTTAAATCCCAAGGATGGAAAAAAATTGAAATTTTTAATCCTGGTGATGAAATGTTAAAATTGAAAGACCTGAGTTAATGAATATATTAGAAAATTTTAAAGATTTGTTTTTAGAAGTTTGGAAAAATGGAGTCTCAGGAATAAATATTTCTGAAATAATTATTGCTTTAGCAATTTTTGTTTTTTTTCTTTTTTTAAGAGGAGTATTTTCTAAATTTGTTGTTAAAAGATTAGAAAAGTACGTTTTAAAAACGACAAATAAGTTTGATAATTCTTTAGTTTTTTCAATGGAAGGACCTGCAAAGTTTTTCCCAATCGTTCTTGGTTTTTTTGTTTCAACAAGTTTTTTGACCGTTGAAAGTAATGTTGTTGATATAATTAATAGATCTTTAATTACAATTTTAATCTTTTGGTCTTTTCATCAAATTATTGGGCCGTTTTCAGTAGTAATTAAGTCTGTAGGAAGTCTACTTTCTAGAGATTTAATTAATTGGATTATTAAAGCGATAAAAGTTTTAATTTTAATATTAGGAGCTGCTGCTGTACTAGAACTTTGGGGTATAAAAATTGGTCCAATTATTGCAGGTCTAGGCTTATTTGGCGTTGCTGTTGCATTAGGGGCACAAGATTTATTTAAAAATTTAATTTCAGGAATATTAGTATTAGTAGAAAGAAGATTTCAAGTTGGTGATTGGATATTTGTAGACGGAGTAATAGAAGGGACAGTTGAAGGTATTGGTTTTAGATCAACAGTAGTAAGAAGATTTGATAAATCGTTAGCTACAATTCCAAATTTTCAATTCGCAGAGAAAGCAGTGATTAATAACTCACAAATCACAAATCGAAGAATTAATTGGATAATTGGAGTTGAATATCGAACGACGGGCGAACAATTAAAAAATATTAAAGATCAAATAGAAAACTACATAAGAAAAAACAAAGATTTTGCTGTAAATGAAAATGCAATTTTATCTGTTAAGATCGATCAATTTGCCGCTAGCTCAATCGATATAAAATTAATATGTTTTACACAAACTAAGCAATACCAAGAATGGATGAGTGTTAAAGATACTCTTGCAATGGAGATAAAAAATATTGTTGAAAAAAATAAAGCTTCTTTTGCCTTTCCTAGTACTTCAATTTATGTGGAAAAAAATTAATGAATTCTATTCTTATTTTATTTAACGACATCGTCAGACTTTACATTTGGATTCTAGTTATTAATGCAGTAGCAAGCTGGTTAGTAGCTTTTAACGTAATTAACACAAGTAATCGATTCGTATATTCAGTTTTAGAAATTTCCCACAAACTCACAGATCCACCCTTAAGGTTTATTAGAAGTTTTTTGCCAAATCTAGGTACGGTAGATATTTCACCAATAGTGCTTATTTTAGGTCTAGTTTTTTTAAGAAATTTTATTAATGAAATATTCTATAAAGTTGCACTTTAAGAATGATATTAGATGGAAAAAAAGAAGCAGCATTATTAAGAGCAGAAATTAAAAAAGAAATCTTAGAAATTAAAAAAAAAACTGATAAATCTCCAGGCTTATCGGTCATTCTAATTGGTGATTTTGCTCCAAGTCAAATTTATGTAAAAAATAAAGAAAAAAACTCTAAAGAAGTCGGAATTACTTCTGAGGTTATTAAGTATTCAAAAGAAGTTAAAGAATCAGAAATTTTAGAAAAAATTGAAGAACTTAACAATAACGATAACGTTTCTGGAATTCTTGTTCAGTTGCCTTTGCCAGCTCACTTTAGTAAAGAAAAAGTCATAAATGCAATTAAACCTTCAAAGGATGTAGATGGATTTCACCCAATCAATGTTGGAAATCTTTCGTTAGGATACAAATCTATAATCCCCTGCACGCCTTTAGGGTGCTTATTATTAATTAAAAATGTAGAAAAAAATTTAACAGGTAAACATGCCGTTATAATTGGAAGATCCAACTTAAATGGTAAACCTATGGCCCAACTTCTTCTTAAAGAAAACTGCACAGTTTCAATTGTTCATTCAAAAACTAAAGATTTAAAATCAGAATGCCAAAAAGCTGACATTTTAATTGCCGCAGTTGGTGTTGCAAATTTAGTTAAAGGAGACTGGGTAAAAAAAGATTCTATCATTATTGATGTTGGTATAAATAAAGTTGCAGATAAAATAGTAGGAGATGTTGATTTTGAGCAAGTTAAAGATAAGGTAAAAGCCATAACCCCAGTACCAGGAGGTGTGGGCCCAATGACTATTGCCTGTCTTTTAAAAAATACTTTAGAATGTTTTAAAGGTCGTTAGATTTTTTACTATCTATTTTAAGATATTTACTATTCCTAAATCTTATAACAACTGTTGCTATAGACACGATTAATATTGCAAGAGCAATATAAATTAAATTTGCGGGGTCACTGTTTTTATCTTGAAGAATTATATATCTGGCAAGAGCGGTAATTGCGATCACAAGAGGATAAGTAATTCTTACCGATCTAGTCTCCCAATACGATCTAACTAAACCAAGAACCTCTATATAAATAAACATCAGTAATAAATCAGCCAAACCAACAGTTTGCGTTTCATACATAACTGACAGCTCTACAAAGAATGCAATTATTGTTGCAACTAAAACGGCAAGTACTGCGACTAGTTGTATGTTTCGAATCGCTGAGTTCATTAAAAGAATCGTATCAGACTTTTAAGATTTATTTAACTGTTTTGAATGAAATTTAATAAATTTTTCTATTTTGATTTTATTAAATGTCTTATTTTCTTCAAACGATACCTGTTTCATCGAATAAGCATTGCTAGATGTCTTTCTAGACATAATTGTTATATTACCCTTGTAAACTTTAAGAACAACGACACCATTAACTTTATTTTTATTTTTGTCTATAATTTTTTGTAAATTGATTCTTTTTTTCGAAAACCAGTATCCATTATAAACAAGCTCAGCATAAGCTGGCATGATTCTTTCTTTTTTATGCATTGTTTCTTTGTCCAAGGTTACTGATTCCATAGCTCTATGAGCATCATATAATATTGTTCCTCCTGGTGTTTCGTAAACACCTCTTGATTTAATGCCTATAAATCTATTTTCAACTAGATCGACTCTACCCACTCCATTTTTACCTGCAATTTGATTTAATTTTTTTAATAAGTTTGATGGGCTAAGTTTTTTTCCGTTAACTGAAATAGGTTCGCTATTTTTGAAACCAATTTTAACAATTGTTTTTTTATTTGGAGCTTTTTCTGGAGAAACCGTTCTTTGAAAAATAAATTCCGGTGCTGAATTTTTAGGGTTTTCTAAAGCCTTACCTTCAGTTGAGGTATGAAAAAGATTGTCATCCACAGAGAAGGGAGGTGCTCCTTTTTTATCTTTAGGTATTGGAATATTATTTTTCTTAGCATATTTAATTAAATCTGTTCTAGAAGCCAAGCTCCACTCTCTCCACGGCGCAATAACTTTTATTTTTTTTCCAAAAAAAGCATATCCTAATTCAAATCTAACTTGATCATTTCCTTTACCTGTAGAACCATGAGACACAGCATATGCACCATATTTTTTTGCTATTTCAATTTGTCTTTTTGCTATTAAAGGTCTTGCAATAGAGGTACCTAGCAAATAAGCACCTTCATACAAAGCGTGTGCTCTTAACATTGGAAAGACGTAGTCTTTAACAAAAATATTTTTAAGGTCTTCAATAATTATTGTTTTAACACCAAGTCTTTTTGCATTTTTAATAATTTTTTTTTTATCAATAACTTGGCCAATGTCAGACGTATAAGCAATAATTTCTGCTTTATAGTTTTCTTGTAACCATTTTAAAATTATCGAAGTATCAAGACCTCCAGAGTAGGCTAGAACTATTTTTTTCATTAATTAATTAATTACAATTTTTTTTGGCTACTTCGTACGCTTTAGAAAAACCTATCATCGAATAATGGTCTACTGTTTGTGATCCTTTAGGCTCATTAGATATAAGCATTATGTTTGATGCTTTTTTCATAAGTTTTATAAATTTTCTCTCTCGTTTTTCATCGGCTATCCAAGCAAAATTTTCTTTAGAAAAAAAAGCATAATTGTTTCTACCTGACTTTGCTATTACAGTAGACTTTTTATAAACATATCCACTAGTAACACTAACCTCATCTTTTATATTTTCTTGAGGTCTAAAAGTTACAAATAATTTTGATGGTTTCCTTTTAAATTTTTTTGGCGATCTTGTTTTAGGCTTTGATTGTGCAAAACAGATTTTACCCTGTTCGGTAGTTGCTGTAAAAACCTGCCAATCTTTGAATGTTCCACTAGAGACTGGATTGGCAGCAAAGATTTTTGGAGCAAACAAAACAATGGCTAACGTTAATAATATTTTTTTTAAGTTCATGATAAAATTTTTATACTAAATTAAATTAATTTCAATGCTTTGACAACTACGGTGTAGGATTAGGATTATTTGAATGAATTAAATTAATTTTCTCAATGATTTCATCGCTAAGTTCGATATCGGCAGTTCCAATATTTTCCTTAAGTTGTTCCATAGTTGTTGCTCCAATAATATTAGTCGTCATAAAAGGTCTTGAGTTGACAAAAGCAAGGGACATTTGAGTTAAGGTAAGTCCGTTTTCTTTTGCTAATTTGTAATAATCATCAACAGCTTTTTTTGCATTATCTTCTTTATACCTAGTCCAGAAATCTCCAAACAGACCAATCCTAGAATTTTTTGGTATTTGATTGTCTCTATACTTTCCAGAAAGATAACCTATTGCTAGCGGTGAATAAGCTAATAAGCCAACTTTTTCTCTACAGGAAATTTCAGACATTCCAATGTCATAGGCTCTATTCAATAAATTATAAGGGTTTTGTACGGAAACTATTCTTGGAAGGTTTAGTTGTTCTGCTATTTCTAAAAACTTAGTTAATCCCCAAGGCGTTTCATTTGAAATCCCGATATATTTAATTTTACCTTGATCAACAAATTTTTTTAAAGCTTTTAAAACAGACTCAAGGTCATTCCATTCTCCCTCGCCCGAGTCATGTTCATAATTTCTTTTGCCAAAATAATTAGTATTTCTTTCTGGCCAATGTAACTGGTAGAGATCGATATAATTAGTTTGTAATCTTTTTAGACTACCATCAATTGCTTTACCGACATTTTCTTCAGTATAATTTCCCCCACCGTTTCTTATCCACTCAACTCCTGGGCCAACCATTTTAGTTGCTAAAATAATTTTTTCTCTTTTTTTACTTTTAATAAACCAATTCCCAATAATCTCTTCCGTTTTACCCTGTGTTTCTTGTCTTGGTGGAACAGCATAAACCTCCGCTGTGTCAAAAAAATTTACACCCTGTTCAAAAGAATAATCCATTTGTTCAAAACTTTCTTCTTGAGTGTTTTGTTCACCCATATTCATTGTGCCAAGACAAATTAAACTCACATCTACATTTGTATGACCCAACTTTTTAAATTTCATAATATTTAATTACTCGATTTCTATTTAATACTAAAGACTTATTTGACTTAAGGTGCCGGATTAGGATAGCTCTGATGTATTAAATCAATTTCATTAATAGTTTCATCGTCGAGCTTAACATTAATACTTTCAATATTTTCTTTGAGCTGCTCCATGGTTGTTGCACCAATGATATTGCTAGTTACAAAAGGTCTTGAGTTGACATAGGCAAGAGCCATATGCGTTAAAGACATATTTTTCCTCTTAGAAAGTTTATAATAGTCATCAATTGCTTCATAAGCCTTTTCTTTCCTGTACCTTCCCCAAATATCTGCATACAAACCCATTCTTGAATCTTTAGGCATTTCGTTATTTCTATATTTACCTGATAGATAACCAAATGCCAAAGGTGAGTAAGCAAGTAGACCAACATTTTCCCTCATAGAAATTTCTGACATACCAACATCATAAGTTCTATTTAAAAAATTATATGGATTTTGAACTGATACAATCCTTGGTAATTTATTAACCCTATTTAATTTTAAATATTTTGAGAACCCATAAGGAGTTTCATTTGATATACCGATATGACGAATTTTTCCTTGTTTAATAAATTTTTCTAATATTTTTAAAACAGTCTCAAATTCATGCCACTTTTTTTCATTTTTATCATGCTGGTAATCTAATTTACCAAAATAATTTGTATTTCTTTCTGGCCAATGTAGTTGGTAAAGATCAATATAGTCTGTCTTTAGTCTTTCTAAGCTCTCATTAAGAGCAGATTCTATTCCCTTTTCGTAATACTCATTACCACCACCTCTTATCCATTTAAATCCAGGCCCTGCAATCTTTGAGCCTAATATAATTTTATCTCTATTTTTTTTTTGTAAAAACCAGTTACCAATGACTTTCTCTGTTTTTCCATATGAATGATCCATGGGAGGCGTTGCATAAAGCTCCGCAGTGTCAAAGAAATTAATACCTTGCTCTAAAGCATAATCCATTTGAGCGAATCCATCAGCCTCAGAATTCTGCTGACCCCAAGTCATTGTCCCTAAACAAATTAAACTTACCTCTATGTCTGTAGCGCCAAGTTTTTTAAATTTCATATAATTGTAATTTTATGAGTTAATTAGAATTAAACAAACAAGTAAAGAAGACAGGTGTTGAAAAGTTGAAAAAAAGTCTTATATTATTAAATATATGGAATTTAACAAACAAAGCTCAACAACAAAATCTTCAATCTCTGAAGAAATAATTGATCAAGGTTTAAGAGCTTACATGCTTAAAGTTTACAATTACATGGGATCAGGAGTTCTTTTAACAGGTTTTATAGCTTTACTATTTTTTAAGTTAGCGGTTGTTACAGGTGATGCCGGTGAGATAATGGGCCTAACTAACTTTGGCTCAACTATCTACACATCAGGTTTAAAATGGATTCTTATGTTGGCTCCCTTAGGTGTAGTTTTTTATATGAGTTTTAATATTGCAAAAATGACTGCTGCAAAAGCTCAAACTACTTTTTGGATATTTGCGGCTTTAATGGGGGCTTCTTTGTCTTCAATTTTTTTAATGTACACAGGTGCTAGCATAACTAGAGTATTTTTTATTACAGCAGGAACTTTTGGCTCAATGAGTATTTACGGTTACACTACCAACAGAGATCTAACAAAACTTGGCTCATTTTTAATGATGGGACTTTTTGGAATTATTATTGCATCAGTAGTTAATATATTTATGAAATCTTCAATGATGTATTTTGTAATATCTATTTTAGGAGTTTTAATCTTTGTTGGATTAACTGCCTACGATACTCAAAAGATTAAAAATAGGTATCTTGAAAGTGACAGTGGAGAACTAATGGGAAAAAAAGCTGTTATGGGTGCCCTAACTCTTTACTTAGACTTTATAAATTTATTTATAATGTTATTAAGGCTTTTTGGCCAAAGAAGATAATTATTTTACCGCTCTCAAATTATTCCATCTAGTTTTTTCTATAAGATTTAAAAGATCGCTAGATTTTTCTAATATATTTCCATGCCTGTCTTTAATGCAAAACTTTTCATTATAATTTTTTGGTTTTAAGTTTTTTAAAATTTTATAAATTGGCCTGTCCGAAGCTCGTTGATAAATGTCAAAAGAAATCTCCCTAGGACTAGTAGAGACTCCATAGTCTTTCCAATCACCGTTTGACACCATTTTGCCATAGAGGTTTAAAATAGTTTGCAGTTCTTTTTTTACAAAAAAAATTTCTCTATTCCTACTGTTATTGGAAATATTATTTACAACTAATTTTAAGTATTTCATATTTTATGTTTATTGATTAAAATTACTTGAAAAGCAGTAAAAACAAAAGTTATTGGAAGAATTCCCCAAACTTTAAAATTTACCCAAAATTCTTCTGTTTGTGTTCTCCAAACATATTCATTTAGCAAAGCTAGGGTAAAGAAAAAAAATACCCATCTTATCGTTAGCTTTCCCCACCCCTCATCAGACAAAGATATAGATTTACCAAGCATTTTTTTCATTAGATGCTCTTTCGTAAAAAATCTTTCAAAAGCTAAAATCAAACCAAACAAGACATTTATTATAGTTGGTTTCATGTATAGAAATACTGGATTATTAAAGTATAAAGTGAGCCCACCAAAAATTGATATAACTACTCCACCAATTAAAGGGACATATGGAATTTTTTTTTCAACTATATAGCTAATAAGAACGGCAATAATAGTTGCAATTATAAGAGGAGGTATCGCAGCACTTAAATTTTTTCCACTTTTAGAATAAACCACAAAGAAGATTAATAAAGGACCAAAGTCAGTAATAAACTTTAATAAAGACTTATTCACATATTGATTCTAGCATAAATCTATTTTTAAATAAATTTATATATTGATTTTTAATTAAAAGTTATTATCTTAAAGATTATGGTCGGTAACGCTGCAAAATTTTCAATTGGGTCTATTGTCAAACATAAGCACTTTGATTTTCGTGGAGTAATCTACGATGTTGACTTTGAGTTTAACAATTCTGAGGAGTGGTACCAATCTATACCTAAAGCAGTTAGACCAAGAAAAGATCAACCTTTTTATCATTTACTAGCTGAGAGTAATGATGTGACATACGAGGCATATGTTTCCGAACAGAATCTCTTGATAGATGACTCAAAACAGCCAGTGAAACATCCTCTTATAAGTGAAATCTTTGTTGGTAAAAAAGGAACGGGATATCTAAAGCTTTCTAATTAGTTAATAAGGTCATTGCCTCAAATACAACATTATTAGATCAAATCTAAAACACACTATTCAATTATATTGTTGATGTTAACGCCTAGTTGAGAATAGTTTATATTTTTAACTCCCCTTGAATTTTCAATTAGGCGAAATAAGCATCTTTCTTTAAAACGATAACTAATATATTCAACCTATCAAAATGGTAAAATTTTTTTCTTCAAGTAATATTTATCCTTTAATACAGAAATTAATTAAATTTATTAATTCAATTTTTTTTTTAATTTTAGCAATTGGTTTAACCTTTGCTCTAGTTTTATCACCACCTGATTATCTTCAAGGTGATGTGGTTAGAATAATGTATGTACATGTGCCTTCCGCTTGGTTAGGACTAGCTTGTTTCTCTTTGATTACTCTTCTTTCAGTTCTTAATTTTGTTTTTAAAATTAAAAATTTTTATTTTATTAATAAAAGCATAGCTCCAATTGGTTTATTATTTACTTGTCTTGCAATTATTACTGGTTCTTTATGGGGGCAACCAACGTGGGGCACTTGGTGGGCTTGGGATGCAAGACTAACTTCAATGGTAGTTTTGATGTTTTTTTATATATTTTATATTTTAACATTTAAACTTTTAAAGAAAGAGGAATTAATTATAAAAGTATCTTCAATTATTGCTGTTATAGGATCAGTTAATTTACCAATTATTAAATATTCGGTTGAGTGGTGGGCTACACTACACCAGCCAGCCAGCATAAAAATTACAGGCTCAAGCAGTATTCATTCTGCAATGATAGTACCATTAATGGTAATGCTGTTGGTTTTTTTGCTGTATGCTGCGCTAATTTTTCTGATGAAATACAAAACAGAAATCATTAGAATAAAGAAAAAAAATATTAAAAGGAATTTATTCAAATGATTTCAAATTTTATAACAATGAATGGATATGGGCTTTATATCTGGCTATCTTTCAGTGTTGTTTTTATTTCCTGTGCAGTCGTCTATTTTAAAACAAAAAAGACTCTTAAAAAATATGAACAGGAATTTTTATCAGAGCTTCAAGCATTAACATTAGAGGAAAAAAATAAAGCTTTAGAAAATTCTAAAGTTGCACAACAGATATTAGCGACAAGTTCCAAAGCTAATTAAAAGCTTTTCTAATGCTAACAAAAAAAGTCAAAAATAGAATACTGTTTTTATTTTTTATTTTTCTACTATCAATCTTTGCTATTTTTTTTATAATTAAATCTTTAAATAAAAATATCCTATATTTTTCATCTCCAACTGAAATAAAGGAAAGAGAAGATATCCCATTTGGAAAAGCTATGAGAGTGGGTGGAATGGTTAAAAAAGGTTCACTAATAATAAATCAAAAAAATATTCAATTTGTTGTTACTGATTTTGAAAATGAAATCCTAATTAGTTATTCAGGAACTGTTCCAAGTTTATTTGCAGAGGAAAAAGGTGTGGTCGCAGAAGGCAGTCTAAGTGACAAGAACTTTTTTATAGCAAGCAGAATATTGGCCAAGCATGATGAAAATTATATGCCACCAGAAATTAAAGAAATAATAGAAAAAAATGCTAAGTAATATTGGAATTAGTTTACTTGTTTTAGTTTTAATCTTGAGCTTTTTAATTATTTATAATGCCAGCCTCGATTTAAAAATTTCTAGTCAATCAGTTAAAAAAAATATTTATAAATTAAGTTTATTTCAGATAACTTTCATAATTTTAAGTTTTTTTACTCTAATAATTGGCTTTATTAATTCTGATTTTTCACTTATTAATGTTTACGAGAACTCTCATACCGCTAAACCTCTTTTTTATAAAATAGCAGGGACCTGGGGTAACCACGAAGGCAGCTTACTTTTATGGGTTAATATATTAGTTATATTTTCTTATTTATTTTTAGTCTTTAATCGGAATCATGATAAAAAATTTAGGCTATATACTTTAATTTTTCAAAATATTTTAATTTTAGGTTTCTTATTTTTTTTATTATTAAATTCAAATCCTTTTAACTCTATCTATCCAATTCCCCTTGAGGGCTTGGGGTTAAATCCTATACTTCAAGATCCAGCATTAGCGATTCATCCACCACTACTTTATGTAGGGTTTGTTGGTTGTTCAATTTATTTTTCCGCAGCCATGGCTTCATTACTTTCTGATTATGGTGGAAAATTATTTGCTCAATCAATAAAAACTTGGGTTAAAATTTCATGGTGCTTTCAGACACTAGGAATTATTGTAGGATCTATTTGGGCATACTACGAACTAGGCTGGGGTGGATTTTGGTTTTGGGATCCCGTAGAAAATGCCTCACTACTTCCTTGGTTCGCCATTACAGCTCTAATGCATTCATTAATCGTACTCGAAAAAAGAAACACTCTTTACGCATGGGCAATTATACTTTGTCTCTTAACTTTTATTTTAAGTGTAACAGGCACTTTTTTAGTTAGATCTGGGATTTTAAATTCAGTTCATACTTTTGCCAGCGATCCTTCTAGAGGAATATATATACTCTCATTTTTATCATTTATGATTTTTTCAGCATTAACAATTTTTTTTAAAAAATATAAAAAAGAAAATTATAATTTTAACTTAAAGAGTAAAGAGATTTTTATTTTAGCAAACAACTGGTTTATGGCTTTTTTTCTTGTGACAGTGTTAATAGGGATGCTTTATCCAATTTTTCTTGACGTATTAATCAATGAAAAAATTTCAGTTGGGCCTCCATTCTTCAATATTGTTATTATTCCATTGGTTATTCCATTTATGATTCTAATGGCTGTCGGACCAAAATTTGGCTGGATTAAATCAAAAAATAAAATTTTTTACAAAGCTTTGTTTCTAATTCTAGTTGCTGGAGTAATAAATCTATTCATCTTTTATTTTTTTGGCAAATATAGTCTTTTATCTAATTTAATTTTTATAGCAGCAATATTTTTAATTTTACATTCACTTCTAGATTTCAAAAATTTTATTAATAATAAAAATAAACTTGAGCTACCACGAATTATTTCACACTTAGGCTTTGGTTTGCTTGTATTTTTTATTGGAATTAACCATCAATTTTCACTTGAGGAAGACTTTAATTTAAAAGTTGGCGAAGTCAAAAAAACAAGCGCTTATGTAATTGATTTTGAAGATATAAGCATAGAAGAAGGTAAAAATTATAAAGCCATAATTGGTAATTTTAAACTAACAAATCTTAAAAATAACATAGTTCAATATTTAAATCCTGAAATAAGAATTTACCCTAATCCAGAAACACTGACCTATGAAGCTGCTATAAAAACAAAAATTAATTCAGATCTATATTTAACAATGAGCAATGTGTCGAGATCTGAATACTATAATATTAAATTTCAAAAAAAACCATTTATGATTTGGATTTGGATCTCAGCGTTAATGATTACATTTGGAGGATTTGTGCAATTAACATTAAAAAAAAATGAAAATTAGTTTTACTAAAATTATTATTCTTAGTTTTGCAATTTTTATCCTTGGCATTTTTTGGCAAGGTTTAAAAACAAACAAGAACTACGATACTAAAAATCTTGTCGGAAGTAAAATTAGTAATTTTCAGTTATCTGAAATAAACAATCATCAACAATATATTTCTGAAGAAAATTTAAAGAAAAATAATTATACTTTAATTAATTTTTTTGCTTCCTGGTGCGCACCATGTAGAACAGAACATAAATATTTATTGAATTTATCAAATTCAAAAAAAGAAATTAAAATTATAGGCATAAATTTTAAAGATAAAAAGATTAATGCTAATAATTTTTTAAGTGAACTAGGAAATCCCTATGATTTTGTTGGAAAAGATATTGACGGTAAAACTTCAATTTTATTTGGAATTTATGGAATTCCTGAATCAATATTAATTAATAATGAGTTAATAGTGATAAAAAAGATTATTGGGCCAATCGATGAGATCCAATTTAATGAAATTTTAAAACTAATACAATGAACCTAAAAATTTTTTTTTCTATAATTTATTTTTTATTTTTAGCACCTTTGTATTCTAGCGATGAAAGAATTAAGTTATTAGAAATCTACAAAAATTTGAGATGTTTGGTTTGCCAAGGACAATCAATTGCCGATTCAAACTCAGATTTTGCTGCAACAATAAAACTAGTCGTTCAAGATCAGGTTAATGAAGGAAAAACTAAAGATGAAATTTACAATTTTTTAATCAGCAAATATGGAGAGTGGATTGTTTATCAGCCAACTTTTAGTAAAAGTAATTTACTTCTTTGGATTCTACCTTATTTTATATTTATTGTGGGTGGTTTGATTATTTTTGCAATCATAAGAAAAAGTAAGCATAATAAGGCGAATTGAATGTATACTTTTTAAACTTAAGGTAGTATTTTTTAGCAAAAATGAATTCAAAATTTTTAACATTAATTTTATTTTTTGTTACCCTTCTTAGTTTTGGAGTAGTAGCTGAAGCAAAGAGTGCAGACACTATTTCTCAATCAAGATATAATAAAGTTTGTAAATGGGGAATATTAAATCCACCTGAATGTAAAAAACGAATTAAAAAAACTATATCTAACAAAAACAAAAATACCACTAACATTTCAAAACAAGCCACTACAACACGAGAGAACAATTATGAAAAAGAAGTTGTTCCTGGTTGTGGATGGGGAATATTTAATCCACCAAAATGTCGTGGTAAAGACAGAAGAGTGAAAAGTGAAACAAGAGATAAAGCGTACAAGGAAAAAAAACAAACAATAAAAACAAAATCTTTTGCGGAGGAGAATCAAAACATATCAGTCTACACGGGAACCTTCGACATACTAGACAAGGAAGGTGACGATCAAACTACTTTAATAGGCGCGGAACACAAAAATAAAGATTTATTTCGTGACACCTGGTTAGGAAGATTCTCACCTACAACAGGTGCCTTTGTTACAGGTAAAAGTTCAATTTATTTATACACAGGTATTGAAGCAGAATATAATTTAGGTCCTATCAATATATCACCAAGCTTTGCACCTGGGTATTATGAAGCTGGAGATGGGAAAAATTTAGGAAGCGCACTTGAATTTAAATCAGAAGTAAAAATTGGAATAGATTTACTTAAAGGCGCTAATCTTGGTTATAGTTATAGTCATATTTCAAATAATGAATGGGGTGACGTAAATCCTGGTACAGACAATCAATCATTAACTTTTTCGAAAAAGTTTTAATTCATTATGTCTATTAAAGATTGTTATAATATTGATGATTTTAGAAAACTAGCAAAAAAAAATTTACCGTCACCAATTTTTCATTATATCGATGGAGGAGCTGATGACGAAACAACACTTAAAAGAAACACAGAGTCATTTTCTAAATGTGATTTAATTCCAAATATTTTAGCTAGCGTAGGTGAACCGGATCTTTCAGTTAACGTTTTTGGACAAAAAATTGATATGCCTTTATTCCTATCTCCAACTGCGATGCAACGTCTTTATCACCACGATGGAGACAAAGCGTCAGCGAGAGCAGCTGAAAAATTTGGGACATTCTACAGCATGTCTACTATGGCAACTTCCTCTATTGAAGAAATTGCAAATATTTCAGGAGGACCAAAATTATTTCAACTTTACATACACAAAGACCAAGCACTTACTGATAATTTAATAGACAGATGTAAGAGCTCTGGATTTAAAGGCTTGTGTTTAACAGTTGATACAGTTGTTGCAGGAAACAGAGAAAGAGACCACAGAACTGGTTTTACAACTCCTCCAAAACTTACCCTAGAAAGTTTAATGAGTTTTGCTGCCCATCCGACGTGGACCATAAACTATTTAACCCATGGAAAATTTGAATTAGCAAATGTTGCTCACTTTACCAAAAAAGGCTCAAGCATAGCAAAGGGAGTGATGGAATATATTAACGAACAATATGATCCAGCAATGAGCTGGAAAGATGCAGAGTATTGTGTCAAACGCTGGAAAGGCCCGTTTGCTTTAAAAGGATTGATGTCGGTTGAAGACGCAAAGAAAGCTGTTGATATTGGAGCTTCCGCAATAATGCTTTCAAATCATGGTGGCAGACAATTAGATGGTTCGCGTTCACCCTTCGATCAACTACCTGCAATTGTTGATGCTGTTGGTGGAAAAATTGAAATTATTGTAGATGGTGGGATTAGAAGAGGCACACACGTTCTAAAAGCTTTAGCTATGGGGGCAACAGCATGTAGTTTTGGAAAAGGTTTTTTATTTGCCCTAAGTGCTGGTGGACAAAAAGGAGTTGAAATGGTTTTACAGAGAATGAGAGATGAGATTAGAAGAGATATGATTTTAATGGGCTGTAAAAGTATAAAAGATTTAAATCCAAGTAAGATTATTTATAGATAAATATTGTGGTAATGTTTTCTGTTTTAAAAGAAACAAATTCTGTTAATTATTAAAAATATCAATATAAGTTGAATATGAAATTAGCTAAAAATTTAGAAAGACTAGGTACAGAGTCAGCTTTTAGTATATTGGCCGAAGCCAAAAAGCTTGAAGCTCAAGGAAAAGAAATGATACACCTTGGTTTAGGTCAACCTGATTTTAAAACTCCACAGCATGTCGTTGACGCAGCAAAAAAAGCCTTAGACGATGGCCATCATGGCTATGTTTTGTCTAATGGTATTTTAGAATGCAGACAAGCCGTAACAAGAAAAATTAAAAAACTTTACAATAAAGATATAGACCCAGAAAGGGTTTTAATAATGCCGGGTGGAAAACCTACTATGTTTTACGCAATTTCAATATTCGGTGAAGAAGGTTCTGAAATAATTCACCCTACACCAGGATTTCCAATTTATGAGTCTATGATTAACTATTCAGGCGCAAAGGCAGTACCTTATGATTTAACAAAAGACAAAGACCTAAAATTTGATCCAGAAAAAATTTTATCTTTAATTACAGCTAAAACTAGATTGTTAATATTAATTAACCCCAACAACCCAACAGGAAGTTTTGTAGAAAAACCAGCGATAGATTTTTTAGCTGAAGGTCTTAAGAAACACCCACATGTTGCTATCTTAAGTGATGAAATCTACAGCCGTCAAATTTATGACGGTAAGGAAATGCCAACATTTTTTAACTATCCTGATTTACAAGATAGACTAATTGTTCTAGATGGTTGGAGTAAGGCTTATGCTATGACCGGTTGGAGAATGGGCTGGAGTGTTTGGCCAGAAAAATTAATCCCACACGTAAATAAACTAATCATTAATAGCGTTTCGTGTGTCAACGCACCTTCTCAGTTTGCTGGTATAGCTGCTCTAGATGGTTCAGACCAACCTATTAATGATATGATGAAAAAATTTGATGAAAGACGTAAATTCATTCACGCTGGACTTAACAATCTGCCAGGTGTCGAGTGTAGTTTGCCAGGGGGAGCCTTTTATGCTTTTCCCAAAGTAATAGGTACAGGGATGAATGGTTCAGAATTTTCTAGAAAATGTATGCACGAAGCTGGAGTAGCAATTGTACCTGGAACTGCTTTCGGCAAAACTTCAATGGATTATGTGAGATTTAGCTTCGCTGCTTCGAAAGAAAACATAGAAAAAGCTCTTGAAAAGATCAAAAAAATGCTTGGATAAGTAACGTTGCTTTTTGACCTAACCCTTTAAAAATTATAGAATTATAAAATGACAAGTCTTCAAATGCCTAAAGTCGATAAATCAATTTTATCTAGAAAAGGTAAAATTGAATCAGACTTAAATAAAATTTTGAAAAGTGAGAATATTCTTTCACATGAAGATGAGGTTAGACCTTATGAGACCGATGCTCTGGCTGCGTATAAACAAAAACCACTTCTAGTGGTATTACCAGAAACAATTGAACAGGTGAGTAAAATTCTTAAGTACTGTAATGAAAATAAAATTAAGGTTGTTCCAAGAGGTGCTGGCACTGGTTTATCAGGAGGCGCACTTCCTTTAGCAGATTGTGTTTTATTAGGTATGGGAAAATTTAATAAAATATTAGAAATAGATTATCAAAATAAATGTGTTGTTTTACAACCATGCGTTACCAACTTAGCAATTACAGAAGCTGTACAAGAAAAAAATTTTTATTATGCTCCAGATCCATCAAGTCAAATAGCATGCTCAATTGGCGGAAACGTTGCGGAAAATTCTGGTGGAGTACATTCTTTAAAATACGGCGCCACTACAAATAATTTATTAGGTATTCAGGTTGTTTTGATGGACGGCACTATAACAAGATTTGGAGGAAAAACTCTAGACTCCGAAGGCTATGATTTACTTGGATTGATGACAGGATCCGAGGGATTACTTGGAGTAATTACCGAAGTAACAGTTAAAATTTTAAAAAAACCCGAAGTAGTAAAAGCAGCTCTTATAGGTTTCTCAAGTATAGAGGATGCAGGACAGTGTGTGTCAGAAATAATTGCAAAAGGAATAATACCAGCGGGCATGGAAATTATGGACAAAGCTTTAACTAAAGCAACAAATGATTATTCAAAAGCAGGTTATCCTGTTGACGCAGAAGCTATGATGATTGTTGAACTTGATGGTACAGAGACTGAAGTTTCAGAACTTATCGATAGAGTTGAGAACATTGCAAAAAAAAATAGATGCTCAAGTGTAAAAATTAATAAATCAGAAGAAGAGAGGCTAAAGTTTTGGGCCGGTAGAAAAGCTGCCTTCCCAGCTTGTGGAGACCTAGCCCCAGATTATATGTGTATGGATGGGTCAATACCAAGAGGAAAACTTGCAGAAGTTTTAAAAGAAATTCAAAGACTCTCAAAAAAATACGAATTACCGGTAGCAAATGCATTTCATGCTGGTGATGGAAACCTTCATCCATTAATTATGTTTAATGCTAACGATCCAGAACAACTAAGAAAAACTGAAGAGTTCGGCTCAGAAATATTAAAGTACTGCGTTAAAGTCGGGGGAGCATTAACAGGTGAACATGGGGTTGGGATAGAAAAAAGAGAATTAATGTGTGAAGCTTTTAATAATATAGATATTAAACAGCAAATTGATATTAAAGTAGCACTTGATCCAAATTCATTGCTTAATCCTGGCAAGGTTTATCCCATACTGAGAAAGTGCGCAGAAGAAGGAAGGGTTCATGTCCATGGAGGAAAAACAAAATTTCCAGACATTCCAAGATTTTAGTTCTTCAGTTCTAAAACCTGATAAAGAAGAAGCAATAGCTGGCATCATAAAATATTTTTATAAAAAAAATATTCCATTAGAAATTTGCGGCTTAGGTTCAAAAAAAAAAATCGGAAGAAACTTTCAGTCTCAAAAAACTTTAGATCTTTCTAACTATTCAGGTATTATTAAGTACGAGCCAGAAGAGCTTTACATAAAAGTAAAGTCAGGTACTTCAATTAAAGAAATTAAGGAGGCACTTGAAAAAAACAATCAGCACTTAGCATTTGAGCCTACAGATTTTGGCCCACTGTTTGAGGGAAAAACTAACGAAGGAACAATAGGAGGTGTGCTCTCATGTAATTTCGCTGGGCCTAGAAGATTTAAAGTCGGAAGTGCTAGAGATCATATTTTAGGATTCAAAGGAGTAAATGGCAAAGGTGAAATTATTAAGTCTGGAGGGACAGTAGTTAAAAATGTAACCGGATATGACTTAAGCAAAGTAATTACTGGTTCATTTGGAACATTAAGTGTATTTACTGAAATATCAATTAAAGTTTTGCCTAAGCCCGACCTAACAAAAACTTTGGTTATAAATAATCCATACTTAAAAAAAGGACTAGAGCACCTCAACATCGCACTGTCTTCATCGTGCGATCCATCAGGAGCTGTATTTTATCCAGAATTTTTTCAAGATCAGTTTACATTTAACGATCTAACAACAAGGGGACCAATCACTGCAATTAGAATTGAGGGATCAAAACTTTCTATTGACGAAAGAATTAAAAAATTAATTAATGAGCTTGATGTAGATAAGAAAGAAATATCAATTTTAGACCCTGAGCAATCTAATATTTTTTGGGAAAAAACAAGATGTTTGAATGTTTTTTCAAATCTAAAAGATAACTTACTTAGAATAATTGTGCCTGGAAGTGAGGTATTTGACCTAATTAATAAACTCAAAACCTATAAAATAAAGTATTTTATTGATTGGGGTGGGAATCTTGTCTGGCTGCAATTAGAGCTATTAAATTCAAATATATTAAAAGAGATTAAGACTACAGTAAAAAATTTAGGTGGTTACTTAACAGTTATTAAAGTCGATGAAAGCCTGAAAGCATCAATTGATATTTTTACAATTGATGATGTTAAATATAAGATATCTGAAAAAATTAAAAAAAGCTTTGATCCTAAAAGAATTTTAAATCCAGGAAAAATGTATACAGGAATATAATGCAAACGACCTTCTCATCAGAACAACTAAAAAATAAAAATAATAAGTCCACAGAAGAAATAGTTCGTAAGTGCGTTCACTGCGGAATGTGTAACGCTACATGCCCTACTTATCAAATTCTAGGCGATGAGTTGGACGGCCCAAGAGGAAGAATTTATCTAATCAAAGATATGCTTGAAAATAATAAACCAGGCAACGAAAAAATAGCCAAGCACATCGATAGATGTCTGTCTTGTTACGGTTGTATGACGACCTGTCCGTCTGGAGTTAATTATATGCATTTAATTGATCACGGTAGAAATCATTTAGAAAAAACATTTAAAAGACCAATAATTCAGAGGATTTTTAGAAATTTTTTATCACTTACATTACCTAATCCAAAAGTATTTCGAACTTTAAGCGTACTAGTAAACATCATAAGACCCTTAAGCTTTATTTTTCCAGAGTTTATTAAAAATTCTATAAAATTAATGCCAGTCAAACTTCCAAAAAAAACTTTAAAAACACAAAAAGTCTATTCTATTAACAAAAAAAAACTTGTTGCTAGAGTAGCTTTACTTACTGGTTGCGTGCAGAGAGTAGTCTCTCCCGAAATAAATGAGTCGACAATTCGGTTGCTTAACAGACACCATGTTGAAGTTATTGTACTACCTGAGATAAATTGTTGTGGGTCATTAGATCACCATATGGGTAAGGAAAAAGTAGCCCATGAATTATTTAAAAAAAATATTAATCTTTGGTACGATGAATATTTAAACAATGGATTAACAGCAATTATTAGCAATACGTCTGGCTGCGGTACTACTTTAAAAGATTATGGATTTATTTTTAGAGACGATAAAGAGATGAAGAAAAAAGCAAAAAAAATCTCAGAATTAACTAAGGATGTAAGTGAATTTTTAGATAAAGATATTAAACTAGACTTTAAAAAAAATGAAAAGACCTACAAAATAGCTTATCATTCACCTTGCTCGATGCAGCATGGTCAAAATGTTCACCAACAACCTATAAACTTAATTGAAAAGACAGGTAATAAAGTGTTAAATATTCCAGAAGGACATTTATGTTGTGGATCTGCTGGAACTTACAACATCCTTCAGCAAAAGATTGCAAAGATATTATTAAAAAATAAGGTTGAAAATATTGAAAAAATTAAGCCAGATTTTATTTCGACAGGAAATATTGGTTGCATGAGCCAAATCTCTACTGGAACAAATATACCCATTGTTCATACGGTTGAAATTATTGATTGGCTTACAGGTGGGCCTAAACCCAACAAGTTGAAAAGTTTATGAAGAAAAAAATATTAGTTACAAGAAAACTTCTGATAGAAAATGAAGAAAAGTTAAAAGCGCTTTTCGACGTTAAATTAAACAGCAAGGATGAATTATATACGCCAGAAAAAATTCTAGAACTATCAAAAGATTGTGATGGGATTCTCAGCGCTATTACAGATCAATTTAATAAAGACTTAATAGAAAAATTACCACCTTCAGTAAAAATAATTGCAAATTTTGCAGTAGGCTTTGGTAATATCGATGTTAATGCTGCAGCTAAAAAAAATATTGTTGTTACAAATACACCTGAAGTTTTAGACGATTCTACTGCTGATATTTCAATACTATTACTTTTAGGAGCATCTAGAAAAGTTTTAGAAGCAAGAAGGGCTGCTGAACTCCAAAACTGGAAGTGGTCTGCAGATTTTATGTTAGGTAAACAAATGTCAAATAAAAGATTAGGTATATTAGGTATGGGCAGAATAGGTAGAGCTGTTGCTAAAAGAGCCAGAGGATTTAATATGGAAATTCATTACCATAATAGAAGTCAACTTTCTAAAGAACTTGAAGAAGGTGCTATTTATCATAAAACAGTTAAAGATTTATTTAATTGTAGTGATTTTTTATCTATTAATTGTCCAGCAACAAAAGAAACAAATAAAATAATCAACAAAGAAACAATAGCATTTCTACCAGACAATGTCGTCATAGGTAACGCCGCCAGAGGTGAAGTTGTAGACGATGAAGCAATGATAGAAGCACTTAAATCGGAAAAAGTTTTTGCTTTTGGTTTAGACGTTTACAATGGAGAGCCTAAGATTCATCCTGAATATTTAAAACTAAATAATATTTTTTTATTACCCCACTTAGGTAGCGCAACTAAAAGAACTCGTTGGGATATGGCCTATAGAGCTACGCAGAATTTAGAAGATTTTTTTACAAAGGGCACTGCTAAAGACAAAGTAAATTAATACAACTTATAGATGTATTAGCAAAAATACTCAGATAAATCTTAATATTTAACCAGTTTCTTTGGGGGTATACCAAACTTAATTTATCGAGACTCCATCTTTATTTTATGCTTAAATTCTTTAACGTTAAGCATATGTTAAACAAATAAAAGGAGACAAAATATGTCTAAAAAAGAAAAAACGTTAAAAGGAATTAAAACTCCTTCAAGACGTAAATTCTTTAAAGTAGCTGCAGCAACAGGTGCAGCAGCAGCAGCTTCAATCGCAATGCCTAATATTGCATTTGGAGCTCCTATGACTTTAAAGATGCAAGCAGCTTGGCCATCGGGAGCTAATATATTTTTCGAAATGGCTGGTGACTATGCAAAAATGGTAGGCGACATGTCTGGTGGAGAGCTTAAGATCGATCTTCAACCAGTTGGCGCTATTGTAAAAACTTCAGAAATTGGACAAGCAGTAAGTTCTGGCGTGGTAGATATGGGTCACTGGGTGACTGCATATTGGTACGGTAAAAATGCTGCCGCTTCACTTTTTGGAACTGGACCTTCGTATGGCATGTCATCCCAAGAAGTAATGGGATGGATGGAATACGGTGGAGGTAGAAAACTTTACGATGAAACTCTAGCGAAGGTTGGATTTGATTACGTAGGGTTTTTTCATATGCCTATGCCAGCTCAGCCATTTGGTTGGTTTAAAAAACATGTAACCAAAGTGTCTGACGTTAAAGGAATGAAATATAGAACTGTTGGTCTAGCGACTAACGTTTTAACAGCTATGGGAATGGTTGTAAGACAACTTCCAGGCGGAGAAATTCAACCAGCGATGAAAACTGGTTTGATTGACGCTGCGGAGTTTAACAACCCAACATCTGACTCACAGTTTGGTATGCAAGATGTTTCTAAGGACTATCACTTAGGAAGCTTTCACCAATCTCAGGAGATGTTCGAAATACCTGTAAACAAAAAAACATACAACAACCTATCGCCTGCTCATCAAGCGATTTTGAAGAATGCTGCTTATGCTGCTAACACTGATAACTATTTTAAAGCGTTAGTAAGATACTCAGCTGACTTAGCTAAGTTAATGAACGAGCACAAAGTAAAAGTTCATCAAACTTCAGACGAAATCTTAGCTGAACAGTTAAAAGGTTGGGACAAAGTAATAGGTGATTTTGTTAAGAAAGATGCTTTCTTTAAAAAAATCATAGACTCACAAAAAACATACGCCAAGAGAGTAATGAAGTACTTGCTGATGAATCAGCCAAATTACAAATTAGCTTATGAAAATGAGTTCG
>Ga0307995_1000477_pt1 | contig 27738 bp, 17 predicted proteins | sample EllFjometagen262_FD_203132 | JGI IMG/M metagenome (GOLD analysis project Ga0307995, IMG submission 203132) | Marine microbial communities from Ellis Fjord, Antarctic Ocean - #262 | ecosystem: Environmental > Aquatic > Marine > Unclassified | place: Southern Ocean | collected 2014-11-02 | reverse complement strand
CTGGATATGGCCGTCACGTTAGAATTGATCACGGATTTGGATATGTTAGTTTATATGCACACCTTTACAAGTATGCTGTTAAAAAAGGACAAAAAGTAAAACGTGGAGATTTAATTGGTTTTGTAGGCAGTACCGGTAGGTCACAAGCTCCACACTTACATTATGAAATATTTAAAGATAAGAAAAATTTAAATCCTATTAATTTCTATTATGGAGACCTTAGTTCTGAAGAATTTGCTGAATTATTAAAAGTTGCAGGACAAGAAAATCAATCACTGGACTAAATGAAAATAGAATTACCAGAAAAAAGATATTATGGAATTGGAGAAGTTGCTAAAGCTTTTTCTGTAAATAACTCTTTAATACGTTTTTGGGAAAAAGAATTTGATGTAATTAAGCCTAAAAAAAACGCAAAAGGTGACCGAAAATTTACACCTGAAGACATTAAGAATTTAGAGCTTATTTACCACCTAGTTAAGGAACGTGGTTTTACGCTGGAAGGTGCAAAAACTCATCTTAAAGAAAATAAACACAAAACAATAAGTAATTTTGAAATTATCAGAAAATTAGAAACTGTAAAAACTGAATTACTTAAAATTAAAGATCACTTATAATTTTTTCTATTTCTTTCTTAAATAAACTGTAATCGGAACTCCATGAAAATCAAATTTCTCACGTAATTTATTTTCGAGAAACCGTTTATAAGGATCCTTTACATATTGAGGTAAATTAGCAAAAAACGCAAAACTTGGATACGGAATTGGTAACTGCATACAATACTTAATCTTTACATATTTTCCTTTATATGCAGGTGGAGAATATGCCTCAATTATAGGAAGCATTATTTCATTAAGTTCACTGGTTTTAATTTTTTTACTTCTATTTTTAAATACTTCAACAGCAGTTTCAATTGCTTTAAAAATACGTTGTTTTGTAAGTACCGAAATAAAAACTATTGGCACATCAGTAAAAGGCTCACATTGCAATCGAATTATTTTTTCAAATTCTTTTACACTTTTGTGATCTTTTTCAACTAAATCCCATTTATTTACTAAAATAACAACTCCTTTATTATTTTTTTGAGCCAACCAAAATATTTTTTGAACCTGACCGTCAAAACCTCTTGTAGCATCCAGGACAAGAATTACAACATCACAATGTTCAATCGCTCGAACACTTCTCATTACAGAGTAAAATTCTAAATCTTCTTTAACTTTACTTTTCCTGCGAATTCCAGCAGTATCTACTAAGTTAAATTCAAAACCGTATCGGTTATAATGAGTATCAATACTATCTCTAGTAGTACCAGCAATATCAGTTACAATGTATCTATTCTGTCCAATTAAAGCATTAATAAAAGAAGATTTTCCAGCATTAGGCCTCCCAACAACTGCGAAACGAGGCAATTCACTTTCCTCTTCAACTTCTTCTTCTTCAGGTAGCACCTCTATTAAATCATCCAATAATTCTCCAGTACCACTACCGTTAATACTAGACATGATATAATATTTTTCATATCCTAGCGAATAAAATTCAACAGCGTCATTGGTTCGTTTGGCACTATCTACTTTATTAACTACTAAAAAAACAGGTTTGTCGCATTTTCGTAAAAGCTTTGTAACGTCTTCATCCATTCCAGTAACTCCAGAAACGACATCCGTCATAAATATAATGGCATCGGCTTCATCAATAGCTAGTTCAACTTGCTTATCAATTTCCGATTCAAATACATCATCACTTCCAACTACATATCCTCCAGTATCTATTAAAGAAAAAACTTTTCCATTCCAATCACTTTTTCCATAATGACGATCTCTGGTAACACCACTGACAGCATCTACAATTGCTTCTCTACGTTGAATTAATCTATTAAATAAAGTAGATTTCCCTACATTTGGTCTTCCTACAATGGCTACTATACTCATATCTTTTTTATTGGCTGCAAAGGTAAGCTTTACTATTTGAAGAAAAAACTCTAAACCACAATCCAATTTCATTCCATATGAGACTAAAAAACGAACTAATATGAATACATAGACTTAAACATAAGATTAATAAAAACAAAAAAGATGCTTTAAAACCATTGAAAACAGTAGAAAGTTATAAAAACACTTTGTAGATTAAAGATTTAATTATTACGTTTTTACTCGGCTCCAAAATAATGATCAATATTTTAGTCTCTCTAATTATACCTTGAGGTTGGTCAATTAGATACTAAAAAAAGCAGATTTAAAGTAATTATTAAAACAAACTTCTGTTTGGACTACGCTTCTGTTTTTTATTTTGTAATAATAGGCTTTTGTAATTGTTGGTGTTGTAGCTTTTTACAATGGGTCTTTAAAAACTATTTACGAATTACAAATAGGTATTATGATGCACTTATTAGGTATATAATTGAGCTTATATTTTACCGAGCGAATGGCTAATAAAAAGATGTAAGATTTGATATTAATTAGAAACTAGAAAAACAAAATAAAGATTATTTTTAAAAACTACTAATTATATCCAAAACGTTTTAATTGGCGGTCATTACTTCGCCAATTTTTATTCACTTTTACGTAGAGTTCCATATGGACTTGCTTACCAAAGAATTTTTCTAAATCCTTTCTCGCCTCTACTCCTACTCTTTTTAATGCGGATCCTTTATGACCAATAATGATACCTTTTTGTGTTTCGCGCTCCACCATAATAACACTTCGCAAGCGAATGATATTTTCTTCTTCAAAAAACTCTTCGGTATCAATTTCTACTGAATAAGGTATTTCTTTTTTATAATGCATTAAGATTTTTTCACGAATGATTTCATTCACAAAAAAGCGTTCTGGCTTATCTGTTAATTGATCTTTTGGATAAAAGGCTGGAGATTCTGGAAGCACATCAATAATACGTTTAAACACTTCTTGAACCCCAAAATCTTCAAGAGCAGAAATTGCAAATATCTCTGCATTGGGAACTTGCTTTTGCCAAAGCTCTAAAGATTCTTTTAATAATTCTTCATTCCCTTTATCTATCTTATTAATAAGTAATAACACAGGAATTTTAGCAGCAGTAATCTTATTGAAAAATGCTTCATCTTTTAATGCTTTCTCACCCAATTCCACCAAATAAAGTAATACATCAGCATCTTCAAAAGCAGACTTCACAAATCCCATCATGCTTTCTTGAAGTTGATAAGCAGGCTTTATTATACCTGGTGTATCACTCAAAATCATTTGAAAATCATCTCCATTTACAATCCCTAAAATACGATGGCGAGTAGTCTGAGCTTTAGAAGTAATAATAGAGAGTCGTTCCCCAACAAAAGCATTCATCAAGGTGCTTTTTCCAACATTTGGATTACCAATTATATTTACAAATCCCGCTTTATGAGTCATACATTGTTATTTCCTGCAAAGATAAGCTAAACTCTTAGTTTACACTCAAATCGATCGCACAAAACAATACTGTTTGTATACGCTGCATTTAAAATTTCCACGGATAAAAGATTCCATAAAATGAGAACGCATAAAATTATTAGACCAATATTAGACACTGCAAGTTTAGGAACTCTTGTTTATAATTGCTATTTCTATGCAATGGATTCAGAAAGCCTTAAAGCCTGAAAACACTATGAATTGCAATCGTAAATTTTATTGCAGTATTTTATGCAATAAATTAAGTTAAAAAGCAGGAACCCCATTTGAAGTTAAAGATATAGAAGCAACTTGATAGGTATCTTTTTTAAAATTTACCAAATTAGGATGCGCAACAATACCCTTCCAAAGTTCAGAATTTAAATAGTTATTTAAATCTTCTTGACTTTTAAAATAATAAACGCCTCCAAAAACACCATTATCAACATTACCGATAAAGGTTTTTCCAATTAAACCATCAATTTTACCAGGTGAAAAATTAGAAACTACCTCTAAACCTAATGCAGCATGTTCTTTTAAAGTCATGTCTTTTAATTCATAGTTGACCACCAATACACTCATTCCTTCTGGGACTTCTGTTTTTTCAGTTTTTCTAATGGATGCATTACCATTGCTTAAATCAGAAATAGGAGCAATTCCATAGGCATCTGTTTTAAAATTCACTAAACTGGGATGTGTTGCAATACCTTTCCAAAGTGAAGAATTTAAATAAGCATCTAAAGTTTTTTGATTTTTAAAATAATAAACACCCCCAAAAACACCATTATCAACATTACCGATAAAGGTTTTTCCAATTAAACCATCAATTTTACCAGGTGCAAAATTAGAAACTACCTCTGAACCTAATGCAGCATGTTCCTTTAAAGTCATGTCTTTTAATTCATAATTCACTATTAATAGCGCTGTATTTTCATTTTCAACAGCTGGTTTTTCTACTTTTTTAATAGATGGATCTTCTGCTTTTTTTGTTTTGTGGTTACAAGAAATTGTCAAAAAAAGTACGGTTAAGAATAGAAAAAATTTCATTTAAATAGGTATTAGGTTAACTTCAAATATAATAAAAAAATAATTTAAAATTAATTAAAGCGCTCTTAACTCTTTAGAAAAATCAAGATATTCTTCGATTCTTTTTGCTTCAAAGGCTTTACGATTGCCAATAAGAGCAACTTTAATAGCTACTTGAGACTCATCTAAAATAGATTCATCTATGGTATGAATAGAAAATAAATACATTTCAATTATAATAGGTATTGTTGAAATTCCATTATCTAAAGCAATATAGCGAGTACTTTTTTTTGTCCCTAAAGGAGTTATTTTCTCAATAAATCCTTCTTTTAATAAAAAATTCAATCTATTCGTAAGAATATTAGTAGCGATCTTTTCTTTTGAAGATCTAAATTCTTTAAACCTAGATTTTTTATGCAAAATAATATCTCTTAAGATAAGGAGCGACCATTTATCACCTATAAGGTTAACAGAACGTGCTATTGCACAGGTATATTTGGAGGTTGAATTTAACATTTATTGTTTGATACTGTTTGTTGTTTCAAAGCGATCGAAATAGCAACATATAATATGATGCTTAGTTTCGATACTTTAAAAAATAAATATTCATCTATAAAACAAATGTATTCAATTATTAGTTGCTAATAACAATTAGATTAGCATATATTTGCTTTTCACACTATAATTAACAATAAATTATGAAAAATACCTTAACTCTTGTAGCTTTATGCTTCACAATAATGTTAAATGCTCAATGGATCGATAATACGTCCTGCAATAAAACAGGAGCGCTTATTGCCAATCAAGCAATAGAATATGCAATGAATTTAGAATATATGGCCGCTTTTGGCGCTGCAAATTCAGCATTGTTATTAGATAAAAACTGCGGTTGTGCACAACTAACGTTAGCATATATAAGTAGTTCAAATCCAAAATGGGGCAGTAGAGCAAAAAAACTTAAGGAAATTAGTGCAACTAAACTAAGTGCAGAAGAAAAAGCTTGGTATAATTATATGTTAGCCTCTTCAGAAGAACAAAAAGCTTTAGACACAACACTTGTACGTCAATTCCCAAAGAGTCCATTAATTAATTACTTGACTACCTCAATGCAAGATTTTAATTCTTTTAAAGTTTTTGCTAAAAAATTCCCTATGTATGCTTCGTCTGCCTACAATATGATATCTTATGGATATATGAACGGAAGCTTCGGAAAAGAGGATACAGCGGCAGCTATGGAGTATGTTAAAATGTCTCAAAACATGCACGATGGTCCAAATTCATATGATTCAATGGGAGAACATTATGCTTCAATGGGGGATTATGAAAATGCAATTAATGCTCAACTTAAAGCAATCGACTTTGCCACCTTTGCATCTCCGTATAGAACTAAAGCCAAACTATATTATGCTAAAATCGAACAAAACGATATTAGCAAAAAAGTTATAGCACATCAAGAAGCGATGCAAAAAGCAATTATGGATGGCGATTATGAATCTTACAAAATGTTTGAACATCCAGAAATTAAAGTTTCTACAGGAGATTCTAATTTAAACCCTTTCTATATTTATACTAAAGAGGATGTAACTAAAGATAATGTTTTAACTTGGGATTCCTTCAAGCTTTCTAATATGGAAACTTACTTTTCTCCTGACATGAAAACTGCTATAATTACATTTGTAGCAGATGGAAATTACACCATTACAGAGACCAATGAAACTGTTCCTTATGCAACAAGAGCATCTGCAACTTGGACTAATACCGATGATGGATGGAAAATATTACATACATCATATGCTCCAAGAAAAGGGAAAAATGGCCTTCCAGAATAAATTAAAGCAAGTATTATGAAGAACAATAAACTATTATTTTTTGGAACAATTTTATTTGTTTCTCTTTGGAGTTTTACTATTAAAGCACAAGAAGCAGTAGACCCTATTTTTACTATTGTTACTACAAAACATAAAAATCTGACTAAAAGTGAAGTCGAACTTCAAAAAGTAGAGCAAGAGTATTACGATAAAGTAACCAGTAAAAATGACTTAATAATTGGCACAGAAGTTTTACATCATTTTTATACTACAGATAATTCAGAAATCTTATTTGTCACTTTATACAAGACTTGGGGAGATATTGAAGAAGCAACCGCTATTACGCAAGCATTAATAGAAAAAGCTTGGCCTAATGAGAAAGAAAGAAAAGAATTTATGGATAAGAAAGATAGTTTTTACACCAGCTACCATTCCGATGAAATTTTAAAATCTCAGCCTTGGGTTGGACAAAAGAATTTAAATACAGATTCACAAGAATCCATTTTAGTATACCTTAGAACTTCTCAATTAGCTAATACGAACCAAGGGGAAGGACAATGGGATGCTCTTAATGAATATACTGATAAAGTGACTATGAAAAACCCATATGTTCTTGGCTATTACCCAAATCGTCATTACTGGGGTAGCGATAGCAGGGATTTCTATGAGGCTTTCTTATATAACTCTTTATCTGATATGGAAGCGGCTAATACTGAAATGTTAGCTTTAATAGAAGCTGCTTGGCCTAATGAAAAAGAAAGAAAAGAATTTATGGATACTATGAACAAAGAGTTTACGGGTATTCATGGTGATTATATTTATCGCAATGAACCTACAATGAGAAAATAACAAACGTTTAGTTGTATAGTGCAACGTCTTATTAGCATATTGAATAATTTAATATTTTAAAAAAGCCTCTTGACAAATCAAGAGGCTTTTTTATATTGGTATTAAGCTGTTTTTAAATAGCAGACTCCTCTCTTTTACTAAATAATCCACTTTAACATTAAACAATCATAACATGATAGAAGATTATTGCGAGCATTCCGAATAGGACAATGCATCCCCAAGTAATTAGTTCGTTTTTATACCTTCGCACTGCACTACTAATATATGTTTCTTGATTTCTCATACTATCACTTGACGGTTTACCTTCTAGTTCTTAAAGCTTTAGTCTCTTGTATTTGAACGTTATTATTAGTATCAACACCTAAATCTATAAGTGCAGCTTTAAAATTAGGATCAGGAATATCTACGATTTGTAATTGGCAAATCCCGCTTAAAAGCAACAGCACAAATAGAAAATAATTTTTCATGAATCAATTTTTAATCTTTAGCTAATGCTATAATAACAACTACAAGACAAAATACCCTAAAAAACGTGTCTTTAAGAGTTGTGTTTTATTTAAAAAAACTAAAGTTAATTAGAGGGTGAAATATTAAATAAGTTGTTTTATAATCTTATGGTGTAATTAAACCAAGTTGAGATAAAAATGAATAATTGTCAAAATTATTTTTTTCTTATAATACCTTCCCATCTTTCATAACTACAAGTGTTACTCCGTAGAGATCAACTTTATTATTAGTTGCTGGAATTCCGAACATTTCTCCATCGTGAGTACCTCTAAATCTCCCTGATCATAAACATCGATTATTGTAATTTCTGCATCCGAAAATCCAATAAAATAATTATTAAATTCCTCTATAAATGAGATTCTAACCATGTACGAGGACTTTAAATTGCTGAATTAAAAACTGAAGATATATCTTTAATTTAGGTTAATTTCAAATATTAAAAAGTGTTTTTGTTTAATTTTTATTATAACTAAAAACCACTCTTATCTTGCAAGTAATGATGAAAAAAACTAAATTTGAATCTAATTTAAAAAAATGAAAAAACTACTATTCACTTTTACAATATTATTTAGTTGCGGCATTTATGCTCAAGAAACGAACCCTCCTTCGGAAGTAGTAATAGGAACCTTTAGAGGTGAAACAATTCCTCTGAGAGATTTTCCGACTTTGACTTCTAATGATTATCATCCTGATGATATGATTATGATAGTTAATGAAGCTATTATTCAGGAATCATTGATTTCACCAACGTCTACTGTAATTCAAAATTTACAAACGGAAGAAGGTGGTATTACTGTGATGCCTCCACTACAAAATTTTATTGGTTTTAACGCAAATGAATCAGGAGGTTATTATCCGCCTGATCCTACGGGTGCTGTTGGGCCAGACCACTATCTTCATGCGGTAAATTCAGCAGTTAAAATATTTGATAAAAATGGAAATTTATTACTTGGACCCACAAGTTTAAATTCATTCCTTGGGAATGGATCTAATAATGGTGATCCAATTGTTATATATGATCAATTAGCAGATAGATGGTTGGTAAGTGAATTTGGATCAGCAAGCAATAGTTTGTCTATTGGAATATCTGTAACAAATGACCCGACAGGATCTTATTATGTATATGATTACGTTCATCCTAATGGTTTTCCAGATTACCCACACTATGGTTTATGGCATGATGGTTATTATTGTACAGTAAACATTCCTGGATACTCAGGGAATGACGCACTTGTCTTTGAAAGAGAAGTAATGTTAAATGGTGGAGATAATCCGCAAATGGCAATTTTCTCACTACCAGAAATTGTTTATAATCCAGTACAGGTAAAAAGTCCAGAGCCAGCAAATTTATTAGGAACAACTATAAATACTGATCTTCCTGGATATTTCACATACCTTCAAGATGATGCTTGGTATGGAGTAGATTTTGATCATATAAAGGTTTGGGAACTTGATATGAACTGGGGAAATATAAGTAATTCAACAATCTCTGATCCTTTAGAAATACCTACAGATCCCTTTGATGCAGGAGAGGTTTTTGGAAATGGAAATGGAGCTTTATTCCAACCTGGAACAAGTCAAAGACTGGCAGGTCATGGAGGTGTAATTTCATTTGCTACGAATTTTAGACAATTTCAGGATCATAATTCTTGGTTAATAACCTTTAACACCTTTATAGATGATAATGATAGAGGAGGTATTAGATGGATAGAGTTAAGAAATGATGAGGTAAGTTCTTGGGAGATATTTCAAGAAGGAACCTATTCCATTGATGATGGTCATAGCCGTTTAATGAGTAGCTCTGCTATAGATGCAAATGGTAATATAGCATTGGCTTATACAACTGGGAGTAACGATTTAGCGGCGTCTTTAAGATATACAGGTAGGTATGATGGAGATGAATTAGGACAGATGACAATTGCAGAAGAAATTATTATTAATGGGCCAGGGGTAAGAACAAATTCAAATAGATATGGCGATTACTCTCATATGACTATGGATCCCGATGATTTTACATTTTGGTATACTGGAGATTATTTTTCGTCAAATAATAGCTGGAGAACTCAAATTGCAGCTTTCAGATTATTTGGGCCTTTTGCAGATGATGTAGGGGTAAGTGCTATTTTAAATAATAGCGGAAGTTTTACCAGTTCTGAAACAGTAGAAATTAGTATAAGAAATTACAGCGATGAACCCATTTCAAATATTCCAGTTGAACTTATAGTAGATGGAGATGTAATTATTTCAGAGGTATATACAGGTACTGTAAACCCTAGCGAAGCTAATACCTATCAATTTACTGAAACTGTTAATATGTCAACAGTTGGTCAAACATATACTATTGAAGCTAAAACAAACTTAGATAATGATGGTTATATTCCTAATGATGCTTACGTTAAGGAAGTTACACATTTGTTTAATAAAGATGTTGGAGTTTTTGAAGTTTCTTCACCAGCTGGAGCAGCTGAAGATTTAGAAGACGAAACGATTATTGTTAAAATTAAAAATTTTGGAAATTATACAGCTTCTGGGTTTGATATAGAATATGTTTTGGATGGTGGTGCTCCTGTGGTTCAAACTTTCACTGAATATATTGGATCTGAAGAACTGGTGACTTTTACTTTTGATCAAGAAGGTGATTTTAGTGCTGTAGGAGAACATAATATAACGGTAAGAACTTTATGGAATCTTGATGAAAATACTCCAAATGATGAAATTTCAGCTGTCATATACAACCTATTATGTAGACCAGTTTCTGAATGTAGTGTTGGTCATGGTTTTGAGGTATTTGAAGTAGGTGGTATTAATAATTCATCTACCTGTAATGAAGATGGTTATTCAGACTTTACAAATCTAACAGCAAGTTTAGAGTCTGGAAATACATATGGCTTAACTGTAACATCAAATTATGGTAGTCAATATATGACTGTATGGATTGATTTTAATGATGATTCTTTATTAACTGCTGATGAAATGGTAGTTGATAATTATAATTTTGCACCTGGAGAAGGATCAGGAACTTATACTGAAACTATGGATTTAGTAGTTCCTGCAGATGCAGCAAATGGAGCGCATTTAATGAGAGCTAGATCAAGTGGTACTGGAACAATAGCTACTGCCTGTGAAGAAATATTATTTGGAGAAACGGAAGATTACAGTGTGCAAATTGGAGAGTTAGGTTTAGGTGATTATGAAATAAACGATTCAAGCTTAATAATAGTTTCTTCGGGGAATAATCAATTTGAAGCTTCTTTATTTACAACCTATGATGAAGGTGTGTATTTAGAAGTTTTTAATACCTTAGGACAAAAAGTTGGATATAACAAAAGAGTTCCAAGATTAAATGGTGCTTATAAGTTAACTATTGATATGTCTAATATGTCTGCTGGAGTTTATTATGTTAGAATGGGTGGGCAAGCTACTACAACATCTAAAACAAGTAAATTAATAGTTAAATAAATAAAAAACAGTTAGATATATTTTTCTTTATTATTTTAAAAAAAACCTGCAATTTATCTTTGCAGGTTTTTTATTTATAAGGTTTTATTTAACTGAATTAAAATAGATGCTGAGTATACTTAGTGGATAGTTTGTGCTGATTAATAAAGGAATTTTAAAAGAGATTAAAAACAAGTTTTAACTTTTATTAAATACCTATACTTAAATAAAATATACTTCTTTAAAATTATACAATACTAAGTTTTTTCATACAGGCTGTCATCGTTTGAAAAGTGCGTTCGATATCATTGTCTAAGCCAATAGAAAAACGAATTAAACCATCTGTTAATCCCATTTCTGCTTGCTCATCTTCTGGGATCTCACTAGATGTAGAAGATCCTGGAGCAGAGAATAGTGTTTTATAAAACCCAAGGCTTACCGCAAGATATCCCAAGTTTTCCTGTTGCATCATTTCCATTAATTCATTTGCTTTAGCTAAGGAACCAGCATCAATAGTTAGCAAGCCACCAAAACCATACTCTTCATTCATCATGCTTTTAAATAACTCATGACTCGGGTGTGAAGCTAAACCTGGATACACAGTTTTTAATCCCAGTTGTTCAAAGCGCTCTGCTAAATAACCTGCATTTTTACTATGCTGTTTTATGCGAATATGAAGCGTGCGCATATTTTTTAAAATTGATGACGCACGTACACTATCTAAAGTAGGGCCTAAAAGCATTGCAGAACCGTCAATAACACTGCGCATAGCATTTATTAATTCTTGAGAACCACAAACAGCACCTCCCATAGTATCGTTGGTGCCATTAATAAATTTTGTTAAACTATGTAGGACCACATCTGCTCCTAATTTTATAGGAGAGATGATCATTGGTGAAAAAGTGTTATCCACTAGTAATTTTAAGTTGTGTTTTTTTGCAAGTGCTGCTAATCCTTTAATATCTGCAACTTCTAATAAGGGATTGCTAACCGCTTCACAATAAATAACTTTTGTATGTTCATTAATGGCAGCTTCTACTTCCTCTAATTTTGTGATGTTTACAAAGTGGGTGTTAATATTAAATCTTGGAGCAAAGTTTTTTAAGAATGCATAGGTTCCTCCGTAAATGGTTCTACTAGAAACAATATGATCTCCAGCGCCACAAAAGTGTAGTAAAGTAGAGGTAATAGCACCCATTCCAGAACTAGCAACATTAGCAGTTTCGGTAAATTCCATTGCTGCAAGTGCTTCTCCTAAATATAAATTACTTGGAGAGGTATGCCTTGAATATAAATAACAGCCTTCTGCTTGCCCTTCAAAAGTATCAAGCATTGTTTTTGCTGAAAGAAATGTATAGGTTGCAGAGTCTGAAATGGAAGGGTTTACTCCACCAAATTCACCGAAGTATTGCAAGTCTTGAATTTTATTAGCTGGTTTGTTTTTCATGATCTTATTATTTAATAATACATCAAAAATACTATATAGTAGATTAAAAATTAATTAATATTGATATATTTAGATAATAAATCTATAATATAGTTAAATAGTAATATATATTTCATTAGATTGCTTAAAATATTATTTCATTTAGAAAATTTTTCAATATATGGCATTAGATGGTATTGATAAGAAACTATTAGCTTATCTACAAGAAGACAGTAAGCAAACCAATAAACTGCTTTCTTTAAAATTGAACCTTTCGGTTACAGCAGTCTATGAACGCATCAAAAAATTGGAAAGGATAGGGGTCATTAAAAAGAGTGTTTGTTTGTTGGATAAAAACAAAATAAACTTGGGCTTTGTTGCTTTTTGCAATATTAAGTTGGTTCAACATTCTAAAGATTATGTAATTAAATTTGAAAAAGAAGTGACTCAATTAAAGGAAGTGCTGGAATGCTATCATATTAGTGGTGATTATGATTATTTATTAAAGGTATTAGTCAAAGATATGGAAGCTTTTAGAGAGTTTATGGTTAAAAAACTAACATCAATTGATCATATTGGGAGTACGCATAGTACATTTATGATTAGTGAAGTGAAGCATACCACAGCAATTTCATTAGACGATGATGCAATGAATTAATGAAATACCAATCACCAATCTACAATTCCCAATCCCTCACACCTAATCCCTTCAACGGGATCCCATGAATAGGATTTCAAATCATCCTTTTAGTACCATTGCTTACAGCCTAAAGCTTAAATCCTAAAGCATATAAATGCTTATTCTTCTCAATACTTTTTCCATTGCTGAAAAAGTATTCAAAAAATCTAGGCTTGCGATACTTTATCTAAATTTTTCATTCGATTTCTAAATTTCAGAAAACGCTAGCGGGTTTTATCGTTAATATTTTAATCCGTTTTGCTCAGACAGCCTGAAATTTTTAACTAAATACTCATTTTAAATTTTACGATAAAGCCTCGATAGGCCTTTTTCCTTCTAAGACACCTACTGCATTTATTGTTAAATGGTAGGTTTTAAAGCAAAATACTCGTGATTGTAGGAATCTCATAATAAGGAGCGTCATCCTCGCGAAGGCGGGGATCCCATAAATAGGATTTTAAATCACACTTTTAGCACTATTCCCTCGCATCTAATACCTAAGACCCTTTTATAGCTGCTTCCGCACATCGTTCTCCATCCATTGCAGCAGAAACAATACCTCCAGCGTAGCCTCCGCCTTCTCCACAAGGATATAAGCCCTCGATTTGTATATGTTCTAAGTTTTCTTTTCTAGGGATGCTTACTGGTGAAGAAGTTCTAGATTCAACTCCAATAACATTCGCTTCTTCGGTATAGTATCCTTTCATTTTTTTACCAAACTCTTTAAATCCAGTTCGCAACCTACCGCCTATAATTTTTGGTAATAATGAATGTAGTGGAGCAGATTTTAAACCGGGTTGGTAAGAACAATCATTTAAAGTATTGGAAAGTGTTCCGTCTACAAAGTCAGTCAATCTTTGTGCGGGAGCAGTTTGAGTTCTTCCGCCTGCTGTAAATGCTAATTTTTCTAAATTCTTTTGATATTCCAATCCTTTTAAGGCTCCAAAATGATCGTATTTAGGAATGTCTTGATGCACATTAATTTCTACCACAACCCCAGAATTAGCATACAAATTATTTCGTTTTGAAGGTGACATACCATTAACGACAACTTCTCCTTGTGCTGTTGCTGCGGGAACTATAAACCCCCCAGGACACATACAGAACGAATAAACTCCACGTTCTTTTACTTGTTGCACCAAACTGTAAGCAGCAGCGGGTAATAGTTCATCTCTTTTGCCTTCGCAATGATATTGAATGGAATCAATAATGTGTTGAGGATGTTCAATACGAACTCCCATAGCAAAAGACTTTGCTTCTAATGCAATTTTTTTAGTAGCTAGTAAATAATAGATGTCACGAGCCGAATGTCCTGTAGCCAAAATAACTTTTTCAACAGTCATTTCAGTGGTATTATTTAACTGAATGGCTTTCAGTTTATTTTCTTTTATCACTAAATCACTAACCTTGGTTTCAAAGTGGATTTCACCTCCATATTTTAAAATGGTTTCGCGTATACTTTTAACTACTTTGGGTAATTTATTAGTTCCAATATGCGGATGGGCATCCACTAAAATTTGTTCGGTAGCTCCGTGATATACCAAGTTTTCAAAAATTCTTCGAACATCACCTCTTTTTAAACTTCTGGTATACAATTTTCCATCGGAATAGGTTCCTGCGCCACCTTCCCCAAAACAATAATTAGAATCTTTATTAACAATATGGTCTTGATTAATTGCTTTTAAATCACGTCGTCTGTCTTGTACATTTTTTCCGCGCTCTAAAACAATGGGTTTAAATCCTAGCTCAATACAACGCAAGGCTGCATACATACCTGCTGGTCCAAAACCAATGATGTGTATTTCCTTTGCTTTAGAAACATCTTTATATAGAAATGTATAAGTAGGGGCTTCGGGTATCTTCTCTTTAATATATACCGCAAGCTTATAATTAAAAATAATCGGATTTTTTCTGGCGTCAATTGACTTTCGCAGTACTTTAATTCCACTAATAGAATGGGTGTCTAATTTTAAGGAACGCGCAGCTTTTTTAAGGAGAATACCTTCTTGTTTTTCTTCATTAATAGTAATTCGAAGCTGTATCTCTTTAATCATATTGCAAAACTAATAAATTTTAACAAAAAATTTTTATTTTATTGATTGAATTAAGATTCTTAATTCAATAGGCAATTAATTATCTTTGCATTCGCTAAAACAAAATACACATTATGAATTCATACGATGTAACCATTATCGGTTCTGGTCCTGGAGGATATGTTGCCGCAATTCGTTGCGCACAATTAGGGATGAAAACCGCTTTAATTGAGAAATACAATACCCTTGGAGGTACTTGCCTTAACGTGGGTTGTATACCAAGTAAAGCATTGTTAGACTCTTCTCATCATTACGATGATGCCATTAGGCATTTTGAAGGTCACGGAATTGAAATATCAGGTGATGTAAAAGTCAGTTTAGAGAAAATGATTGCCCGAAAAGATCAAGTAGTAGCGCAAACTACTTCAGGAATTGATTTTTTAATGAAGAAAAATAAAATTGAAGTACTTAAAGGTTTTGGTAGTTTTAAAGATGCAACTCATATTTTTATTACTAAAGAAGATGGCTCTTCTGAAGAAATTGAAACTAAAAATGTGATCATAGCCACCGGTTCAAAACCTGCTAACTTGCCATTTATTAGCTTGGATAAGGAAAGGGTAATCACCTCCACCGAAGCATTAAAACTTAAAGAAATTCCGAAGCACCTAATCGTAATTGGTGGTGGAGTAATTGGTTTAGAGTTAGGGCAAGTTTACCGTCGATTAGGAGCTGAGGTTTCTGTGATTGAGTATATGGACCGCATCATTCCTACGATGGATAAAGCGCAGAGTAAGGAGTTGACAAAAGCATTAAAGAAGCAAGGAGTTAAATTCTTCCTTTCTCATAAAGTATCTGGACTCGTTAACAACGGAACTGAAGTTACCCTAACTGCTACCGATAAAAAAGATAAGGAAGTTAACATCACCGGAGATTATTGTTTGGTTTCAGTTGGTCGCAGACCTTATACAGATGGTTTGAAAGCTGAGAACGCAGGGATCAAAATAAATGAACGAGGGCAAGTGGATGTTAATGATCATTTACAAACTAATATTTCAAATATCTATGCCATTGGAGATGTAATTAAAGGAGCTATGTTGGCTCATAAAGCGGAAGAAGAAGGGGTCTTTGTTGCAGAAACCTTAGCTGGACAAAAACCACACATCGATTATAACTTAATTCCAGGTGTTGTTTATACCTGGCCTGAGGTTGCTTCTGTAGGGAAAACTGAAGAGGAATTAATTGAAAGTGCTATTGCCTATAAAGCAGGTCAATTTCCAATGCGTGCATTAGGAAGATCAAGAGCCAGTGGCGATACTGATGGATTTGTAAAAATATTAAGTGATGCTACAACCGATGAGGTTTTAGGAGTACATATGGTAGGAGCTCGGGTAGCTGACTTAATTGCAGAAGCAGTAGTAGCTATGGAATTTAGAGCAAGTGCAGAAGATATCGCTCGCATGAGTCATGCGCATCCAACCTATGCAGAAGCAGTAAAAGAAGCAGCCTTAGCAGCTACAGGAGACAGAGCGTTACATATTTAAGTTTCTGTAATTCAGGGCCTAGTGAATAATTTGAAGAATACTATTAAAAACCCACAGCAAATTGCTGTGGGTTTTTTTTGTAGCAATGGTACCTGAAATTTATTAATGATTAATAGTCACTTAGGTTTAAAAAAAATGCTTCTTACAAGAAGTGTTTTTTTTGTTGTTAACTATTTTAGGAGGGTTTTTAAGTTTGCAATATATTTACCAAATAAAAATATTCCTTTTTAATTTATTAATGCGATTCATAAAAAAATATCCCCTTAAGTTGACAGACGCATTAAAGCATAAGATACTTTGTTGGTCTCAACAATTTGAAGAAGTAGTTTGGTTGGATTCAAATAAGGAGTATAACCTCCAAAATAAATCTAACTATAAAGCTATTTTAGCCGTAGATGCTTTTACCGCTATTAAAACAGATTATCATCAAGCTTTTGATCAATTAGAGGAATACCAATCCAAAACTAAAGATTGGTTGTTTGGTTACCTAACCTATGACTTAAAAAATGATGTTGAGCGATTAAAGTCCAATAATTTTGATGGCTTGCATTTTCCAGATTTATATTTTTTTCAGCCTAAAAAAGTTTTTCTTTTTAGGGATCATGAAGTTGAAGTTCAATACCTACATTGTGTAGATGATGAGCTAGAAATTGATTGGAAAAAAATTACTAATTATGATGTAAATCATAAAGTTTCAGAAAGTACTTCAGCTGCAAAAATTAATCTGAGAACTTCAAAAGATTCTTATTTTAATAAGCTTTATGAAATTTTAGAGCACATTCATAGCGGTGATATTTATGAGGTAAATTTTTGTCAAGAATTTTATTCAGTAGCTACTGAAATAGATGCGGTAAAAACATTTATTCATTTAAATAAAATTTCTAAGCCACCATTTGCAACCTTTTTAAAATTAGGAGAATTACATTCTTTATCTGCTTCACCAGAGCGGTATATTAGTAAAAATGGAACCACAATCATTTCACAGCCAATAAAAGGTACTGCTAAGCGACACCCCGATCCTAACGAAGATAAGAAGCTAAAAGTCGAATTAGAAAAGGATCCAAAAGAACGAAGTGAAAATATTATGATTACCGATTTAGTTCGCAATGATTTATCGCGTTTTGCAAAAAAAGGGACTGTTAAAGTAGCAGAGCTTTGCAAGGTGTATACTTTTGCACAAGTACATCAAATGATATCTACCGTCACTTGTCAGGTGGATATAAATAGATCACCAGTTTCTATCATAAAAGAAACATTTCCAATGGGAAGTATGACAGGAGCACCAAAAATTTCAGCAATGAAAATTATTGAAAAATTTGAAGATGCTAAAAGAGGTCTTTATAGTGGAGCAGTTGGTTATTTTAATCCAGCGGGTGATTTTGATTTTAATGTAATTATTAGGAGCATTCTTTACAATTTAAAAAATAAGTATGTTAGTTTTTCGGTAGGAGGAGCGATCACCGCTAAATCCATTCCTGAAAAAGAATACGAAGAATGTCTTATTAAGGCAAAAGCGATGAGAGAAGTTTTAGAAAATTAAAAAATATTAACTTCCTTGTTTATAAGTGGGTTGCGTCATGTTTTATATATTTGTTTTATCAGAAACCTTAACCCTTGTTAACTAACTTTAAAAATCACATTTCCAATAATTTTCCAGCTTTAAAAGGAAAAAAAATTCTAATTGCCTGTAGTGGTGGCTTGGATAGTGTTGTGTTGTCAAGATTATTTAAAGAATTGAATTACAATATTTCTCTAGCGCATTGTAATTTTTCATTAAGGGGAAAAGAAAGTGATGAAGATGAAAAGTTTGTGATTTCACTAGCAGATAAGTTGTCAATTCCAGTTTTTAATAAGAAATTTAATACCAAAGCGTATAAGATAAAACATAAGTTGTCTACTCAAGTGGCTGCTAGAAAGCTTAGATATCAATGGTTTGATGAGGTTTGTACCGGGCATTCATTTGATTATTTAGCTACCGCTCATCATTTGGATGATGATTTGGAAACTTTTCTGATTAATCTTTCTAGAGGAACAGGATTAAAGGGTTTGACAGGTATTCCTGTAATGAATGATAAAATTATTCGTCCTTTTTTAAACTTCCCAAGAGCGGATATTCTTTATTATGCTAAAGAAAAAAATAGTACTTGGCGTGAAGATAGCAGTAATCAAACAACTGATTATTTACGGAATAAATTACGAATTGAAGTAATTCCGAGATTAAAAGAGGTGGATCTTAATTTACTAAATGGTTTTCAACAAACTCAAAAAAATTTGAATGAGAGTGCATCTTTAGTGAATGACTATATGGCTTTAATTAAAAACTTAGTTGTAAATAAAACCGACGATGGATTTGAAATTGATATTTTTAAATTGCAAGAGTTACCTAATACCAATGCTTTATTATACGAGCTATTAGCTCCTTTTGGTTTTACTGCTTGGAATGACATTTCTAATTTATTAGTGGCACAAAGTGGAAAGCAAATATTTTCGGAAACACATCGCATCTTAAAAAATAGAACAAGCCTTTTGTTAGTAGAAAATAACTTAGTTCAAGATCAAGAAACTTATTTAATTAAGGAATCAGATAACCGTATTGATGTGCCAATAAGTTTAAAAATAGAACAGGTAGAAAAAACATCCGATTATATTCCTAGTATCCTGTATTTAGATGCTCAAAAATTAAAATTCCCTTTGCAATTAAGAAAATGGCAAGAAGGAGATTTATTTTATCCTTTTGGAATGACAGGAAAAAAGAAATTAAGCAAGTTTTTTAAAGATGAAAAGTTATCTTTGCTCGCTAAAGAAAAAACCTGGGTCTTAACCTCTAGTGGTGATATAGTTTGGATAGTAGGAATACGAGCAGATCATAGGTTTAAAGTTGAAAGTCAGACAAAAAGTATATTAAAAATTACCCTTTATAAAAATAACCTATGAAAAAGTTATCTCTTTTAATATCCCTTTTACTAGTTTTATTTTATTCAAATGCACAAGAAACTCCATTAATTGGTGGTCAAGCATTAGGAGAAATTAAAAACCCTTTAGAATGGGAAGGATCCATTAAAAAAATATCAGATACTGATTACGAGCTGTCTTTAACGGGATATATTGATGATAATTGGCATGTTTATTCTCAGCATACTCCAGAAGATTTTGAAAATGGACTGGGTCCAATTCCATTATTTTTAGATTTCAAAAAATTGGAAGAAGATTATGTTTTAGCAGGTTCATTAGAAGAAAGTGAAACCTATAGGGAGTATAGTGAAACTTGGGGTTTTGATGAAATATATTTTAAAGAAATTGTGATTCTAAAACAAAAAGTAACGCTTAATAATCCAGCTGTAAAAGTGATTAAGTCAATACTTTATTATCAAGTATGTATTGATGTTTGCTTAAATGAAGAGCGTTATGTTGTTTTTGATTTAGCTACAAACAAAGTAGTGTTTATTGATAATTATGATGATTGGGATGCTTATATAGCTAAAGAAAAAGGAAAGACTCAAGTAGAAGAAGCTAAGAAAGATGATGATTCAAGTAGTTCTGAATCAAAAGGATTATGGGGAATATTTTTTATTGCATTTTTATCTGGATTTGCAGCTTTATTAACTCCCTGTGTATTTCCGATGATCCCATTGACGGTAAGTTTTTTTACAAAACAAAGTAAAAATCGTGCTGCTGGAATTAAAAATGCCATTATGTATGGGGTTTTTATTGTTGTTATATATGTTTTATTAGGTTCTGTAATTGTAGGGATATTTGGGGCGGATTCATTAAATGCACTTTCTACCAATGTTTGGTTTAATATTATCTTTTTTTTGTTATTAGTTGTTTTTGCGGTATCCTTTTTAGGAGCTTTCGAAATTACACTACCTCAATCTTGGTCTAATAAAGTCGATAGTCAAGCGGATAGAGGTGGTATTATAGGGATCTTTTTTATGGCATTGGCATTGGCTATTGTGTCTTTTTCTTGTACGGGTCCTATTGTTGGAACGCTATTAGTAGAGTCAGCTTCAAAAGGAGGGATTGCACCGATTGTTGGAATGTTAGGATTTTCATTAGCAATCGCATTGCCTTTTGCATTATTTGCAATGTTCCCAGGTTGGATGAATTCTTTACCAAAATCTGGAGGTTGGTTAAATACCGTTAAAGTATTTTTAGGATTTTTAGAATTGGCATTAGCATTTAAGTTCCTTTCAAATGCAGATTTAGTATTGCAACTACATTGGATCGAAAGAGAAATGTTTTTAGCAATTTGGATTGCCATATTTGGTACACTTGCTTTTTATCTATTTGGTAAAATTAAATTGCCGCATGATAGTAATGAAAATAACATCTCTGTAGGTAGGTTATCCTTAGGTCTAGTTGTACTTGCATTTACGATTTATTTAATTCCTGGGATTTGGGGAGCACCTTTAAAATTAATTAGTGGATTTCCACCACCATTAAATTATAGTGAAGCACCTTATGGTGTTGGATATACTAAATTAAGTAATGGAGGAGGGCTAAGCTCAGAAGGAATAATGCCAAATGGTTCCGAATTAGGACCTCATGACATTATAGCTTTTAATGATTATGAAACTGGCTTAGCGTATGCTAAAAAAGTAAACAAACCAGTACTTATAGATTTTACAGGCTATGCTTGTGTAAACTGTAGAAAAATGGAAGAAAGAGTATGGGCAAGTCCACATATATTAGGAATCTTAAATAGGGATATTGTATTGATCTCTTTATATGTAGATGATAAACGAATGTTACCTGAAAACGAACAATATACAAGTGAAACAACAGGGAAACGTATTCGATCTATAGGTAATAAATGGAGTGACTTCCAAATAAAAAACTATCAGGCAAATGCGCAACCTTATTATGTTTTAATGGGCTTATCGGAGGAAAATTTAAATTTTCCAATAGGATATACACCAGACATTGAAGAATATAAAGAATGGTTGGTGGAAGGTATTGGTAATTTTAAATAATTAATTATTTATTTTACAAAGATAAATTTTAGTATATTTAAAAAGCGATATATTGATGCGGTTCAGTTCAATAAAAAAATAATATATTTATAATTCTTTTAATAAAGTTTACTTGAAAAACGTATTCACATTATTGTTATTATTATTATTATATAATAGTAGTTTTTCTCAAGAATTGCCGCCTATTAATTTTTTTTCTCCAAAAGAATATAAAGCAGAAAATCAAAATTGGTCAATTTCACAGGCATCAAATAAAAATATTTATATAGCAAACAATAATGGTCTTTTAGAATTTAACGGGGCCAGATGGAAACTATATCCTTCACCTAATGAAACTATTTTAAGATCTGTTAAAGTAATAGGTGATAAAATTTATTCAGGTAGTTATATGGATTTTGGTTATTGGAAAAAAAATAACCTTGGCACTTTAGCATATACTTCACTATCTAAAAAACTGAATATTAAGTTAATTGAGGATGAACAATTTTGGAATATAATTGATATTGATAACTGGATATTATTTCAATCATTTAATAGGATTTACATTCTTAATAACATTGATGAGACCATACAAATTATAGCAGCTAAGACTTTAATTACTAAAATTTACGAGGTAGATGGAATTATATATTTTCAAAATAAAAATGAAGGTATTTATAAAATAGACAATGGAAAAAGTATTTTAGTTAGTAATGATCTGCTTATAAAAAATAGTATTGTTGTTAATATTTTCATGAAAGATGGTTATTTATTATTTGAAACCGAGGATAAGGGTTTTTATAAATTAGATAATGGATCTATAACTGCCTGGAATATTTTATCGAATGAGTTACTATCTGAAGTTATAGTTTATAATAGCATTCAATTATCAGATGGAAGTTTTGTATTAGGTACTATTTCCGATGGAATCATTTATTTAAATACAAATGGAGATTTAAATTATCAAATAAATCAGAATAATGGTCTTGGTAACAATACCGTATTGTCACTTTTTGAAGATGTAGATAAAAATATTTGGTTGGGCTTGGATAAAGGTGTTAATTACATTGAAATGAATTCTCCTTTTAAAATTTACCACGACAGGAGTGGTGAGTTAGGCTCTATTTATGTGATGCAAATTTTTGATAATAATTTATACCTTGGCACAAACCAAGGTTTGTTTTATAAGGAAATAAATGCTAATACAGATTTTAAACTTATAGCTGGAACTGAAGGGCAGGTTTGGAGTTTAGTCATCCTTGATAATCAATTGTTCTGTGGGCATAATAATGGGACATACTTAATTGTAAATAATGAAATTCAAAAAATTTCTGACATTCAAGGGACTTGGAATATTAAATCAATAAATGGAAGAGATGATATTTTGTTACAAGGCAATTATAATGGTTTAAATCTATTAGAGAAAATAGGAGGTACTTGGAGATTTAAAAATAAAATAAAAGGATTTGGCAATTCTTCAAGATATTTTGAGATTGGAGCTGATAATGAAATATTTGTGAACCATGAATACAAAGGTGTTTTTAGAATCAAAGTAGACAGTTCGTTTAATAATGTTGTGGAAGTATCAATCGACTCAGTCATTAAAGGTTTAAATTCTAGTTTATTAAAATATGAAAATAACGTTTTATATGCTTATAAAAATGGTGTTTTAAAGTATAATGAATTAAATAAAAAATTTGTTAAAGATACTTTTTTATCTAAATTGTATACGAGTGATAATTATATTTCCGGAAAATTACTCTACGATCCCTATAAAAAATCTTTGTGGAGTTTTTCAAAAACGGAACTAAATTATGTCACACCAGGACAACTAAGCAATCAGCAATTAATAAATAGTATCGCATTAAATGCTATAATGAGAAATGGAGTTAGGGGTTATGAAAGTATTGTTTATTTTAAAAATAACAGTTATTTGTTAGGGACCTCTTCTGGTTATATAATAATTGATTTAAATAAATTAAACAAGACAGAGAGTGACCTTACTATAAATGCTATTACTATTAATGCATTAAATAAAGCTCCAAAATATTTAGACAAACGTGTCGCTGGTGTCTTTAAGAATTCTGAAAATAATATCAAGTTTTCTTTTAATGTTAATAATTATGAAAAATACATAGAGACTCAATACCAATATCAACTTAGAGGTTTGCATGATTATTGGAGTAGTTGGTCTAAAGATCACAAGGTTTTATTTGAAAATTTGCCCTATGGAGTCTATTCTTTTAATGTTAGAGCAAAAGCTGGAAACAATGAAACAGAACAAATAGCATCCTATTCATTTGAAATTAAAAGACACTGGCTGCTATCAGATATGGCAATAGGTTTATATGCTTTAAGTTTTATTCTTATTTTAATAATGATACATATAATTTATAGAAAGTACTATAAGCAGCAAAGAGAAAAATTTTTAGAAAAAGCTAAAAGGGATTTGTCTCTAAAAGAATATGAAAATACAGAACAAAAACTTAATTTCATAAATAAAAATTTAAAGCAGGATATCGAAAATAAAAACAAGCAACTTGCTTCGTCAACGATGAGTTTAATTAAAAAGAATGAGTTTTTAAATCATATTAAAAATGAACTTAAAAATACTTCCAATGGTAAAAAATTAGTTTCAGTGATACAAATTATTAATGAGAATATTAATAACTCTGATGATTGGAAAATGTTTGAAGAGGCTTTTAATAATGCTGATAAAGATTTTTTTAAAAAAGTAAAAAATATACACCCAGAACTTACATCAAATGATTTGCGATTGTGTATGTATTTACGAATGAACCTTTCTTCAAAAGATATAGCGCCATTGCTTAATATTTCCTTCAGAAGTGTTGAAATAAAGCGGTATAGGTTGCGTAAAAAGTTATTGCTTGAAAGAGCAATTAATCTAAATAGCTATTTTATGAAACTTTAACTTACACAACATTTTAGATACACACTACAACAGTACTACAACATTATAATTAATTGTCTATTTTTTTATATTATAATAAAGTATTTTTTGAATCTTTTTTTTTTTTTATTTTCTTCAAATAGACCAATTCTATTGATGATTTTTGTTTTTGGTAAGTATTTTATTAATTCAGAATCGTAGTTGTATAATTTATATATATCAGAATCTATGTTTTATGGTATTATTACAGACTATATTGTGATTATTAAAAACCATACCAATGAAACAAAGTTATTTTTTAGTATTATTTTTATTAATTTCTACTTTAGGTTACAACCAAACACTAGAAGTTTATGGTACTATTTCAGATGAAAAAGGATTGCCACTTTCTGGCGTTACAGTTTATCAACCTGAAACAAATAATGGTGTTATTTCCGATTTTGACGGAAATTTTGTAATTAATAATATTACAATAGGATCTGATTTAGAGTTTTCTTTTTTAGGCTTTATTGATAAAACAATCACAGTATCTAATAATAGTTCCTTAAATATTATTTTATTAGAAGACCTTGAATCTCTTGATGAAGTTGTAATTATTGGATATGGTACTCAAAAGAAAAAAATATTAACAGGAGCTGTCTCCATCGTATCCAGTCAAACTATTGAAGACTTAACCCCAACTAGAGTTGAACAAGCTTTGCAAGGTCAAGTATCGGGTGTAAATATTACCTCTCAATCTGGATCTCCAGGAAGCGCTTTAAATATCCGAATTAGAGGTATCTCAACAAATGGAGATAACCGTCCATTAATTTTAGTCGATGGTAATGTTATTGAAGACCTTAGTGTAGTTAGTCCTTCAGATATAGAATCAATTACGGTATTAAAAGATGCAACAGCAGGTATTTACGGTGTTAGAGCTGCAAATGGAGTTGTATTAATTACTACTAAATCAGGAAAATTAAATTCAGAGTTAAAATTAGACGTTAATATTTATGGAGGTTTTCAAAATACAACTCGAAAATTATCCGCATTAAATGCTACCGAATACGGATTGCTTGTCAACGAATCTTTTGCTGCAAATGGAGAAGCTTTAGTTTATCCAAATGTCTCTGAATTAGGTAAAGGAACAGATTGGCAAAATGAAGTATTTCAAAATGCATTAATTTTAAATCAAGATTTTACTTTAAGAGGAGGGACTAAAAAATCTACTTATGCATTAGGTTCTTCTCTATTAACACAAGATGGTATTATAGGTGGAGGCAAATCTAATTTTACCAGATACAACACTAGATTAAGCTTTAATACAGAAATATTTAAAAATTTAAATTTTAAATCTGGATTAATATATACGGGAACTAGAAGAAAAGTTCTTCCTGAAAATTCTTTGGGTTCAGTATTGTTTAATGCTTTAAATAATTCACCTGTATTAAAAGTTAAAGATGAAATGGGACAGTATACACTTTCTGAGGGTTTAGGTAATGAGGTGATAAACCCTATTGCGCAAATTGAAAATACTTTTAATAAAACCAAGGTCGAAAAATTAAGTGGAAATTTTGGTCTTAATTATAAATTTCTTAATCATTTTTCTGCAGAATCCAATATTCAATTTAATTATGCACAAGTTGAAGGGGAATTTTTTAATCCTGTAGCATTTTATGGTTCAGGTAAAGTATTTAACAAAGATAGGAGTGAATATTCTATAACAAAAAATACATTTAATGATTATACCTTTGATGCAGTTATAAACTATGAGAATACATTTAACGATAATCATAATTTAAAAGTTACGCTTGGTACTTCTGTATTTAAAACTGAAGGTGAGTTTTCAGGTTCTATAGGCTTTGATCTCCCAGGAAATACTATAGATAACGCAAGTCTAGAAAATGCTTCTGACGTTACCAATTTCTATCCACTTGGAAATCCAACGTTTGATTCCAGGTTATTATCCTACTTTGGTAGACTCTTTTACAATTATAAAGAAAAATATCTTTTTTCTGCAATAATTCGTAGAGACGGTTCTACTAAATTTGGGCCAGAGAACAGATTTGGTTATTTCCCAACAGCATCAGCAGGTTGGGTATTATCTGATGAAAGCTTTCTAGAAAACGCTGGAGCTATTTCTTTTTTAAAGATTAGATCTTCATACGGAATATTAGGCAACGATAGAATTCCAGATTACAGATACGTGTCTATTTTAAATGGACAAGGTGAATATGTTATAAATGGAGAATTAGTGGTGGGAATAGCAATAGGAACATTGTCTAATCCACAAATAAAATGGGAACAACAACAATCATTTGATATAGGTTTTGATGCTAGGCTTTTTAATAACCAAGTTACTATCGCTGCAGATTATTTTGATCGTAAAACAAATGATTTATTATTAATTCCTGAAATTTCAGGAACTCTTGGTGGAACTGCTCCTGGTTCTGGCGCTCCAATTATTAATGGAGGAGATGTTAGGAATTCTGGTTTCGAATTTCAAATAGGATATAATCATCAACTAACAGATGATTTATCTTTTAGTGTAAATTATAACTTTACGACCCTAGAAAATGAAGTTCTGAAAGTAGATAGCAGTCTTGGCTATATTTCTGGAGGATCATTTGGTATTGGACAAATAGATGTTGCAAGAATGGAAGTTGGACTTCCAATCGGTTATTTTAATGGATTAAAAACAAATGGAATTTTTCAAAATCAAGCTGAAGTAGATGCACACCCATCACAGGTTGCTTTGGGAGCAATTGCTCAACCTGGAGATTTAAGGTTTGTGGATGTTAATAACGATGGGCTAATTAACGAAAATGATAAAACCAATATAGGTAGCCCAATCCCAGATATTACTATGGGTTTTAACGTAACTCTTGACTATAAGAATTTTGATTTTCAGATGTATTTATTCGCATCTATAGGAAATGAATTAGTTAGGAATTATGAAAGAAATTTATCACTGACAAATCGGACAAGTTATGATCTTGGTAGATGGACAGGTGAAGGGACTTCAAATGAAGTACCAAGAGTAACTACTGGAGCAACATCGAATGCTGTCTTTTCAGATTATTTTGTAGAAGACGGTTCGTATCTAAGAGCACAGAATATGCAAATTGGTTATTCTTTCTCAAAAAGTAAATTAGAAAAAATAGGGGTGGATAAATTAAGAATTTATACCTCTGTAA
>Ga0307995_1000476_pt1 | contig 27774 bp, 32 predicted proteins | sample EllFjometagen262_FD_203132 | JGI IMG/M metagenome (GOLD analysis project Ga0307995, IMG submission 203132) | Marine microbial communities from Ellis Fjord, Antarctic Ocean - #262 | ecosystem: Environmental > Aquatic > Marine > Unclassified | place: Southern Ocean | collected 2014-11-02 | reverse complement strand
TCAAGGATTTTTTGAATTAGGAAAATTATTGAATTAAACAAGGGGAAGTTTTTAATTTATGTTAATAGGTTATTCACTTTTACAACCATGGTTATTAACAACTATTACGAACTTGCAGTTAAATATAAGAACAATGAAAGTAGCTATTGGATCTGATCACGCAGGAGTTGATTTAAAAAAAGTAATTATTGAATCATTATCAAAGGATGGGTTAAGTATACTTGATTTAGGGCCGTACACAACTGATAGTGTTGATTATCCTGATTATGGCCATAAAGTGGCTCAAGCCGTCTCTATTAAAAAAGTAGATTTAGGAATTGTTATATGTGGTTCTGGAAATGGAATTAATATGACGGTAAATAAATATCAAAACATAAGAGGTGCTTTGTGTTGGTTGCCAGAAATAGCTTGTTTAGCGCGGCAACATAACGACGCTAATATTATTTCTATACCAGCTAGATTTTTAACAACGGAAGAGGTTAAAGCAATTATTAAGTCGTTTTTTAATACAGAGTTTGAGGGAGGTAGACACAAACGCCGAGTAGATAAAATCGCTTGTATTTAATCAAGAATATAAGTTTCAACAACTCCCTCATAAGGGGTTAATAATAAATCAGGTTCTATCCGCCATAACGCTTCTATAAAACGATAAGAATAGATACCTAATTGACCTGAAGGAAGAGGTGTTGTATTAAACAGTGTATAAATTTCTACAGGTGTTAACACAGGTTTGTAAGCCTTTAAATACAACGACCCTGTTCCTATTGCTGTTTTTATATGATCTATTAAAGAACCACTGTAATAAGGATATAAAAGTGCTTTTTTAAAAGGTAAACTAGTAAACCATGTTGTAATAACCGTAGCTTCAGTGCCTGACGCTGCTATGTGGTGGATCATAAATTGGTTAGACAACTGTTTATATATTTCTAAACCCTCGATTCCCCTTAGTTTAGGATGGTCTTCATTAAGCACTAATAAAGGGTTATTATAAGACTTCTCTATATTAATGACGTGGTACACCTTAGTTAAATTACGGGCAATAGAGTCATTAACAAGAACAGCTGGATCTCTAAAAAAAAGCACTGTTGGATTTTTTGTTTTACCCTGCGTCCACACTTTATAATTAGGTAGGTTTGTTTTAAGCGAGGTTAACTCACTACAGCTGGAAAGAAACAATGAAAGAAAACAAACACATAAAAGGGTTTGCGAAAGCTTTATTTTTACGTAAGTCACTGTATTTCAGTATTTTATTTGTTTTCTTAGCAACGATAATAATAATATTAATCGTGGGGTATAATTCTCTATATCTACCCGACTTAAAGGTAATTAGATTACTCTCTGTCGTTGCAGGATTATTATTATTACTTACCGCTATTTTATTTCCAATACGATACTTTTTATTAGCTGGCTTAACACCATGGTTATCTGATCACAAACTAGGATACCTACTCAGTAAGTATGACAAGGGATTATTAACCCAAGCTAATCAGTTAAAAAATGAAGGAGATATTGGAACGTGGTCTTCTAAAAAAGTAAAAAGGAATTCGGAACTATTACTCACCAAAACACTACCGTCACTAAAAAAACGGTTTAATATTAAAAAAGTCATTGCTCTATTGTTTGGGCTAGCGTGTATAGTTTACCTACTTCCTCGTACCTCAGTAATGGAGAGCTCAAAGGAATTGTTGTTTGGAGGTCTTAGGTCTTCATTCAACGACTCTATTATCAAAGACACAGTACATGTTCATTACAAAGAGCGTTACAACATAGCGCCTATACTCTCTCAAGGCTTCCTGAGCACAGGAGTTAATAGTGCGTTTGTAATTGAAAAAGATACCGTTCTATATTGGGAATATTTACACAGAAGGGTGAGGGAGCAATATATTATTTGTGATAGTATACCACTTCTCACAAGTTGGTCCGCTGAAATAACACCACCTCAATATTTAAATCTTACGGGATACAATGTGAATGATACGATCACAGCGTATCCCGGGTCGTTAGTGAAGCTTCGAGTCAAAGGAGTGCTGACAGAGTGGTTCCAAATTAAAGTTTCACGTGGAACATATAAAATACAAGAAGGTTTTGTGGTTGATCCTTTAGACACCGCAGTAATTATATATCACAACGGAACAGCTCTACAGCTTCCAATACAGATCATAACAGATAAACCACCGGTAATAGATGTATTAGAGAATAAATCGGAGTTGGTTCGATATAGCCTTAAGGATGATTTTATGATTAAAAGCTTGCGGCTGAATAATGAAGACCCCACAACGGTTAATAGAGGCGAGGTTGAGATTGAGGTTAAATGGCGCAACCTGATTAAAATGGAGGTGACAGCTTGGGACAGTTTTAATCAACGCACAACACTTGAGATTAAAAAACCAAACCCACTGGCGTCTGAACTGTTGTCAAACACAGAAACTAGTATACCAAGCAAGGCAGAACAACTTCAAGGTTTAAAAAAAACTAAACCAAACACTTCTGAACGTAGCGCTATACAGGAGCTGAAGAAAGAAGAAATAAAGCAAAATAACCTGACAGACATTAAAAAAACAGAGCGTCCAAACGAAACCAAGGAAGACCTTTTAAACGAACTTGATGTTTTATGGAAAACAGAACAGCTCATACAGTTATTAGAAACCGTGGACACCGGGCTAGATAAATCACTAGACACAGCAATGTTCGAGGTAAGCGAGTATATATTACAAACGACGGAGCAAAACAAGATAAAAGAGGCTGCTGCTGAGGTTTTAAAAATTTCAGAAACCGGTAAAGAACGAGCGGAAAAAGCAAAAGAAGCGGCTGAAAAACTAAAGGACATATTAAATGAAGAGGTGGCCGGTGTTCAGTCCGACAACGTCGAGCGTTTAAAAAGACTTCTAAAAGGATCGTGGTCTGTAAGTGTACAGCAAGAACTAATGAGTATTGACCCGCAGGAGCAAAGCGCCAAACAACAAAGAGCGTTGCTTGCACTAGAACAGGATATATCAGATACCGTAGATGTTATTATGGTTTCAGACCAGGCGCTTAATCAGGCTTTGATGGCAAACAGAGAGGATCTTGATAACGCACTTTTTTCTTTTAAATACGGGCTAAATAGCTACCAACAAAGCGTGATCACCATGGGGTATGTAGTGAACGCGTTGAACCAACTGTCAGAGACGTTGTATTTCATATTAGAGAGTGAGAAAAAGGCGCTGGCTAACGCCAACAAGAGGTGTAAAAAAGGTAAACCAGGGACAGTTGGTAAACCAAGTAAGTCAGGTCAGGGTAAAGAGGGTAAGCAAGGTAAGGGTAAGCAAGGTCAGATGCCTAACGGAAGAAAAAAAGGTAAAACCAGGAAACCAAGTGAAACCAATGGTATCGAACAAGGGTTTAAGCCCGGATCAACAGGGCGAGGAGGCTCCACCAAGGAGCTTTTAAAAACATTAGACGCGGCTAAGAAAAAATTAACCAGCAATGGGTCCTCCAAGGTTCTTGCGGAAGCAATAAAAAAACTGAAGGAAGAGTTGTTGTTTAACACCAGCGCTTTGCCTGAGGACAACAGGGAGTTTAATGACAGACTTTGGGAAACGCTCGAGGCGGTATACAACAAGAGTCAAACCGGAAATCAACGCGATGCAAACGAACCTAAACAGGATGTTTTTATGGGTGGAGAAGAGCGGCGCTTCAAAGTAAGAGAATATCCAAGATCGGTATTACCTTTACCTATTCTAAAGCAGAATAAGTAGCGATGGATTCAGGACAAGTATTTAAAGACGTGCTCGAGATCATTAAGCAGATTTATACAGAGCGGCGGATAGGTAAAATAGAGGCGCACTGGTTAACAGAGCAGCAATTGCTTGAGCTAAACATCAAGCACCTCAACCATAACTACCATACAGACATCATCACCTTTGATTACTCACGAGGTAACAGAATAAGTGGCGAACTTTTTATAAGTACGGAAATGGTTAAAAGTAACGCAGCGGAACACGGCTGTTCGGTATTAAAGGAAACACAAAGGGTTGTTGCCCACGGAATACTACATCTATTAGGGTTTGGGGATAAATCCCAAGAAGAAGCGGTGGTAATGAGGACTAAAGAGAATGAAGTAATTGCGCGATTATAGACCATGGTATTAGACGAAACATATGACGTTATAGTGGTAGGAGGTGGCCACGCTGGTTGCGAGGCTGCTTATTGCGCTGCAAAAATGGGATCGAGCGTTTTGCTGATAACCATGAATATGCAAAGTATAGCTCAGATGAGCTGTAACCCGGCTATGGGCGGTGTTGCTAAAGGGCAAATTGTAAGAGAAATAGACGCGCTTGGTGGAGGTTCCGGGGTGATTACAGATAAGAGTATGATTCAGTTTAGGATGCTGAACAAAAGCAAGGGTCCGGCAATGTGGAGCCCACGCGTTCAAAGCGATAGGATGCTTTTTGCTCAATACTGGAGAGAGCAACTTGAAGCAACCCATGGATTAAGCATGTATCAGGACATGGTGTCTGGCTTACTTGTTTCTGATGGAACTATTCACGGTGTTAAGACTTCACTTGGACTTGAATTTCACGCGAAGACAGTCATCCTAACCAGCGGTACTTTTATGAACGGGCTTATTCATGTTGGGGATCAAAACTTTGGCGGAGGAAGGGCAGGAGAAAGAGCTAGTACAGGAATAACAGAGGAATTGATCCAACTTGGCTTTGAGGCGGGAAGAATGAAAACAGGCACACCTCCGAGAATAGACGGACGGAGCATAGACTACAACGTAATGGAAGAGCAGCCGGGTGACGAACACCCCGGTCAATTTAGTTTTACTGGTGACAACAAGCTTAAAAAACAACGGAGTTGCTGGATTACACACACCTCTCAAGAGGTACACGATACACTAAAAAAAGGCTTTGACAGATCCCCGTTGTTTAATGGGGCCATCAAAGGAACGGGCCCAAGATATTGTCCAAGTATAGAGGATAAGATTGAAAGGTTTTCCGAGAAATCATCGCATCAAATTTTTGTTGAGCCAGAGGGTTGGAGCACCGTAGAGGTATATGTTAACGGCTTCTCCACATCGCTGCCTATTGAAATTCAACATGAAGCATTGCGCAAGGTGCAGGGCTTTAAGGACGCGAAGTTCTTTAGACCAGGATACGCTATTGAATACGACTACTTCCCACCAACACAACTTAAACACACCTTAGAAACTAAGCTTGTTAGTGGCCTGTATTTTGCCGGTCAAATAAACGGCACAACTGGGTACGAGGAAGCAGCCTGTCAAGGACTTATGGCGGGTGTTAACGCTGCGCGTAAAGTTAAAGGAGAGACACCGTTTGTTTTAGGACGGGCAGACGCGTATATAGGGGTGCTGATAGATGATTTAATTACCAAGGGTACGGAAGAGCCGTACAGAATGTTTACCTCAAGAGCTGAGTACAGGCTCTTGCTAAGACAGGACAACGCAGACATAAGGCTCACCGCTTTAGGTTATGGGATCGGGCTCGCAGGTGACGCTAGAAACAAGGCGGTAGCCCTTAAGCAGGCGCAAATATTAAAAGGACAGAAAGAGCTAGAAAAAAGCCTTTCACTAGACACTATAAACGGACTTTTAAAAACCAAGGAAGAAAAATTAGCCAAGGAAAAAACAAAAACCAATAAACTAGTTGCGCGACCCGGTGTGTATTTGAAGGACTTTAAAGACTCTTACCAAACTCATGATTGGTGGAGTGAAGAAGTCATAGAACAATTAGAGATAGACATTAAATACGGAGGGTATATAGCAAGAGAGCGTGATAACGTGGCTAAAATGAAGCGACTAAACGACAAAGAGATCCCTGAAAACTTTAATTATTTAAAAGTTAAAGGCCTAAGCTATGAAGGAAGAGATAAGTTAGAAATGATTAGACCAGCTACAATAGCCCAAGCAGGAAGAATTAGCGGCATTAGTCAAAGCGACATTCATGTGCTGTTGGTGTATATGGGTAGATAACGTTCCACGTGAAACCATGATGAAAGAAAAAGTAACAAGCTGTCCGGTATGTGGATGTGACCAAATAAACAAGGTTATTACAACCGTTGATTACTCCACCACAAAGGAATCGTTTGATATAACCAAATGTTTAGTCTGCACACACCGGTTTACAAACCCGCGCATAAAAGAGGATGAGATTGCTCCTTATTACGATAACCCAAACTATATAAGCCATACCGACGATCAGGCTACGCTCTTTTCTAAGGTTTATCAGCGGTTGCGCAGAATAAACCTTTCGCGAAAGACATCTTACGTATCTTCTGTAACACCAAGCCACAGCCGCGTTTTGGATTACGGATGCGGCACGGGCCAGTTTTTAGAAGTACTGGGTATAAACAACTTCAAATCAGAAGGTGTGGAAATTAATCCAGGGGCTCGAGAGAAGGCGTCTCAATACGGCATGGTTCACGAGTCCATTGATAAAGTTAAGCCAGGCGTCCAAACCATTACCATGTGGCACGTAATGGAGCACGTGTACGATCCAAAAACACTGCTTAAAGAATTTAAACTACGCTTGCTTCCCGAGGGTCATGTTTTAATAGCTGTCCCTAACCCAGAAAGCCATGACGCAAAGCATTATGAAAAATATTGGGCGGCATGGGACGTTCCTATACACGCACACCACTTCACAAAAAGAAGCATGATTAAAATGATGGAGGACGCTGGTTTTCAGAACCTAGGCATCACGCCAATGAACATGGACAGTTATTACATCAGCCTTCTGTCAGAACAATACAAATCAGCAGGCGAAAGTAAATCAATAACAAACTGGCTAAACGCTATACTTCAAGGCTTCAAGAGTAACTATAAAGGTAAAAAAGACAATACAAGCTCTTTGATTTACACCTTTAGATTAGCCTAAACCCCGGAAAGCTTTGTGGAGCTCGTAACTCGTATGTGTTATTGATGTTTTTACATGAACGTTTCTTTCTAGATCCTTCAGGCATGATCCAAGTGCAGAAGTTATGGTTTGCGCTCCTCGCGGTAAAACAGATCCGCTAAGCTTCTGAACATTTATAGCGCCCAAGTCTGTAGCGCTACTTTCTGTGGCTTGCACATTGTGATAAAAACCACGTTCTAAAAAATGTAGTGCTCTGTAAACCAGTGTTTTAAGGCTTTCTTTTGGCAACGCTGCTAGTTCGTTAGCAACCTCTGTTATTTCAGTTGGATTTCCTTTGTAACAAGTGCGCATCCATTGAGCAAAGCCTTCAATCTGTGTTGCTTCAGGACTCTGCTTAGCTGTTATTGCAGCCCCGAGGTTGGGTGCGTAAACCATTTCTAGCAACTTTATAGTGGCGCTTGGCTCATCGCTTAATTCTGTATGAAAAGAGTCGCCACGTAACGGTTTACAATGCCACGGCGCGCATCTAGAGATGATAGTAGGAAGAAGTCTGTTTTTCCGGTGACTCACAAGAATAATATAGGTGTTTGGGAGTGGCTCCTCTATCAGTTTAAGAAGCTTATTTGATGCTGCGGACTTGATTTGTTCTGGCATCCACAACAAAAGAACTCGGTTTTTACCCTCTGCAGCGGTTAAACTAAGCTTGTGCTGGAGGTTTTGAATTTCTTTTACAGGAATTTGCAGTTGCTGGTTCTTTGTAGAAATTAGCTGTTGCCAACTATCAGGATCTAAGAATCGATTAGAAACAAGGGCTGAACGAAATTCTTTGACATAATCATCAGACGTTCCCATTGACCCGCCGCTGACAACAGGAAACGTAAGGCTAAGATCGGGGTGTTCAAGCTTATTAACCCTTGTACATCCTTTACACGCTCCACAGTCGGTATTGGTATCACACAATAAAAGACGCGCAAGTGTAAGGCCAAGCGGCAGACCGTCTTCGCCAGGGCCAGAAGAAATTAAGTTAGCGTGGTGCAGTTTTTTTGTATCAACAGCGTGCTTGAGTTGAGAAACAATTACCGCGTTGTTATATGTTTGGAACATGGATGAAGAGTCTAAAATAGATGGTAAATTTGCACATCATTTAACATTCAAATTTATATGAAAACCTTCGACTTTTCTGGAAAGAACGTTTTGATTCGCGTTGATTTTAACGTTCCTCAAGACGATCAACTAAATATAACGGATAACACCCGTATTAAGGGGGCTTTATCAACGATATTATCTGTCGTAAATTCCGGGGGCACTGCTGTTTTAATGAGTCATTTGGGCCGTCCAAACGGAGAAATAAGCGCTAAACACAGTCTTAAATCACTTGTTGGGGAGATAGAGTCTTTAACGGGAGCGACGGTTCATTTCGCAGACGATTGTATAGGCGATGTAGCAAAGGACGTTATCGAAGCCGCTGGCCCGGGCGAAATAGTATTGCTTGAAAACTTGCGCTTTTACAAAGAAGAGACGGATGGTGATCGTGAATTCGCAGGAGCTCTAGCAGAGCTTGGAGATATTTTCATAAACGACGCGTTTGGTACAGCGCACAGAGCGCATGCTTCAACGGCAATTATAGCCGAGTATTTCGACGATGACCGTAAAGGCTTTGGTGCCTTAATGGATGCCGAGGTAAAAAGCATATCAAAGGCATTAGGCAGCGACAGAGCAACAACGGTCGCGATTATTGGCGGTGCTAAGGTGAGCTCGAAAATTGGAGTGATCAGCAACATGCTTGAAAATGTAGGTACGGTGGTTATCGGAGGTGGAATGGGTTTCACCTTCGTTAAAGCGCTCGGGGGAGAGATAGGTACTTCTCTTGTGGAAGACGATAAATTAGAATTGGCCAGAGCACTTATTCTTAAAGCTAAGGACAACGGGTGTAACCTCTTGTTGCCAGTGGACACGTTAATTACCAAAGACTTTGCAGACACCCCTGCTGAACGCAACTGTCCTATAGGTGAGATTCCTGACGGCTACATGGGACTAGACAACGGCCCAGAAAGCATTGAAGCTGTTAAAAACGTGCTACAAAACGCTACTACGATTATTTGGAACGGCCCAATGGGCGTCTTTGAATTTGAAAACTATGCCAGCGGCACAAAAACTGTAGCAGAAGCCATCGCCAGGAGCACGGCAAATGGAGCGTTTTCATTGATCGGTGGCGGTGATAGCGTAGCGGCAATCAATAAGTTTGGCTTCGCAGATAAAGTGAGCTATATAAGCACAGGCGGCGGCGCAATGCTTGAGTTTTTGGAAGGTAAAGAGCTTCCCGGTGTGGCTGCGCTAAGCTAGAAAAGAAGACATGATTTCAGTGAAGTCAAGAAGAAACGGGTAAAAAAGCGAGTCTATTATCCACGCTGGATGATGTAACCCCGCTCCATCTTTGATAGTGGAGTAGGCAAAAGTGATAAGGGTCAGCCACAACACCGACTTTAAGAGGCCAAAAACGCCACCGAAAAGTCTATTGACACCACCAAGAAAAACGGATTTTAGCACTTTGTCAAGCAGGTTGCCAAACAGCATGACAGCTAGGTAAACAGCTAAGAAAAGCACAAGGTAGGCCGTAACGGTGGCGTACTTTTCGTCTATAAATGAGACTAAATATCCCGCTGTATCTTTGTGAAAGCGGAAGGAAATGAATACAGCGAGCATAACGGCTATTATTCCGGCTACCTCCTTAACAAAACCCTTCCATATTCCTTTGATAAGGAGAAAAGCAGTAAAAATCAATATAACGAGGTCTAGTCCTTGCATAACACCCACAAATTAGTGAGAAGCGCAGAATTAAAAGCAGATTGGGAAACATTACTTAAGAAACTTACCAATCAATTTCCTGGTGACGGAGATCTAGATCTTGACGGAGTGTTGCTCCTTGTGGGGACACAAGAGCTACAGATGGGTTATGTAAAAATGAAGAAGGACGTAAAAATAAACGTTCTTCATGTTGCTATATGTACCGTCCTTGAGCCCTATGGTTATTATGAGTTTGAAAAAAGAGATGAAGAGGGTTGGCCTCATTACAAAGCCCTAGAAACGTTGCCTAACTTAAAGGCAGGGGAACAAGCGATACTCATGAAACAGGCCGTGGTAAACTACTTTAAAGATAGCTCATACATTTAATCAACAAAAAAGCCGCTCAACGAGCGGCTTTTTTGTTAGGGTAAAGGTTCCTAGCAAGGCTAGCAACCGGGATCGAGGGGATCGTATGGCAGTAGAATTATTGTGGACTCCACTGTTTGATTCTCCTCTAGCTTAATAAACCCACAGCCAATGTGCGTGAAAGGATTGCCTCCGCGGGTGCCTAAAACTTTAAAAACAGCTTCATAGTCATACTCGAATTCAACCATGCCGTCTAGACCTGTTGTGTCAACCATATAAGCTTCGTCACGATGTCCTGGGACGTCAACAGAAGCTTCTACAGCCACGTTTTGGATAGGTACACCATTTGCGTTAGTGACCTTAATACGGAAAGCGTATGTTGGGTTATCAATTCTACAACCGGTAGCTACCAGTAGGCTTATTATTGAAAGAGCTATAAATTTTTTCATCATTCTACACAACCGTTAGGGTCTCCAATGGGGTAAAGTACAACATTTACAGCAATAGTCTCGCCGCGAACAAGCCTTACGTAGTTGCATCCCTCGTAGACCATTTTCCACGCTTTGATATCCTGGTAGGCCTCAAAGCCTGACTTAAACACTACTTCGCCAGCAGTATTTGTGAAGCTATACCACTCTACTGACCCAGGAACAGGGGTAAACATCTTGACGGCAGCATTCTGCACAGGGACACCGTCCTCATTAGTTACCTTGATTTTAACAAAGTATTGAGTAGCCTCTTCTTCACAGGAAGAAAAGGACAGTATAACTACAAGTAAAAGAATAAGGCGTTTCATGCTCGGAATTCAGTAATTTTACCAAATCTACAACAAAGCAATCGTAATAGACTAGGCAGTTATGCTTGAAAACGTTCAAAATCTTCAAAATCAAATTGAATCGACCACTTTAGTCACTAAAGAGGACGCAGATAAATTCAAGCTTACCCACCTTAGCAAGAAGGGGTCAATACAAGAGCTATTTAAAGCATTTCGTGAGGTTCCACCAGCGGAAAAAAAGGCTTTTGGCGCTGCGCTGAACGCGCTCAAAAAATTAGCAGAACAGACATACACAGAGGCTTCGCAGTCTTTTGAGAGCGAAAACGTGTTGGGTGAAAACGGAGATCTGACGCGCAGCGGTAACCCCCATGACCTAGGGTCGATACACCCGATTAACGCTATAAAAGATGAGATTGTAGACATTTTTAAGCGCATAGGATTTAATGTAAGCACCGGTCCCGAGGTTGAAGATGATTGGCACAACTTTACCGCGTTAAATTTTCCAGAAGAGCATCCAGCAAGGGATATGCAGGACACTTTTTTCGTTCAGCGCAATCCAGACTGGGCACTTAGAACACATACTTCTAGCGTGCAAGTGCGCGCCATGGAAAACGTGGCGCCACCGATCCGAACGATTAGTCCAGGTAGGGTTTTTAGAAATGAAGCTATTAGCTCCAGAAGCCATTGTGTTTTTCATCAAATTGAGGGTCTTTACATAGATAAGGACGTCAGCTTTGCAGACTTAAAACAGGTGCTACTGTATTTTGCACAGGAGTTTTTCGGCAAAGCAAAAATCAGAATGCGTCCATCCTATTTTCCATTTACCGAACCCAGCGCTGAGGTAGACGTATACTGGGGGCTAGAGAACGAAATAGACCATAAAATAACTAAAGGAACAGGCTGGCTTGAGGTCATGGGTTGCGGAATGGTAGACCCAAACGTACTTAAAGCCAATGGAATTGATCCAGAGATATATACAGGTTATGCCTTTGGGATGGGAATAGAAAGAATAGCGATGAATCGCTATCAGATTCCAGACATCAGACTCTTTACAGAGAACGATAAAAGGTTCTTGTCTCAGTTTAAGACAGGGCTCTAGAGCAAACAGGTTATTTAAAGAATAAAAACAAAAAAGCCCACGCTATATGCGTGGGCTTTTTTGTTTTTAGAAACGATAGAAAACTAGTCAATCGTCACTATTTTCAGCATGTTGGTAAAGCCTTTTTCACCAATTGGCATTGACGCAATTTTCACAACAAGATCTCCGCTAGACACTGATTTAGAGTCTTTTAGTATTTGCTCTATATCACCGAAACTACGGTCGGTGCTGTCCATGCCATCATAGTAGAAGGCCTCTACGCCCCAAACCAAAGACAACTGGTTCATGATGTGTTGGTTGGCTGTAAAAACAATGATCCTCGTTTTAGGACGGTGACCTGCAATTTTCAATGCGGTGTATCCACTGAAAGTTAATGTGAGAATCGCAGCAGCACCTACTTGGTCGGCTATTTTGGCCGCGTTGTAGCATATAGTTTTAGTGATGTAACGCTCGTTTTTAATGGAAGGCTCATTGTCTAATAACGGACTGATATTAAACCTCGATTCGACATTAGCTACTATGCTAGCCATGGTCTCGACCACTTTAACCGGCCACTTACCTACAGAGGTTTCGCCAGACAACATAACAGCATCAGCACCGTCACAAACAGAGTTTGCCACATCGTTAACTTCTGCACGAGTTGGGCTTTGACTTTCAATCATGCTCTCCATCATTTGCGTAGCAATGATACAAGGCTTGGCCTTTTCAAGACACTTTTTAACAATCATTTTCTGGACCATAGGAACCGCTGAGTATGGAATCTCAACACCTAAATCACCACGAGCGACCATAATAGCGTCCGTAGCATTTATAATATTGTCGATATCATCAACTGCCTCAGGCTTTTCTATTTTAGAAACAATTTTCGCAAAACTCCCAAACTCATTGATAATGGCCCTCAACTCATGAACGTCTGCGGCACCCCGAACAAAACTTAGTCCAATCCACTCGACTCCTTCTTCCATCGCAACAACGACGTCTTCAAGATCTTTTTTTGTTAAACAAGGCAAACTAACCTTTGTGTTTGGGAGATTAACGCCCTTTTTGCTTTTGAGCGGCCCTCCTTGAATAACACGGGTTACCACCATGTCTTTCTTGTTAGTCTCTAAAACCTCACACATAAGCTTACCGTCATCAAGCAAAATATGCTCTCCGGTATTGACGTCTTGAGGAAATTGAGCATAGTTCATATAAACAAGATCTGCCGTCCCCTTTACCTTGTTTGTCGTAAACCGGAGAAGGTCTCCCTCTTTAACTACAGCCCCCTCTTCTACGTCACCAACACGAAGCTTTGGCCCCTGTAAATCGGCTAAAACAGCGATTTTACAGTTGTGCTCAGCATTGATTTGTTTAATTAATTGAATGGTACGCCTGTGGGTAGCATGATCTCCGTGAGAAAAATTAACACGGAAAACGTTAACCCCCGCTATGATCATTTCAAGCAAGACTTCTTTATGCCAAGATGCAGGCCCTAGTGTGGCTACAATTTTAGTGTTGTTAGAGGTTTCTGATTTCATATAAAAGATGTGTTTCTTGTTGCGTTAGTTGTGTATGTGCCTCAAAATACTGGGCAGTAGTGATCTTAGGATTTTTTTTAAGCGCCGATTCTAAATCAAACGCAAAGTCCGAGCTTTCTGCTATTAAAACATAATCCCAATGCTTAACAGAGGGCAAAAGATGCTTTTCTGGCATACTCTCAAATAAGCTCCAGCCCTCAACCTTGTTGGTATTTGCTCCTGAGCTGATGTTCATGATCATACAAATGGCCTCGCCATTTTGGTCTTTTCCGTCAAAAACATTGTATTCCCAAACGGCACTTTCTTCCCAGGTGTCCAAAGGGTCTGGGCGACACACAAGCGTAAGCCCATATTGTAAGTTTAACCAATAGGCAAGCTCGAAATCACGTAAAGTCGTTCGAACACCAACGGTGCTAAAGTTCATTTTTACACGCTCTAGCGCGTTGATGTGCTTCATCTTAGCCATTCGTCACTATGTGCTTATGATAATAGTCTTTTGCGGCAAGCTCCTCCCCTTTTTTCTTTGAGGTCCCCTCGCCCTTAGCCTCTAGTGCATCGTCTACATATAAACCCATGATAAAGGTGCTGTTATGCTGTTCTCCCAAACGCTGAACCTCTTCAAACCTGAACGCCTTTTTGTGGCTTTGGAAATATTCGATAACCTCACTCTTGTAATTCAATGTGCTTGTTAAGAGCTCCTCGTTTGATATAAAAGGCTCTACAATAGCCCTCATAATGAAGAACTGGGTTTTCTTAAGCCCATGATCTAAGTAACATGCGCCAATTAAGGCTTCTAGAGCATCACCGTAGATGCTTTCGCTCTGGTTGCCCATAAGGTTCGCAACTACCTTATTTGGTAGGCCTAGCTCATCAGCAACCTTGTTCAGGTTGTTTCGCGAAACAAGCGCACTCCGGAGTTTCGTTAAATGCCCTTCGTCATCGGTTGGGAAACGGTAAAACAAGGCCTCTGCTACGACAAGGTCAAGGACAGCGTCACCTAAATACTCAAGACGCTCGTTATTGCGCTCCCCCCTTTTTTTACGAAAAGGGTATGCGCTAGAGTGTCTCAAAGCGAGACGGTAAAGCGCGGTGTCTTTAGGCCAAAAACCCACAATCTCTTTGATATCTTTTTCAAAGGGAGAGCGCTTAATCAGGTTAAGTAGGCGAGACACTTTCCGCATTATTCAGCCTTCTTGAAAAGTACAGAGGCATTATGTCCACCAAATCCAAAGGTGTTACTTAATGCTGCTCGTACTTCTCTCCCCTGGGCCGAATGGAAAGTTAAGTTAAGTTTAGAATCTAGATTTTCATCATCCGTGAAATGGTTGATGGTAGGCGGAATAGTATCTGTGTAAATAGACATAATAACCGCCATAGCCTCAATGGCACCGGCTGCTCCTAATAAATGGCCGGTCATGCTCTTGGTTGAAGAGATATTAATGTTGTACGCGTGTTCTCCAAAAACTTGTTTAATTGCCTTGGTTTCAGCAATGTCTCCAAGCGGAGTCGATGTTCCGTGAACATTGATATAATCAATATCCGCTGGGGTCATTTTGGCGTCTTCAAGGGCGAATAACATTACATTTTTAGCACCCAGTCCGTCCGGATGTGGTGCGGTTAAATGATGCGCATCAGCACTTAGGCCTCCCCCCGCCATTTCCGCATAAATCTTAGCACCGCGCGCTTTGGCATGCTCGTATTCTTCTAAAACAATACCAGCGCCGCCTTCACCCATAACAAAACCATCTCGATCAGCATCAAACGGCCGTGAGGCTGTTTTGGGATCATCGTTTCTGGTGGAAAGAGCGTTCATAGCGTTGAAGCCGCCCATTCCAACAGGGTTGATAGCCGCCTCAGAACCACCGGTTACAATAACGTCTGCCTTTCCTAATCGAATAAGATTGAACGAGTCAATAAGAGCATTTGTAGAGGACGCACAGGCACTCACCGTGGTGTAGTTAGGTCCGCGAAGACCGTGTTTCATAGAAATACGCCCAGGAGTAATGTCTGAAATCATCATTGGTATAAGGAAGGGATTGAACCTTGGCGTGAAGCTGTTTTCCACATATCCCTTCACTTGCTCATAGAGGGTGTCTATTCCACCAATTCCAGATCCCCAAATAACACCAATACGGTCTACGTTTTCTTTTTCAAAGTCCAACCCGGAATCAGCAATGGCTTCATCCGCCACTACCATTCCGAATTGTGTAAACCGATCCATACGACGCGCATCCTTGCGGTCTAACAAGTCGTTAGGAGTAAAGTCCTTAACCTCGCACGCAAAATGTGTTTTAAACAAGGAGGAATCAAACCTTGTGATAGGCCCAGCGCCTGAGACGCCAGCTAACAGGTTTTTCCATGTTTCTGAGGCTGAGTTGCCCACCGGAGTGAGTGCGCCAAGCCCTGTAACAACTACACGTTTAAGGTTCATAGAAAGAGGTTTTCTTATGCTTTGGCTTCTTCGATATACGAGATCGCCTGACCTACTGTTCCGATGTTCTCCGCTTGATCGTCTGGAATCTGGATATCGAATTCTTTTTCGAACTCCATAATCAATTCCACCGTGTCCAGTGAATCTGCACCAAGGTCGTTTGTGAAGCTTGCTTCAATGCTTACTTCGTTTTCGTCAACACCTAATTTGTCAACGATGATTGCTGTTACTTTTGCTGAAATGTCAGACATGATTAGTTTGTTTTAATAATCGAAACAAAGAAAATAAAAGTTTAGTTATTCTCTACTGCCTTTGCTTAGAGTTAAATTTGTGCTTTCAAGGCATCAAAGAGCATGATAAAAATAGCGATAATAGTCTCAGGGTCAGGAACTAATGCGGAAAAAATAACTAGACATTTCCAGTCAAGTAGGCTGGCACGTGTAGAAATAATAGTTACTAACAACCCAAAAGCCGGCGTAATTGACCGTTTCCAAGACATAAACGTACCGGTATTGCTTTTTGAAGACCCTAAGGAACAGGTTAGGGTTTTGAGCTATCTGGAAGACAAAATAGACGTCATTCTTTTGGCTGGATATTTAAAAATGATACCCAAGAGCTGGATCAACGCTTTTGAAGGTAAAATACTTAACATCCATCCCGCGTTACTTCCGAAATTTGGCGGTCCGGGGATGTACGGAATGCATGTACACCGTGCGGTAAGCGAACAGAGCGAAAAGGTTACCGGGATAACTATTCACGAGGTAAACGATAGGTACGACGAAGGGAAAACGATAGCTCAATACAGTGTGGAGCTAACGCCGGGAGAAGACCCAAAGTATATTGAACAGAAAGTAAGAGCACTAGAACTTAAGAATTACGCCCCTACGGTGGAGCGGTGGTTAGAAAAAATGAGTCAAGACAAGTGAAAGTAACGATATACACAGATGGCGCTGCGAGCGGTAACCCTGGTCCGGGAGGATACGGAGTTGTTTTAGAAAGTAACGCAGGTCATAGAAAGGAGCTCAGCGGGGGGTTTCGAAGAACAACAAACAATAGAATGGAGCTTCTTGCAGCGATCACAGGTCTACAAGAATTAAAAGGTGATCAGTTACAAGTGGTGGTAGTTAGCGACAGTAAATATGTTGTCGATTCCGTCAACAAGGGATGGTTAGCGTCCTGGGTAAAAAAAGGTTTTAAGGATAAGAAAAACCCTGACCTATGGCGTAAAATGGTGCCTTTACTGAAAAAACACAAGCCAGCATTTGAATGGGTTAAAGGACACAACAACCACCCTCAAAATGAGAGGTGTGATGTTCTAGCCGTCCTTGCAAGCAAAAAACCAAGTCTTCCGGCAGACGTGGGATACGAAAGCAGCCTTTAAAGCTTTAAAAACTCTTCTGGATTAATTGGAGCGCCTTCATACCAAAGCTCAAAGTGTAGGTGTGGGCCCGTAGAGTTTTCTCCACTGTTTCCAATAATAGCAATTGCTTCGCCGCTTCGTATAAAATCACCTACCTCCTTGAGAAGCGCAGAATTGTGCTTGTACGCGCTAAGAAGATTGTTTTCGTGCTGAACAATGATAATATGACCGGTTTCACTGGTCCAGTCTGCAAAAACAATAGTCCCTTCATAACACGATTTTACAGGGGTGTTCTTGTTTGCAGCGATATCCACTGCGTAATGCCCGGAGGCTCTATCAAAAGAACTCGTCACTATTCCATCTAACGGAGAAATCAGCTGAGGGATGGTTAGTTTAGGTGCTTTTTGACTTAGTGTAAAAGCGTTTTCTTCTTCTACCCATTCTCTAAAAACACTGTCTTTTGTGCTGGGGTCGGACAACACTATTTCGTCTTGAGAAGAGTCTTGAGAAGATAAGTCGACAAGTACACTGTCAATAACCTCGCCCTGTAAAATGCGCTGTACAGCGTCGATATAGTTTTCGTTTTGCTCCAAAACAAGCTCTAAGCTGTCTGTCTTAAGCGCCATTTCAATGGCTTCTCTCCTTAATTTTGAAGATGCATAGCCAGGAATGAGCTCTTTTAGAGGAGTAAAAGCAATTAATGTGGTGGTCAACATAATGGTGGCGAAAACAGATACCACAGAAAACACAAAAATATTGAGAGGGCTTAACCTCAGTGTTAGCAGCTCTTCAAACGTATCGTCGTTAAGTATTACAAAGCGAAACTTGTTTCGCCAACGTTGAACACGAGTGCTTTTTTGTTTATCAGATCTCATCGTGGTGTAAATATCGTGTTATGAATTTCTTCATCGTGCTGAAATAAAATAATTTTAGCACGTTATTAGTTCTATGCTAAAAAGGTACGCTCTTGTCATTTTATTGACGCCCCTTCTTTTTACCAGCTGCTCCACTACCAAGGATAAGTGGGTCAATAGAAAGTACCATGAAACTACCGCACACTTCAACACCTATTTCAACGGCTTAGAAGCGTATGACAAAGCGGTTTTAGACTTCGAAAAAACAGAGCAACTGGACTTTGAGAAAATACTACCACTTTATTATTGGCCTGACGAGAAACAATCCACAGCACTTTTTTCTAAAATGGATCGCGCTCTAGAAAAAAGCGCTAAAGTCATCAAGCAGCACAGCATGGTGTTCCGTGGAAAACAGAAAAATGATTATGTCGTCAGGGCGTATTTACTTATTGCGCGAAGTCGATTCTACAAACACGAGCTCATCCAAACCCTGGAGGCAACAAGCTATTTAGTAGATCAATTTGGCGGAATAGAAAAGGCAAAAGAGGAGATTGTCTGGGCAAAAATACTTGCCGCACAAACACACATTCGCATGGACAATGCGTATCAGGCGGAGACACTTATAGACGAGGTCTACACGAAAGAATTGCCAAAAGATCAAATGCACGCTGCCCAAAAAGCCTATGCCTATTACTACTTACATGAGCAGAAGTGGACGGAAGCACAAGAATGGGTTGCCGCTGCAGCTCTAACAGCCCCCACAAAAGAGCAGCAAGTAAGGCTGACTTACATAAGTGCTCAATTATACGGAAAACTTGGCATGGGCTACGAAAGCGCTGTTGCTTTCAAAAAGGTTTTAAAGCTTCACCCTAACGACTACGACATCACTTTTTCGGCTCAAATTAAAAGGGCGGAGAATTTTGATGTTTATATGGAAGACATTGCACTGATTGTTAAGGATTTAACAAAAATGTTAAAAGATGATAAAAACATCACTTACCGGGATCAAATCTATTATGTCTGGGCTTTAAAAGAACTGGACTTAGAGCACTACCCTGATGGAGAGTCCCTTTTACGAAACAGCATAGAGAGCTCGGTATCCAACCCGAAACAAAAAGGAAAAAGCTATTTGCGTTTGGCAGGGATCGCGTTTGACTTTAGAGACTTTTACAGTGCCCAAGCGTACTATGATAGCGCTATTACATTTCTTCCAGCAGATTATACAGGGCTGGACACCTTAAAGAATCGTAAAGCAGTGTTGAATGAGCTTGTTGCACTGATCGATATTGTTGTTCTTGAGGACAGCCTACAATCCATGTACGGAATGAGCGAAAACGAGCTTAGAAAAAAGTTTCAAGCACATATTGAAAACAAGAAAAAACAGGAAGAAGAGTCCGCCAGAAGGGCTGAAATAGCCGCACTAAACGCTGCTAAAAACGCCCAATTAGCAGACGCGGGTTTCACCGCCGGTTCCGGCTCAGGACAATGGTATTTTTATAACCCACAAGTACGCTCGAAAGGATTAGCAGCTTTTAAAAGAGCTTGGGGAGACAGGGTCCTAGAAGACCATTGGAGAACAAAAGACAAGCCTGTAGAGGGTTTTGGACCAGGAGACGTAGTTCTCAGCAACCCAGAAGACACCTCTGCCGCCCGAGAAGAATTGCTGCCTTTGGATGACAACAATGTTGGTTATTACATGGCCCGGACTCTTAAAAACGATGGAGACCTTAAAAAAAGCTTAACGAGAGAGGGAGAAGCAAAAGCGTCCTTAGGCTTTGTATATAAAGATGGTTTGCACGATTTAATGGCTGCGCAAGAAACTTGGGAGTCTTATATGAATGAGTTCAGCTCCTTGTCTCAAACCACCCCCAAGGTGCTTTATGGACAATACCTACTGTTCAAAGAAACATCTCGCGAGGAGCAGCGCGACGGGGCAAAGACAAGGCTACTAAACGATTTTGCAAACAGCCCCTTTGCAGCATTATTGAGAGGCGAAAAACAAGACCTCTCGATACCTGTAGCGGAACAGGGTGCCTATGACGATGCTTTTGCAGCATTTAGTGCTGGAAAAATCACAAGCGCGAATGCAGCGGTATTAACCTTTAAAACAGCCTATCCAAACAGCATTTTGAGCTCGAAAGCGTCTCTCCTAGAGGCGTATATTTTTGGTGCAAAAGGAGATGAAAAAGGGACACAAGATCAACTTAGGGTTGTGATTAAATTGTTTCCAGGGACAGAAGAGGCGACAAGGGCTGCGCAGATTTTAGCGTTGTTGATTGATGAAAAAACGGTTGACGGAAAACAAACTAAGGGTTCAGGAGAACAAAAAGTAAGAAAAGTGGACTTTGAAGACCAGTCTAACGCCCCCCACAAATTCATTCTTGTGTTACCTGCGGAGAACGCAAAAATCAACGAACTTAGAAACGGACTCGCAGACTTTAATAAGGAGCACTTTAAGTTTGACAATCTGCGCATTCAAAACATATTTTACGATAAAAGCATTCAGCTTGTTATTATTAGCGGCTTACGCTCAAAGGCAAAAGCCTTGGTTTATTTGAATACCTTTAAAGAACAAGGAACTGCATTAGGCCAATTTTATCCGAAGGAAATGACGGAGCTTTTCTATATTAACAATCCAAACTTTGGCAAAGTGTATAGAGACAAGGTCCTAAAAGAATATATCCAATACTTTAAAGAGTTATGATTTCAGCAGCAAAAAAAAACCCAGAACTAGCCCAAGCTTCAAATAGAATTTTAGTTGGTACCTCCATTCAAGGAGATGTTCAAACAGACGGAGACATCCGGGTTGATGGTAAAATTACAGGTAACATGACCGTCAACGGAAAACTAGTCATAGGAGAGCACGGAAGTGTTGAAGGCGATGTTGAATGTAAAAACGCATCTATCGCAGGCAGCATGAGTGGAACCTTAAAGGTTCATCAAACGCTATCGCTTTCGGTGTCTGCGAAGGTTGACGGTAAGGTTCATTCGGAAAAACTTTCTATAGAACCAGGCGCAGAGCTTAACGGGAGCGTCACAATGGGAGCGGTTATGCATAAGATAGGCGCAAAAGAGGAGAAAAGTGTCCAAACAGCCTAACCCATTCTTGCGCTACTCTGGTCTTGCTTTTCAAATGGCCTCCCCCATCCTTGTGGGCGTTTGGTTGGGCCAGTATTTTGACGCCGAGGGAGACACGCCGCTATTCACTATTATATGTACACTTGCAGGAACTTTCGTTGGCCTTTATTTAGCGCTGAAAGATTTCATTAAATGAAAAACATCCCATTCTTACTTCTCTACACCACGGCGTATGTCCTCCAAATGTGGGTTTTTAGAATTGACAAAATAACAAGCGTCTATTTTGCTGTAGCGCTACTTCTTTTGGTCGTTACTAAACTTTTGGGAAGGATACCAAAGGTAAAAGAAGTTGAAAAAGGCTTGGTGTTTTTAGCGTTTTCGACCATCCGATTTTTTCTGTTTTTATCAGCCCTTCTTCCCACATTGCTGCATCGAACAGCACTTGATGTGTCAAAAAGAGCGGCGATTGCCCTAATAATACCCTTGGTTTTAACTGTTGTTTATGACGCGATAATTACAATTAAAGAGCTGAAAAACAACAAATTGTAACAAAAACCCTATTTAATTCTAGGGGTGTTTGTCGTTGGGTGGATTCCGCACTACATTTGCACCGATTTTACGGCACAGAAATGACCCACATGTTCAAATCATTAGTACGATATACCGCGGCAATAGCACTCCTATTTGCTTCTTTCCAATTGAATGCTCAGGATAAAGATGCTCTTACAGTAACTGTTGATCAATCGAGCACTGCAGAGGACCGTCAAGCTGTTTCTGAGGACCACACCCACACTACAGAGGGTGTTGAGTCTCAAGAGATACACGCATCAGAAGAAGACAACGAACTGAACATTACAGAGTTGATCATGCACCACATCTCTGACTCTCATGAGTGGCACTTCTTTGACATAGACGGGCACCCGTATTCTTTAGCGCTCCCAGTTATCGTTTATACAAAAAACGGATTCAGCATGTTTTCTAGTTCGGTGTTTCATCACAACGACAACGGAGAAGTGGTTCATACCGCGTCTAACGGAGATCGCTTCATTAAGGTTCACGATGTTATATACATTGCATCAGAGAAGAAAATTCACGGAGCTTATGCTGAGCACGGAGAGGATCATAAAGTCACCAACGCAAAACCAACGATTGACATTAGCTTGACCAAAAACGTGGTCAACTTGTTTTTAGGCGTAGTTGTTATGCTCGCTTTGTTTATGGGTATAAGTCGTAAATATGAAAATGGCGTTCCTCGAGGAAAAGCTAGTTTTATAGAGCCATTAGTGGTTTTCGTAAGAGATGATATCGCCCTTCAAAATATTGGCAAGAAGAATTATATGCGATTTACACCGTATTTACTGACCCTATTCTTCTTTATTTGGATTAACAATATCCTTGGACTTTTCCCGGGAGGCGCTAACCTTACTGGGAATATTGCCTTCACTATGTCATTAGCCGCGCTAACACTCATTATTGTTAATGTTAATGCGAAGAAAGAATATTGGATTCATATTTTTTGGATGCCAGGCGTTCCGGTATGGGTGCGCCTTATGCTTGCTCCGATCGAGCTTGTGGGAGTGTTAACAAAACCATTTGCATTAATGATTCGTTTGTTTGCAAACATGACTGCGGGCCACATCGTTATTTTGTCATTACTTTCATTAACATTCATCTTTAAGTCACTTGCTATTGCTCCTGCAGCGGTTGCGTTGACCTTGTTTATTTATATCATCAAAGTATTGGTGGCGTTCCTTCAGGCATACATTTTTGCGCTGTTAACCGCTTTGTTCATCGGGCAGGCCGTGGAAGAGCATGACCATCATTAAAAGAGAACCATTAGTTTAATTTAAAATATAGTAAAATGGTAGGTAGTATCGCAGCTCTTGGAGCAGGTTTGGCAGTATTAGGAGTTGGATTGGGAATTGGCCGTATAGGTGGTTCTGCAATGGACGGTATCGCTCGTCAACCAGAAGCTTCAGGTAAGATTCAAACGGCAATGATTATTGCAGCAGCACTAATTGAAGGTGCCGGTTTATTCGGTATCGTAGTAGCGTTGTTGGGTCTCTAATCATTCTCTTTACAAAGTAGCCCAAGCCGGGATTGCCGGCGGGCTACTTTTTAAACTACAAAAGATTAAACACAGCATAAAATGGATTTAGTTACTCCAGACTTCGGTCTCATTTTTTGGACGCTCGTAACGTTCTTGCTTCTTGTGTTCTTGCTCAGCAAGTTCGCCTGGAAGCCTATTCTTAAAATGGTAAACGACCGTGAAGCAAGTATTGAAGACGCTTTGAAAGCAGCGGAACGTGCGCGCGACGAAATGAAGTCTCTCCAAGCAGACAACGAAGCAGTTCTTAAAGAAGCACGCGAAGAACGCGAGCGGATCTTAAAGGAGGCTCGTGAGATGAAGAACAAGATCGTCTCTGACGCAAAGGATATTGCTATCGCTGAAGGCGAAAAAGCAATTGCTTCTGCAAAGGCGGCCATTGCGGCTGAAAAAGCATCTGCTATTGCAGCGCTTAAAAATCAAGCGGCTGTTCTTAGCATCGAAATTGCCGAAAAAGTATTGGGCAATGAGCTAAGCGCCGAGAACAAGCAGGCTGAAATGATCAGCAAGATGATTGACGAAGTAAAATTCAACTAAGAGGGTATGAATTATCCAAGGGTTGCCACACGCTACAGTAAAGCATTACTTGACTTGGCCGTTGAACAGAACGACTTAGACAGGATAAGCTCAGATGTTGCGGTTTTAAAGGAAGCGATAAAAGGTTCTGAAGAACTGAAGTCGTTACTGAAAAGCCCAGTAGTAAAGGCAGATAAAAAGCAAGCAGTGCTCCATGAAATCTTCAGCGGTTCTTTTTCTCCGTTGTTTGATCGATTTATTGCACTACTGACTAAAAACGGTCGCGAAAACGTACTTGCAGGAATATGTGAGAAGTTTGAGAAGGACGTTTTAGAATACAAGGGTATTTTAGAAGCAGAGGTTACAACCGCGGTTGAATTGACGGAAGCGGATAGAATAAAACTTGTAGATACGTTGAAAAAACAATTGGGCAAGGAAATAATACTTTTTGAGAAAACCGACTCGTCGGTTATTGGAGGCATGAAACTACTCGTGGGAGGCTTTCAGTTAGACAATACCATTTCAGGAAAGCTCAAAGCATTGAAAAGTCAGCTAGTTGACAAGTCTTACGAGGCGAAAAATTAAGAAAACAAAGACCTTAATATAAAGGATCATGGCAGAAGTAAATCCAGCTGAAATTTCAGCTATTCTAAAACAACAACTCTCCGGAATTGCTGGGGGTGCAGATCTTCAGGAAGTAGGTACCGTGTTAGAGGTAGGTGATGGTATCGCTCGCGCTTACGGCCTAACAAATGCGCAATCTGGGGAATTGGTTGAATTTGAAAGTGGCCAGCAAGGCATCATTTTGAACCTAGAGGAAGATAACGTGGGTATTGTATTGCTCGCGCCATCTAATGACATTAAGGAAGGGACAAGCGTAAAGCGCACCAACACTATCGCATCTATTAACGTAGGTGAAGGAATGGTTGGACGCGTAGTGGACACCTTGGGGAAACCAATTGACGGTAAAGGCCCTATTCAAGGCAAAACCTATGAGATGCCACTTGAGCGTAAAGCTCCAGGTGTTATTTTTCGTCAGCCAGTAAACGAACCAATGCAAACAGGCATCAAGTCTATTGACGCGATGATTCCAATTGGACGTGGACAGCGTGAGCTTATTATTGGTGATCGCCAAACAGGAAAGACGACGGTTGCTATTGACACGATTATCAATCAGAAAGAGTTTTTTGACAAAGGCGAGCCAGTTTATTGCATTTATGTAGCTATAGGCCAAAAAGGCTCTACTGTTGCTGGTATTGCGAAGACCCTACAAGACTCAGGCGCAATGCAGTACACGACTATTGTTGCAGCGAACGCGTCAGATCCTGCACCTATGCAGTTTTATGCACCTTTTGCGGGTGCTGCGATTGGTGAGTTTTTCCGCGACACAGGTCGTCCAGGATTAATTATTTTTGATGATCTTTCTAAGCAAGCAGTTGCTTATCGCGAAGTGTCTTTACTACTACGTCGTCCTCCCGGCCGTGAGGCATACCCAGGTGATGTATTCTATCTTCACTCAAGGCTACTTGAGCGCGCTGCAAAGGTCATTGCAGACGATACTATTGCATCTCAAATGAACGATCTACCAGAGTCTTTGAAAGGCATGGTAAAAGGAGGGGGTTCTTTAACAGCACTTCCAATCATTGAGACACAAGCAGGCGATGTTTCTGCTTATATCCCGACAAACGTAATTTCTATTACAGATGGTCAGATATTTCTAGAGTCAGATTTGTTTAACTCAGGTGTTCGTCCAGCTATTAATGTTGGTATTTCGGTATCGCGTGTAGGAGGATCTGCTCAGATTAAGCCCATGAAGAAAGTGTCGGGTACACTGAAGCTGGATCAAGCACAGTACCGTGAGCTAGAGGCGTTTGCTAAGTTTGGCTCTGATTTAGACGCGGCAACAATGTCGGTCATCAACAAAGGCCAGCGTAATGTTGAGATATTGAAACAAGGCGTTAACGCACCTGTTTCCGTCGCTCACCAGGTAGCTATTATTTATGTTGGAACAAAAGGAAAACTAAATAATGTCCCTGTAGGTAAAGTAAAGGCGTTTGAAATGTCTTTAATTGAATACATGGAGGCCAACCAAAAAGCAGCACTAGAACGTATTGCGGCAGGCAAGTGGACAGACGCAGAGATTGGCGCTATTGAGTCGTCAATTGCTGAGGTACTTCCTAATTACGAAGCTTAATAATTATATAGTCCCGGTGCTTGCGCCGGGACTTAATATACGCGCACTATGGCGAACCTTAAAGAGCTCAGAAATAGAATAACGTCTATCGGAAGCACGATGAAAATCACTTCAGCGATGAAGATGGTGAGTGCGGCTAAATTGAAGAAAGCCCAAGACGCTATTGTGCAAATGCGTCCCTATTCTTCTAAATTGACTGAAATTCTTCAGAAAGCTTCAAGTACTTTAGATAGTAGTGAAAACGTATACGGCGAAGTAAAAGAAGGCAACAAAACTAGACTGGTGGTGGTCACGTCAAACCGTGGTCTTTGTGGAGGGTTTAATTCAAGCGTTGTAAAAAAAACCAAGGCCTATATAGAGAGCAACGATGAGGATATAAGCATTGCTTCGATAGGAAAAAAAGCAGGTGAAGCGTTTAAGTACGACACTCGATTAGCAGAGAGTAACACAGAGCTTTGGGACGAGATCACTTTTGCTAACGCTTCTGATTACGCTGAATCATTGATGAAGGGTTATTTGGATGGAGATTTTGATAAGGTGGTTATTATATATAACTCTTTCAGAAACGCAGCAGTTCAAATACCTACGGTAGAGCAATTTTTGCCATTGGCATTAGACAGCAAGGAGGTTAATGTAGACACTACTGAATATCTGTACGAGCCCTCGATGACCGAGATATTGGACGATCTAATACCTATTTCTTTAAAGACGCAATTGTATGCGTCATTGTTGGACGCTAACGCCTCAGAGCATGGCTCGAGAATGACCGCAATGCACAAAGCGACTGATAACGCACAGGAGCTTCAAGGGGACTTAAAGCTGGTCTATAACAAAGCTCGTCAGGCGGCCATTACCAATGAGATTCTTGAAATTGTTGGAGGAGCTGACGCTTTAGCATAACCCTTCCAACCTTGTAATTTAAAAAGCCCGTTCTATCAAGAGCGGGCTTTTTGCTGTGCATTTTTATTTGAACATACTATTTAATAAGGTAAATCGCTTTCGTGGCGGGTTTGTAGATATTTTTTTTATTTTGCGCTTCCAAACCAATTCCAATTCCAATGCGCCAAGCCACTCTTTTAGAGAAGGAGTTCATAAGTGTAAATGAACTAATGGAAATTTTTGATATTTCTAGAGCAACAGCTCAACGACTGCTAAAAAGTGGCGAAATTCACAGCAGTAAACTTGGAGGAAAAGTGATTATTCCAACGAAGCCATTGCGTGAGAAGTTTGTATAAAACCTCATGACCAACATCCGTTGAGACATCTAATGTTTTAACTTCGGTACATGTCGTCTTTTCTAACCTTGCGTGTTCGCACCTTTCTATTAATGCTGCTCACTATAGTGGTTGCATTTCTGTTGACTGGAATTTTCAGCCTCTATCATTTTCGTCTTGAGAATAGAAACTATCATTTCGAGCGTCTGGAGCGCAAAGAAAAAGCGATCCTTAGTCACATAGACTATTTAACCAGTAACAATCAGAACAAAGGCTTGCTTGCCACCCAGTGGAAGCCCATTTTATCTGGGAAAGTCACAGAAATCAGCTCAATTCACAAACTAGACGTTGGAATATATACTTCATCTGGCGATTTGATTACCGCGAGCGTCCTAAAAAACGGTTCCCTCACAATTTTCCCTGGACGCCTTACAGAATACATGGAGGACTCAGCTAAAAGTCGGGGTCGAAAAGTCACCAATGAAGGAAACTTCTTAACGTCGACGAGTGAGATTCTAGGAAAGAATAATCGTGTAGAACTCGTCGTAAGAATACCCTATGAAATAGATCCCTCAGCTATTCCAAAGGAGGATGTTGCTTTTTTACGTCAACTATTACTGCT
>Ga0307995_1000455_pt1 | contig 28340 bp, 24 predicted proteins | sample EllFjometagen262_FD_203132 | JGI IMG/M metagenome (GOLD analysis project Ga0307995, IMG submission 203132) | Marine microbial communities from Ellis Fjord, Antarctic Ocean - #262 | ecosystem: Environmental > Aquatic > Marine > Unclassified | place: Southern Ocean | collected 2014-11-02 | reverse complement strand
GTCGAATGTTTACACCCTTATTTTCGTATTTAGAAGCAAAAGATCAATCTAATTTTAATTTTTCAGACTATTTAAAATCGGAACAGGGAAATGAAATAAGGAGGCTTGTAAAGCAAATAAAAAAAATTCCATTTTTTGGAGTTATTAAAAAACTGATTTATTTAGATGAAAATCCAAATTTTCAGACAGAAGAAGATTTTTTTAATGCTTTTATAAATAAAATAATTCAAAAGAAAGGATTGAATTATCCCTCTTTGCCTAAGGCATTAATTCCTTTTTTCACAGATGAGTTGGATAAATATTGGACTGCATTTGAAGGTCAACTGATGGAAGCATTAAAGCTGGGAAACAGAAATACCCCTGTTCATTTACATTTTACAATAGCAAAAGAACACCGAGCATTATTTGATTCTGTTGAACAACATTTCAGAAAAGAAATTTCTAAAGCTCAAAGCGAACAACTTATCATAGAATATTCTTGTCAACATCGATTGACAGACACCCCCTTTGTAGATATAAACAACAATTGGGTTAGAGATTCTTTAGGAGTTATTGCTTTTAGAAAAGGGGGTCACGGTGCTTTATTGGAAAACTTAAATCAATTGGATGCAGACTGTGTGTGGATCAAAAACATTGACAACATTCAGATGGCAAAGAATAATGCTTCAGGAGAACGATGGCTTAAAATTTTGGCTGGAAAATTAATTTTAATTCAAGAAGCACTTTTTAAACACTTAAAAACTTTAGATAAAGAAACTACAAATGCAGATCTTTATCCAATAGTTAAATTTATTAAATCTGTTTTTGATAAAAACTTTACCCTGAAGGAATCTTCCAGGTCTTCTTATTTGGTTTTATATGATTATTTAAATCGACCTATTCGTGTTTGTGGAATGATCCCTAATGCTGGAGTAAAAGGGGGAGGGGCTTTTTGGAAAACTACTGCCCGTGGAAGAAGTTTGCAAATTATTGAAGGATTAGAGCTGGATTCTTCTAGTAAAGAACTTCAAAATGTAGTTCCAACGAGTAGTCATTTCAATCCTGTAATGATGGTTTGTGGTATTACCAATTACAAGGGAGAGAAATTTTCCCTCTATGATTTTCGTGATGAAAAACGTTTTATGGTAAGTAAAAAAGACTCCGAAGGGTCTATGATTAAAATCCTTGAATGGCCAGGGCTTTGGAATGGTGGAATGGCAGAATGGAATTCGATTTTTATAGAGATACCTTCAAACACGTTTCACCCAATAAAAAATCTTGTAGATTTTTTAGAATAATTTTTTTAATTATCTTTGATTTCAATCTCAAAGGGGTGCCGTTTGTTCGGCTGAGATTATACCCATTGAACCTGGGCAGGTAATGCTGTCAAGGGAAAATACAAAAATTACTATTTTAAACTAGAATAATCACCTCTTTTATTTGAATAAAAATTATTCGAATGAAAAGTATTCGATTAAACTTTTTACTTATTTTAAGTAGCCTTGGGCTTTTTGCTCAAAAGCAAGAGAGTGAAGTCATTCAAGATACTCTATCTACGATTACTTTAGAAGAAGTTAAACTTATAGGGATTCGGGCCAATGAAAACACTCCCGTAACTTATACGAATGTAAATCGAAAGGAAATACAATCCCGCAATTTAGGGCAAGATATCCCTATTCTATTAAATTTCTTACCCGCTGTGGTAACTACAAGTGACGCGGGATCAGGAATTGGCTATACAGGAATTAGAGTTAGGGGTAGTGATGCTACCCGAGTAAATGTTACGGTAAACGGTATCCCATTTAATGACGCTGAATCTCAAGGAACTTTTTGGGTCAATTTACCTGACTTTGCTTCTTCGGTTGAACAAATTCAATTGCAGCGAGGGGTGGGAACCTCTTCAAACGGATCAGCGGCTTTTGGAGCGAGTCTCAATCTAGAAACAGATAAAGTTCGATCAAATTCATTTGCGAGTCTATCAACTAGTTTAGGAAGTTTTAATACGATTAAAAATACACTTCAATTCTCTTCGGGAACTCTCAACAATGTATTTGCTTTTTCAGGGAGAATTTCTAAAATTAATACAGATGGCTACGTAGATAGAGCTTCTTCAGATTTAGATGGATACTTTTTTCAAGCTACTTTTCAAGACGAAAATACATTGATTAAAGGACTCTTTTTTGGAGGACATGAGGTGACTTATCAATCTTGGCATGGGATAGATTCGGCTAAGCTTTCTGAGGATAGAACTTATAACCCTGCAGGTGAAATTTATAATACTCAGGGTGGTTTGATAGGGTTTTATGAGAACCAAGTTGATGATTATCGACAGGATCATTATCAATTGCATTTGAATGAAAAAATTAATTATTTTTGGAATTTTTCAGTCGGATTGAATTATACACATGGGCGTGGTTTTTATGAAGAATATAATAATCTTTCTAGCTCAGACGCCTCATATGATTATTTACAATTAGTTCCTTACCAGATAGGGGGAATATTAATCGAAAGAACAGATAATATCAGTCAAAAGTGGCTAGATAATGATTATTATGTGCTTACACTGGGTCTTAATTATAAGACCCCAAAAACCATGTTTAATTTTGGAGGATTGTATAGTCGTTATATTGGAGATCATTTTGGAAATCTTATTTGGGAAAAAAACATAGGAGACATTTTACCCAATCATCATTTTTATAAAAATCAAGGAGTTAAAATAGAGGGAAGCTTTTTTGCAAAAGCAACAAAAAGTTTCAGTTCAGATTTAACCGTTTTTTTGGACTTACAATTACGAAGTGTAAAATATACGGTTGAAGGAAAGGTTTCTGGTCCAGCAGCGTTTAGTGTTGATGATCATTTTCTTTTTTTTAATCCTAAGACTGGATTGACTTATGCACTCTCTCAAAAACAGAACATTTATTTTTCCTATGCCAAAGCACAGCGAGAACCTAATCGAACAGATTATGAAAATGGAGCACCTAAACCGGAAAAACTTAACGACTTTGAGTTGGGTTGGCGTTTTAAAAAGGATAAAGTTAAGGCCCAAGCGAATATGTATTGGATGGAATATAAAGATCAATTGGTTTTGACAGGAGCAATAGATGAAGTAGGTGCCCCAATTCGTCAAAATATCGGTGAAAGTCGTCGGGTTGGTCTAGAAGTAGAAGTAAAAGTTCAACTAGCTAATCAATGGCTATGGCAACCTAACATTGCATTAAGTAAAAATCAGAATCTAGACTTTTATTTTAAAAGAGATGGACAATTGCAATCATTAGGAAAAACGGAGTTAGCCTATTCGCCGAATCTAGTAGCAGGGAACACGTTTCTTTACGCTCCGTCTAACCGCTTCCAATTAGGATTGTTAACTAAATATGTTGGTAAACAATATATGGGGAATATTGATGCAGAGAGTTCTGTTTTAGACTCTTATTTTATTTCAGACCTTAATGCAGTTTTTACATGGCAACCAAAAAAATGGGTTAAGAAAATCCAATGGTCCTTAATGGTTAATAATCTTTTTAATGTTTTATATCAATCCAATGGTTATTTCTACACTTATGATGACAGTTGGTCTAACCCAGACAAAATCCAGACAATTGAAGGAGCTGGGTATTATCCTCAAGCAGAGATTAACTTTTTAACTGGATTGCAAATTGAATTTTAAAAACGGTAAGCTAAAATCAATCTTGTAATAAAGCTTTTAAAATCACTTTCATTTGAAATATTAAGCATCTGTTGACTAAGTAAAACCAGCTTAAATTTTGAATTATATTCTAAACCTATTTCTAGACCATAGCCATAGGAAAAAGGATCTATTTCATTGTTAAAAAATATCTTTCGATTCTCAGCCGTAGCGTGGTGAAATTGTGAATGAGGAAACCCCCAAAAATAAAGATTCGTGTTTTGTAAAGGATCTTCTGCTAAAAGACTTTGATAAATCAATCCAAGACGGCCATAATTATCAAAAAAAGCATTGTTTTTAAAATTGGGGAGCATGGGTCCTTGCACCCATTTTTTACCAATACTAAGACCTATTTTTGAATTTTTAGTATCAGTTCTATAAATCGGAAAGCTGGCAAACAAGTTACCGTTTATTGTTCCTCCGATTGGATTCATTACTATATCAAAAGTATTTAAAGCATCTTTTTTATTTCCGCTCCAAATGGTTTTCGTTCCAAAAACAGAAAAAGAAAGATGTGTTCCTTTTTTAGCGTCATATTTAAATTTTAACACCTCTGAAGTAAGATCTAGATGTTGCAAACTACTTACTCCAATAATACCATAACGCAATATATGGACTCTAAAACTGCTTTCCTCTTTCTTGCCTAAATCGTAATCAATTTCCAGTAGTTGTGAAGAACAAAAACCGCAAAGCATTAAAAAGCTAATGAGCCAAATTCGTTTTTGCCTAAAAATAGAACTTCTCAAAATCAATTGAATTTAGTTTAATTACTGACCCTTAAATTACCATTATAATTTTGAATCTGATAAAAAAGTAATCCTCGAGGCGGATTTAAATCTTCTGTTGGGTTCAAAAGTTGTCCTGTCGCAAGACTATACTGGTAGTCCTCACAACCACAGTTTGCTAGGACTCCATTAATAGTAAGTTTTGAACAATTTTCCGGTAAATGATTCGGACAAGTTGCTTCCCATGCTAAAAAGGTAGATCCATTTAAATTGAAAACCATTACACCATTAATACCGATATCATTTAGGAGAACACTCCCCCCAACAAAATTCAAGTTATTATATAAAGGAAGAGATAAATTGATTTCTCTCTGAAACCTAACATCAACCAAGTAAGGATTTCGAGATTCTTTAGATTTAGTACAACCAAAAAATAAAATAAATCCTAAAAGCAGAAAAGGGTTAAACACCAAGATTTTTTTAACGACTTGCTCCAATTTTGTATATTTGTTTTAAATCCACCTTTGGGAGGATTTTTTGTTTATTTAAAACGCAGAAATCATGAGTAAAGTATCTTATTACACTGAAGAAGGTTTAAAAAAACTTCGTGCTGAGTTAAATCAACTCAAAGATATTGAACGTCCGAAGGCTTCAAATGCGATTGCCGAAGCCAGAGATAAAGGAGATTTAAGTGAAAATGCAGAATATGATGCAGCTAAAGAAGCACAAGGAATGCTTGAAATGCTTATAGCTAGAACGGAAAACACACTTTCCAATGCACGAATTATAAATGAATCAGAGTTGGATACTTCAAAGGTTTTAGTTTTATCTACTGTAGAGCTAAAAAATAAAGCCAATGGCGGTATTATGAAATATACTTTAGTAGCACAAAGCGAGGCTGATCTTAAAATAGGTAAAATTTCAGTTGACTCACCTATTGGGAAAGGTCTTTTAGGGAAAAAAGTTGGAGAATCAACTGTTATTGAGGTGCCTAATGGAAATATTGAATTGGAAGTAGTCTCTATTTCACGCAGTTAATGGAAACTCTTTTTTCAAAAATCATTTCAGGAGAAATATCTAGTTATAAAGTAGCAGAAGACGACTACTGTTTCGCTTTTTTGGATATAAATCCAAATACGAAAGGACATGTTTTATGTATTCCTAAAACTCCTGTTGACAAATTTTTTGATCTTCCAGAATCAACTTATAATCAATTAATGTCATTTTCAAGAAAAGTGGCATTAGCTATTCGAAAGGTAATTCCATGTAAGCGAATAGGAATTTCGGTTATTGGTTTGGAGGTGCCTCATGCTCATGTACATTTAATTCCATTGCAGAGCACAGAAGATGCTTACTTTCAAAAAAAAGCACAACTTTCTGAGCAGGAAATGCAGGATACGGCAAAAGCAATAGCTGTTTTTTTTGAAGTATAAAATTAACTTACATTTTTTTATTTAATAGAATTTGAAAACTAGTACCTTTTCGAGGTTCAGTTCTTAGTACGCTTATTTTCCCATTATGGAAATCCACAATAATCCTTTTTGCCAGGGAAAGCCCTAGCCCCCAACCTCTTGTTTTTGTGGTGAAACCAGGTTTAAAAATTTTAGCTGCAACTTTATTTTTCATTCCAGAACCTGAATCACTGACTGTAATTTCTATTTGATTTTCCAGTTCCTTTAGGTTTATGGAAAGTATTCCTTTCCCTTTCATGGCATCAATACCGTTTTTAATTAAGTTTTCAAGAGTCCAACTTATTAATTGATCATTATAAGAAAGAATAATTTCTTTTTTAGGGAGTTTTAAATCAAATCTAATATGTTTTGAACTTCTTTTTTGAAGATAGTCTACCGTCCTACTAATCGTAACAACTATGTTAGAAGGAATTAATTCTGGAGAAGAGCCTATTTTAGAAAAGCGATCTGTAATTATTTTTAATCGTTCAATATCCTTTTCTATTTCTACTATAGGTGTGGATTCTTTTTGTTTTTCTTTGAGTAAAGTAATCCAACCCATCATTGAAGTCAACGGTGTGCCAATCTGGTGTGCAGTTTCCTTCGCCATAGCAACCCATAAACGATTTTGCTCACCTATTTTAGCAGTTTTAAATACGAAATACAATACCGCTCCAAAAAGAAAAATAATCAACATTAAAGCGAGAGGATAATACTGGAGTTTTTTTAGTGTAATTGAGTCTCCATAATAAAGCTTTTGATTAACGACTAAAACTCCTTCTCCATCTACATGCTCAATGAGTATAGGTTCATTTTCATTTTTTATTCTTTTTAAAATTTTATATAATGCCGCAGAATCTTGTTTTTTCACATCCCAAGTGACATTTCTAATCTCTAAAATTTGATTATTTTCATCAACTTGAATCATCGGATTCACTCCTGAGTGTTGAAGTACCTCAAAAGTCAAATTACTCAAACTTTGGTTTTGAATATATTCCTTTTGAGCAAACGCCCATAGCTCCATTTTAGTTCGCTCTTCCCTGCTTAAGTTTTCAAACAAAACATTGGTGTTCCACAAAATCAGAATTACTATAGCGAAAGCGAAAAGCAACCAGCTATTTTTAAGTAGATCTCTAAATTTTTTTTGCAGATTCATATCCGTGTGTTATACACGAAGATAATTGAATTTGAGAAAATGGCATGAAAGGTGCACGACCGATAAAACTTTTGTTATTTTTGCCTTAATCAAACACATTATGGAAGTAACGGGAAAAATTAAATGGATTGACGAAACTAAAGCTTACGGCTCTAATGGATTTAGAAAAAGAGAAGTAGTCGTAACCACTGAAGAGCAGTATCCTCAACATATATTAGTTGAATTTATTCAAGATAAGTGCGACTTGCTAAACAGCTATCAAGTTGGACAATCTGTAAAAATCGGAATAAATTTACGTGGTCGCGACTGGGTTAATCCAGAAGGTGAAACCAAGTATTTTAACTCTATTCAGGGTTGGCGAATTGAAACTTCAGAGGGCGCAGCTCCAACAGACATGCCCCCAATGCCACCTGCTAGTTCTTTTCAGCCTGCTGAGGGTGATGCAAATCAAGTTGAGGACGACCTCCCTTTTTAAGAATTTTCACAAGTCTTAATCATAAAAAAAAAGGTGATCTTATTTCTAGATGACCTTTTTTTTATTTAATCAATTAACTTTTACACTAAAGCTAAACGTTCAAATGAAGTTACATGAACTTCTCCTGCTGATTTAACATAAGAACTCACAGACATTTTATTGTCTTTGATATAATCTTGATTTACTAAAGTATTGTCTTTAAAGAAGCGTTTGAGTTTACCTTTAGCAATATTGTCTAATATAGACTCAGGTTTTCCTTCTTGACGAAGTTGATCCTTAGCGATCTCAATTTCTTTTTCTATTACAGAAGCATCTACTCCATCTTCATTCAAAGCAATTGGGTTCATAGCAGCTGCCTGCATAGCAACATTTTTCGAAACTTCTGCGGCATTGTCAATAATATTTGACAAACCAACCAGAGTTGCAATTTTGTTTCCTGCATGAATATAAGAGCCCACAAAAGGAGCACTTAATCTTTTAAACCCTCCAATTTCAATTTTTTCCCCAATAAGTCCTGTTTGTTCAGTCAATTTTTCAGCAACACTCATTCCTTGAAATTCAGCAGTTAAAAAGGACTCCAAAGTATCCTGATTTAATGCTAAATCAGTCAATGCATTAGCTAAACTTAAATAAGTATCATTTTTTGCAACAAAGTCAGTTTCGCAGTTTAAAGAAACTATTACACCAGAAGTGTTTTCATCGTTTACCTTTGCCAATACAGCACCTTCAGAAGAATTTCTATCAGCACGATTTGCAGCAACTTTCTGTCCTTTTTTACGTAAATTTTCAACGGCTTTCTCGAAATCACCTTCGGCCTCAACAAGCGCTTTTTTACAGTCCATCATTCCCGCTCCAGTTGATTGGCGGAGTTTATTTACTTCAGATGCAGTAATTTTCACAGTTATACAGTTTTTATGGGTTTGTTAAGCTTTTTCCTCTTTAACAGTAGATTTTTCAGAAGTACTTTCTTTCTTTTCATCTTTGGCATTTGGAGCTTCTGAGGCTGTCTCTTTAGGAAGATCAGTAGTCATTTCATTATCCTTAACTTCAGCTTCTTTCGCTGCAGTTTCCATTTTAGCAGCATCATCAGGAGCATTTCCTTCTTTTTCACTTTTACGTTCTTTTAATCCATCAGCTACAGCACCAGTAACAAGCCCCATAATTTTATCAATAGATTTTGAAGCATCATCATTAGAGGGAATTACAAAGTCAACATCACGTGGGTCTGAATTAGTGTCTACCATTGCAAAAATTGGGATATTCAATTTTTGAGCTTCTTTTACAGCGATGTGCTCGCGAGTAGTATCAACAATAAAAATGGCACCTGGAAGGCGTGTCATTTCAGTTATTGAGCCTAAGTTTTTCTCAAGTTTTGCACGTAATCTATCTACTTGTAATCGTTCTTTTTTGGAAAGAGTTTCGAATGTTCCATCTTTCTTCATACGATCGATAGATGCCATTTTTTTTACTGCTTTACGAATAGTAACAAAGTTTGTTAACATTCCTCCAGGCCAACGCTCAGTAATATATGGCATATTAATAGCTTTAGCTTTTTCAGCAACGATGTCTTTGGCTTGTTTTTTTGTAGCAACAAAAAGAATTTTACGGCCTGAAGCAGCTATTTTTTTTAGTGCTTCATTCGTTTCCTCAATCTTAGCAGCAGTTTTATATAGATTAATAATATGAATTCCATTACGCTCCATATAAATATATGGTGCCATATTGGGATTCCATTTTCTTGTTAAGTGTCCAAAGTGGACTCCCGCGTTAAGCAGGTCATTTACTTCTGTTTTTGCCATTGTGTTTTAGTTTACGTTCCTTTTGAATAGCAACAAGTTTTTAATCTTGTTTAGATGCTAAACTAACATCCGCCTTGACGGTTTAAGCAACTGGGTTATTTGATAAATTAATGAACATGGTTCTGCCGAAGCAAAACGGATACCAATTATCGTTTAGAGAATTGGAATTTTTTTCTTGCTTTTTTCTGACCGAATTTCTTACGTTCAACCATACGTGGATCACGTGTTAATAAGCCTTCAGGCTTTAGTTCTGTACGGTGTTCTTCATTGATTTTACAGAGTGCTCTTGAGATGGCTAGACGAACAGCTTCAGCTTGTCCATTGGATCCGCCTCCTTTAACAGTTACTTTCAAGTCATAATTTCCTTTTGTGTCTGTTAATAAAAAGGGTTGCTGAACCTTGTACTGTAAAGTAGCAGTTGGGAAATAGTCTGTATAATCTTTTTTGTTAACTGTGATTGCTCCTTTTCCTTCGCTTACATAGATTCGAGCGACAGATGTTTTTCGACGGCCAATTGTGTGAATAGTATCCATTATAAAAATTCGTTTATGTTAATGGTTTTTGGATTTTGTGCTTCTTGCTGATGTTCGGAATCACTGTAAAGACGAAGGTTCCTGAATAATTCAGCACCTAATTTATTTTTAGGAAGCATTCCTCGTACTGCATTTTCTACAAGACGAGTGTCTTTTTTATTATGTAGTTGAGTTGCATTAAGAAAACGTTGTCCTCCGGGATAACCAGTATGACGCACATATTCTTTTTGTTCCCATTTGTTCCCACTTAAAGTAACATGAGCTGCATTGACAACAATAACATTGTCACCACAGTCTACATGGGGGGTGTAATTGGTTTTGTATTTTCCACGTAAGAATTTGGCAATAATACCAGAAACTCTACCTAAAGGAAGCCCCTTTACATCTAAGACAACCCATTCTTTTTTAACAGTGTTTGCGTTGGCAGAAATTGTTTTATAACTCAGTGTATTCACAATAAAAAATTTTATCCATCGAAAAGTTGTTTCAACGGGGTGCAAATGTACAATTATATATCACTTTGAAAAAATTTTTTATTCTAATTCTTTAGCGCTTGATAAATAGATATTTTTTTACTAGTGAGCTTCTAACCAATTGTTTCCAATTCCAATATCGACGAGTAAAGGAACATCTAGTTCAAATGCGTTTTCCATTTCATTTTTTACCATGATTTTTAAAGACTCAATTTCATCTTTAGGAACATCAAAAACCAGTTCATCATGAACCTGGAGCAGCATTTTAGATTTCCATTTTTCTTCATTTAATCGATTATAAATAGAAATCATTGCCAATTTTATAATATCAGCAGCACTTCCCTGAATAGGTGCATTAACAGCATTACGTTCTGCAGCACCTCGAACTATTGCATTTTGAGAGTTAATGTCTTTTAAATAACGTCTTCGACCTAGTACTGTTGAAACATAGCCGTTATCCCGAGCAAAATCAATTTGTTCTCGCATGAACGCACGTAGTTTTGGATAGGTTTCATAATAGGTTTCAATAAGCTCTTTTGCTTCAGTTCTGTTTAATTCTGTCTGTTGACTCAGGCCAAAGGCAGAAACACCATAAATAATCCCAAAATTTATCGTTTTAGCATTACCTCGCTGTTCACGTGTTACTTGTTCCAAGGGGATGTCAAACACTTTTGCTGCAGTAGCACGATGAATATCTTCATTGTTTTTAAAGGCATTCACCATTCCTTCATCTTTACTTAATGCAGCAATAATTCGTAATTCAATTTGAGAATAATCGGCAGCTAGTAAAACATGGTTTTTATCCCTTGGAATAAATGCTTTACGAACTTGTTGACCCCTTGGTGTTCTGATGGGAATATTTTGTAGGTTAGGACTATTACTGCTCAAGCGCCCTGTTGATGCTACGGCTTGGTTATAGATGGTATGAACCCTTCCGGTTTTTGAATTAATCTCTTTGGGAAGAGCTTCAACATATGTGTTTTGTAATTTTTGAAGAGATCGCCAATCTAAAATATCAGAGACAATTTGATGTTCTTTTGCCAAGTAAGAAAGGACATCCTCTGCGGTTGAATATTGCCCTGTTTTAGTTTTCTTAGGTTTATCCACTAATTTTAGCTTGTCAAAAAGAATGGGCCCCAACTGTTTTGGCGAAGCAAGGTTAAAGGTTTCTCCAGCTGCCTCAAAAATTGCTTTTTCACGTTCCTGAATATCTGTATTTAATGTTTTTGAAAGTTCTTCTAAAAAAGAAACATTAAGATTGATTCCCTCACATTCCATATCAGTAAGGATCTTCACCAAAGGTAACTCTACGTCCTTATATAATGATAAAGTACTGGCGTTGTTCATTTCTTCTTCAAAATGGTGCTTGAGCTGTAAAGTGATATCCGCATCTTCAACCGCATATTCTGTTTGTTGCAATATGGATATATCTCGCATACTTCCTTGATTTTTACCTTTTTTACCAATAAGTTCTGTAATGGATTGTGGCGAATAATTTAAATAGGTCTCTGCTAAAATATCCAAATTGTGACGCATATCAGGATTGACCAAATAATGAGCAATCATGGTGTCAAAAAGAGGAGCTTTTACATCAACTCCATAATTACGTAAAACTTTCAAATCATATTTTAAATTATGTCCAATCTTTTCAATGAAGGGTTCTTTAAAAAATTGCTTAAAGGATTCAAGAATTTGGAGTACCTCCTCTCTATTTTCAGGAAGCACGAGATAGTATCCTTTTCCAGGTTCCCATGAAAAGGCAATTCCAACCAACTCTGCTTTTAATGCATCTAGGGAAGTTGTTTCAGTATCAAAACAAACACTTTTTTGATCCATCAACTCTTTCAATAAAAGACCTCTACCGACATAAGTACTGACATATTGGTAAAAATGGCCTTGCTCACTTAAATTTTTACGATTAATCACACTGCTTTTTGAAACAGTGCCACTTCCTGGAGATGAAAAAAGATCAAATTGCTGGCCTTCAATAGGTGGTTTGGGGGCAATAATTTTTTCTTTGGATTTAGGATGTGATTTTTCTAAAGCAAAAATTCTTTTAAAATTATCTGACATTCTTCTGAATTCCAGTTCTTCAAAAAGGATTTCTACTGCTTCATGATCAGGAGTACTTAACTCATAAGTTTTGGCTTCAAAAGTAACGGGAACATCTAAAATGATAGTCGCTAACTCTTTAGATAGAATTCCTAATTCTTTATTGGCTTCAATTTTTTCTTTAAGCTTTCCTTTAATTTCATGTGTGTTTTCCAATAAGACCTCCATACTCCCGTAGGCTTTTAAAAACTTTTTAGCAGTTTTATCTCCAACACCTGGCAGACCGGGAATATTATCTACAGCATCCCCCATCATTCCAAGGTAATCAATAACTTGTTCGGGATATTTCACTTCAAACTTTTCTTGTACTTCTGGTATTCCCCAGATTTCTATACCGTTTCCCATTCTTGCAGGACGGTACATAAAAATATTTTCAGAAACCAATTGAGCAAAGTCTTTGTCAGGTGTAACCATAAATACTTTATAGCCTTCTTTTTCCGCTTGTTTGGCTAAAGTTCCAATAATATCATCTGCCTCAAAACCTTCTCTTTCAATTACCGGAATGTGCATCGCCTTTAAAATTTCCTGAATATAGGGCACTGCAATTTTAATTGCTTCAGGGGTTTCATCCCGATTGGCTTTATATTCGGAAAACATTTCGTTACGACTAACAGATCCGCCTTTGTCAAAGCATACGGCCAGGTGATCTGGGCGCTCTCTTTTTATTACGTCTAGTAATGAATTGGTAAACCCCATGATAGCGGAGGTGTCCATTCCTTTAGAATTAATTCTTGGGTTTTTGATAAAAGCATAATATCCTCTATAAATTAGGGCAAATGCATCTAGTAAAAAAAGACGTTTTTGATCACTCATTTGCTAAATATAAAAAACGATCTCGCACTTAAAGCCTTCCTTCTGTTTTATTTAATAACAAGCTTAATTTTTCAGTTATAGACTGTGTATCTAAACCAACTTCTTTAAGAAGAGTTTCATGATTACCATGAGAAATAAAATTATCAGGAATTCCCTCTAATTGTATAGGAAGCTTATATCCCTTTTCATTTACATATTCTAGTATAGCAGTTCCTGCCCCACCTTTTTTAACACCTTCTTCAAAAACAATTAAGGCTTTGTATGTAGAACAAATTTCATTGAGCATTTCCGTATCAAGAGGTTTTATAAAGCATAAATCATAATGCGAAAAAGCTTCAGATTTTTCAATTTGACATAATGCCTTTGTAATAGCGGAAGCCAATGTGCCTATTGATAAAACTGCAATGGAAGATCCTTTCTTTAGTAGGCTACCTTTTCCCCAAGAAACGTTTTTAAAATTTAAATTTAGCACGGTTTCTTGACTATATCCTCTGGGATATCTAATAGCAAGGGGATGTTTTAGCCCTTGCTGAGCAGTAAAGAGTAAATTTTGAAGGGTATTAGCGTCTTTAGGAGCTGCAATATGAAGATTTGGAATACATCTTAAAAAAGCAATATCAAATACCCCATGATGAGTAGGACCATCATTACCTACAAGGCCAGCACGATCAACACAAAAAACAATAGGTAAATTTTGTAGTGCTACATCATGAATAATTTGATCGTAAGCCCTTTGTAAAAAAGTAGAATAGATTACACAAAAGGGGATTAACCCTTGGGTGGCCATTCCTGCAGCAAGGGTCACCGCATGCTGTTCTGCAATACCTACGTCAATACATCTTGAAGGAAAGGTCTCCATCATTTTGACCAATCCACTGCCTGTTGGCATAGCAGGGGTAATAACTATGATTTTTTTATTAGTTTTTGCTAATTTGAGTAAAGTTTCCCCGAAAATTTTTTGATATTTGATTTTATCCTCTTTTTGTTTATTGTTTATCATCCCTGTTAATGGGTTGAATTTTCCAGGAGAATGGTAGGCTATTTGTTGATCTTCCGCTAGAGATAATCCTTTTCCTTTTTTGGTGACAACATGTAATATTCGAGGACCTATTATTATTTTTTGTTTTTTAAGTTCATGGAGTAGCTCCTCTATGTTATGACCATCAACAGGTCCTGTGTATGGTAAATTGAGTGATTGAAAAAAATTGGGTGTGGATGGAGCTTCTTTTTTAATATTCTCAAAATAGTTTTTCAAAGCTCCTACACTGGGATCAATCCCCATAGTATTGTCATTTAGAATGACCAATACATTAGCCTTGGTATTGCCTAAATGATTTAAAGCTTCAAAGGCCATTCCATTGGCAATCGAAGCATCACCTACAATTGCAATATGTTGTTTTTCAATCCCTTTTAAATCGTTTGCTAATGCCATGCCTAATGCGGCAGAAATTGCAGTTCCCGCATGTCCAGTCCCAAAGTTGTCATACAGGCTTTCTGAAAGTTTTGGAAATCCACTTATTCCATTATATTGCCGTAAGCTTTGAAAGGCTTTTTCCCTACCCGTAATCATTTTATGACCATAAGCTTGATGACCTACATCCCAAATCAAAATATCATCGGGAGTATCAAAACAATAATGTAAGGCTACGGTTAACTCAACGGTTCCTAAACTTGAGCCCAAGTGACCTTCTCCCTTTGCCAAAGCCTGAATAATTTTTTTGCGCAAATGAGTTGCAAAGCTTCCTAAATCTTTTTTAGAAAGCTTGCGTAATTCTTCGGGATACTGAATAGATGAAAAGTGATCTGCTACCATGGGTTAAAGGTAAGAAAACACTTGTTTAACTGATGGCTGAAGAATTTGTATTTTTGAGCATGAAATTAGACGACATTTATTTTATGAAGCAAGCTCTTCAAGAGGCTGAAAAAGCTCAATTTTCCGATGAGGTTCCAGTAGGAGCCATTGTGGTAGTTAATCAGCAAATTATAGCTAGGGCTTATAATTTAACAGAACGGTTAAACGATGTAACGGCACATGCAGAAATGCAGGCCATTACTTCAGCAGCTCATAATTTAAACAGTAAATATTTAATTGGATGTACACTATACGTAACGCTGGAGCCTTGTATGATGTGTGCTGGTGCTTTAGCATGGAGCCAAATTGAACGAATTGTTTTTGGAGCGCCTGATGTAAAAAGAGGTTTTCAAAAAGCTGTTGTTGCCCTACAGCCTAAAACCCTTATCAAGGGAGGAGTTCTGGAGTCTGAATCTAGAAGTCTTTTAGATGCTTTTTTTGCTAAAAAAAGAACATAAAAAAAAGAACCCCGTTTCCAAAGCACTTTGATCATAGTAATAATATGTGAATTATAGTACGGTAATGTCGGAAGCTTGCTTCCCCTTCTTACCATCTTCTTCTACATACTCTACCTTTACCCCCTCTTTTAGGGTTACGCCATTTAAGGCTGAAATGTGAACGAATACATCTTCTCCAGATTCATCGTTAGTAATGAAACCAAAACCTTTACCTTCATTAAAAAATTTTACTGTACCAGTCATTCTGATGTTTAATTAATTAACAAGTTACACTTTATATTAAAACAAACTCTTTGATTTAATAATTTTTATGACCAAAACCCTTGATTATCAATAAATTCACTTTTTATAAAAGCATAATAAATTTCTCTTAATTATGTTTTTCAGATAAGGATTTGTGTTCCTTTTTAAGGATAAGTTCTTGCTTTTTTCTCATCTTTTTTAGATTTTCTTCAGTCAAAGTATAATCTTGTAGTCGTTTCCCTTTCCATTGCTCATAAAGAAAAAGAGGTAAAAAAACAATAGTGCCAATTAAAACTGTAAACCCAATAATCTTCTCTCCTATTAAAAAATCAACAATACTTTTATAATAAAGGCCATAGCTTAAACTAGTAAAAAGAGAGATAAACAATATGCGTAAAAAAAGTTTCATCAAGTTTGGGGCAGATTAGATTTTAGTGCAAGTTCTTCAAGTTGATTTTTGTCTAAAGAAGATGGTGCATCTATCATAACATCACGACCGCTATTGTTTTTTGGAAAGGCAATAAAATCACGAATTGTTTCTTCACCTCCTAAAATAGCTACTAATCTATCTAATCCAAAGGCAATTCCACCATGAGGTGGAGCCCCATACTGAAAAGCATCCATTAAAAATCCGAATTGTTTTTTTGCTTCTTCTTTAGAAAAACCTAATAAGTCAAATATTTCGGACTGTAAGCCTTGGTCGTGAATTCTAATGGAGCCTCCTCCAATTTCATTTCCGTTTAAAACTAAATCATATGCATTTGCCTTAACAGCAGCAGGATTTGTTTTTAATAATTCTAAATGCTCAGGCTTGGGTGCGGTAAACGGATGGTGCATGGCATGATAACGTTTACTTTGTTCATCCCATTCTAATAAAGGGAAATCAGTAACCCAAAGAGGTGCGAAAACATTTGGATCACGAAGCTTCAAACGATCAGCTAATTCCATTCTCAAGGCACTTAATTGTGTTCGTGTGGTTTTAGCCTCGCCAGAAAGGACTAAAATCAAGTCCCCTTCTTTTGAATTACAGCAATCAGCCCAAGCTGCAAGATCAACGGAATTAAAAAACTTATCAACCGAAGACTTAAATGTCCCATCTTCATTATATTTTGCCCAAATCAATCCTTTGGCTCCAATTTGAGGTCGTTTTACCCAATCTATTAGGCTATCAATTTCTTTTCTGGAATAACTTGCCCCTCCAGGAACAGAAATAGCGACAACTAATTCTTGATCATCAAAAACACCGAATCCTTTACCTTGTGCCAAATCGTTTAATTCACAAAAAGTCATGTCGAAACGGATATCAGGTTTGTCATTTCCGTATTTTTTTATTGCATCATCATATGACATCCTTGGAAAAGGCGTTTTTTGAATTCCTTTAATTTTTTCTAAAAGATATTGCGTTAGTCCTTCGAATTGAGTTAATATGTCTTCTTGTTCTACAAAAGTCATTTCACAATCAATCTGGGTAAATTCAGGTTGCCTGTCTGCTCTCAAATCTTCATCACGAAAACATTTAACAATTTGAAAGTACTTATCCATGCCACCAATCATAAGTAATTGTTTAAAGGTCTGTGGAGACTGAGGCAAAGCATAAAATTGTCCCTCATTCATTCTTGAAGGCACCACAAAATCACGTGCTCCTTCAGGCGTTGATTTGATCAAATAGGGGGTTTCCACATCTATAAAACCTTTATCAGTTAAATAGTTTCTTATGGCCATTGAAACTTGTGATCGGAAAAGCAATTTTTCTTTTACAGGATTTCTACGAATATCTAAATAGCGATATTGCATTCGTAATTCTTCTCCTCCATCTGTTTGATTCTCAATTGTAAAAGGAGGTGTTTTGGCTTTATTTAGGATCGTTAATTTTTCCACTAAAACCTCAATATCACCTGTATCTATATTAGGATTTTTAGATTCGCGCTCAATGACAGTTCCTTTAATTTGAACGACAAATTCTCTTCCTAGATTTTGAGCTATTCTATATACTTCTTTTGCTGTACGCTCTTCATCAAACACTAATTGTGTGATGCCATAGCGATCGCGAAGATCTACCCATACGATAAAGCCTTTATCTCTACTTTTTTGGACCCAACCGGAAAGGGTTACTGAAGTATTTAGATGCTTTAGGGAGAGTTCTCCACAATTGTGAGTTCTATACATGTGTTTTAATCTTGTAGCAAAAATAAAAAATCCTCAGGTGCAAACCTCAGAATTTGAGTTTCTTTATAAAACCTTCTTTAGCCAAAGTTTTATGGAATAAACGATTGAGAAGGTTGCGGGAACAATAATCAATGTCAAGAAAGTGGCAAAGGTTAAGCCAAAAATCACTGTCCAGGCCAATGGTCCCCAGAAAATAACATTATCTCCTCCAAAATAAATATTAGGATTCCATTCAGAAAACATAGTAAAAAAGTCAATATTTAATCCAATAGCCAATGGAATTAATCCTAAAACGGTTGTAATGGCGGTTAAAATCACCGGACGTAAACGTGCGGTTCCTCCTTCAATAATTGCAAGGGTAGCTAGTTCTTTTGGAAGCATTACATTGGTTGCGATACCTTCAGCATTACTTTTTCGATCAATTAATAATTGTGTGTAATCTAAAAGAACAACTCCATTATTTACCACAATTCCAGCTAAAGCTATAATGCCCATCATTGTCATTAATATAACGAAAGGCATCTGAAAGGCCATTAATCCTAAAAACACACCAGTAAAGCTTAAGAAAATAGATAACAAAATAATCAGGGGCTTTGAAATGGAATTAAATTGAAAAACAAGTAATAATAAAATGAGTCCTAGCGCAGTGACTAAAGCATTTGATAAAAAGGACATGTTTTTTTCTTGTTCTTCTATTTCTCCTGAAAATCTGAAGTTCACCTCTTTAGGGAGTTCATAATTGGCCAAAGCATTCTTCACCCTATCAGCAACTTCATTTGTATTATAATCAGCTAATACGGATGAATATAATGTTACTACACGACTAAGTTTACGGTGCTTAATAGCACTAAAGCTTGTTGTTTTTTCTTGACTAATTAATGTAGAAACTGGTATTTCTTTAATACGTCCCGTGGCAGGGTCTCTAAAAATGATATTTTGATTAAACAAAGCATTATCATCGTATCGATCATCTTTGTTAAAACGAACGTTTATATCATAATCTTCACCTTCTTTTTTAAAAATTCCTGCTTTTGTTCCAAAGAGAGATGTTCTTAAAAGTTGACCTATTTGAGACGCAGAAACACCAAGTTCGCCCGCTTTTCTTCGATCGATATTTAACTCTAGCCCGGGCTTGTTTTTATTGACGTCAATTTTAAGTTCTTCTACCCCAGCAACATTAGTACGGTTCAAATAATCTTTCATTTTTTCCGCAGCTTGAATAAGTCCCAAATAGTCAGCACCAGTAATTTCAATTGTTATCGGATATCCAGCTGGTGGCCCGTTAGCGTCTTTTTCTACAGAAATAGAAACTCCTGGAAATTTACCTATTAATTTTTGTTGAATTTTTTTACGAAGCTTTTCTGAAGAGACTCCATCTCGAAGCTTAAACGCTTGCATGGTAAGAATAATTTTCCCTTTATGTGGAAGCTCGTTTGTGTTTCCATTATCAATTTGTGGATTCCCAGCTCCCTCACCTACTTGAGCCACTCCAGATTCCACCAAAAGATTAAATTCACCTTTCTTGAATTCAGGACGGTTCATTACATTAAAAACTTCTTTTTCTATTCGCTTTGTAGTCAAATTGGTTTTTGAAATGGCAGTTCCTTCAGGATATTCAATAAATATTAAAATTTGTTTTGGTTGGTTATCTGGAAAAAACTCTACTTGAGGAGGGAAAATTCCCATTAAAGCGAATGAAAACAATAACAATAAGAAGGTTCCTCCAAGAAAGAAATAGGGTTTTTTTCCTTGAAGGGAAAACGTTAAAAATCTTCGATACCCATTTTCCAATTTAACCAAGGCATTATTTTGAAAAGCTAGTGCCCACTTTTTAATAAAAAATTTATATAACCAAAAAAGCAAAGGAATTAACACCATTATGTTCCCTAGTACTCGGGTCTTAGGAGATCCAAACAGTAGAATTACTCCAAGGCCTCCCATAAAGAATGTTAATCGCCATAAGCTTTTCAAGCTTATTTCTCGATCGCTTATTTCCATAAACTGAGAAACAAGCATTGAATTAAATAATAGAGCCACCACTAAAGAAGACCCTAAAACTACAGAAAGTGTAATGGGAAAATAAATCATAAACTCGCCCATCAATCCTGGCCATGCTCCAAGTGGAGCAAAAGCTGCAATGGTTGTTGCGGTTGAAATAATAATAGGAAAGGCAATTTCACCAATTCCTGTTTTTGCTGCTTCTATTCGAGAAAGACCTTCTTTCTCCATCAATCTATATGCATTTTCGACGACTACAATTCCATTGTCAACTAACATTCCCAGACCCATTACCAAGCCAAATAACACCATAGTATTTATTGTATACCCAAGAGCAGATAGAATCATAAAGGACATAAACATGGACATCGGTATAGCAAATCCCACAAACAATGCATTTCGAAATCCTAAAAAAAACATAAGTACAGTTACTACTAAAATCACTCCAAAAATGATGCTATTTACCAATTCACTAACTTGATCTAATGTCATGTTAGACTGGTCGTTTGAAATGGTAATTTCAAGATCAGCTGGTAATCCAATTTCTAAGGGTTTAGCAACTAAAGTTTTTATGTCTTGAGAAGCTAAAACTAAGTTTTTACCTCCTCGTTTTATAACATCCAGTAATACAGATTTTTGACCAAAGGATCTGGCAAAAGAAGTTTTCTCTTTTTCTTGAAATGAAATATCTGCAATATCTCCTAGATAAACAGGTCCTTTTTCTGTTTTTACTACAAACTGTTTTAGTGTTTGTGGGTCTTGAATCTCAGCAGTTAGTCGGATATTTCTTCGTTGTCCACCAGAAACAATATTACCACTAGAAATTGTGGTGTTTTCATTTGAAATAGCAGCTAAAATATTATTGAAAGAAACTTTGGCAGCTGTCATTTTGTAAATATCAACTGCTACTTCAACTTCAAAAACTTGAATTCCTCGAATGTTAACCTCTTTGATTTGAGGTAGCTGTTCAATACTATGCTCGAGTCTTTCAGCATATATTTTTAATTGCTCAATCGGATAGTCTCCAATTAAACTAATATTTAAAATGGGCTTTAATTCTGAAAAGTCTAATTCAAAAACAGCGGGCTCCACTTTAGCATTATTAAAAACAGGCCAGTCAGGCCCTGAAGTAACTCCATCTACAAGATCTTTGACTTTTTGTTTGGCATTGTCAATGGTTATGTTTTCATCAAATTCAATTTCTATTACCGAAAAGTCTTCAGAAGATGTAGAATGAATTTCCACTAAATCAGGAACTCCTTTAACTGCTTCTTCTAGTGGATCGGTTATAGAGCTTTCAATGTCCTCTGCAGTATTTCCTGGATAAATTGTGCTAATAAAAATTTTGGTATCATTGATTTCCGGGTAAGTTTCCCGAGGCATATTAAAATAGGAACTAATTCCTAATAAAAAAAATATAGCCATAATGACATAGACCACAGTTTTATGTTCAATGGCCCAACTTGAAATTAGAAATTCTTTAGTATTATATGTTCTCTTTGATTTTGCCATTATTCTATAATTCGAGTTACTTTTTGGCCGTTGACCAAAAGACTTACTCCTTCATCTACAATTAAATCCCCAACGTTTATTCCTTCTATTATTTCCACCTTTTCGCTCTTACTTTTGCCAAGACTAACAAAGCGTTGCTCTGCGGTATGATGAGTATTATTTTTTACAGCACTAATTACAAAAACAAATGATTCGCCTTTTGCGTTTTTTCTAATTACTCTTAAAGGAAGCATCAAGGCTTTAGGGTTGGAGTAATCGACAATGCTTAAACGGGCATTTAAATTGGGCTTGATCATTCCGTTAGAGTTTTTAAGAGGAGCTTCTACACGAAAAGTACGGTTGTTAGGCTGAATAAAATTTCCCGTTTGGCGAATCATGGTAGTTTGAATTTCATTAAGCACAGGAATTGTTACAACGGCCTTACTACCTTTTTTAATATTAGCAAGATAATTTTCAGGCATATCTGATTCGATATACATGCTATTTAAATTTACGATTCTAATAATGGGAGTCATCCCCGGAACCATAGCGCCACCTTTTCGAGCAATTATTTCATCAATAACTCCGTTAAAAGGGGCATATATTTTTGTCCTTGCTAACTGTTCTTTCATTTGTGCCACTTGTTTTTTCTGTGCCTGATATCGAGTTTTAGCCTCCAGGAACATCATCTCAGAACCAATTTTTTGATTCCATAAACGCTGGGTTCTTTCAAAGGTAGTTTTAGTCAAACCTAACTGTAATTTTATCTGATCCAATTGGTCTTGCATTCCCGCATTGTCAATTATAGCTAATAATGTTCCTTTTTCAACGGATTGACCTTCTTCAACAAGAATCTGTTCCAATCGCCCTCCAAACTCAGGATATAACTCTAGATTCTGACGCGTTTTAACATTGGCTTGAACTTCTACCATATGATTAAAAATCTCAGGATTTACTTCAAATGCAGTTACTAAAGTTGTTTTTTGATCACCACTTAATTTTTCTATAGCAGTATTTACTAGTTCTAAATCAGTGCTAATACTGTTGATTTGTTCAGAATATAATTTTTTTTGTTTTTCAAGTTCTTCTAAGCTGTTTTTTTCTGGATTGGAAACAGTTAGGTCTATTGTTTTTTGTCCGCAGGCAAAAAGCAATAAAGTCAAACTAAGAATATAAATTAATTTTTTCATGACTATTATTGTTGAGGAGAGTTAAGTAGCGTTTCTAGATTTAATTTTTTTTGAATGACATTTTGAATGGCTTTTATATAATTGTTTTGAGCACCATACATTTGAAGTTGTGCTTGTCTGAGTTCAAAAGAACTAGAAATACCTTCAATATATTTAAGTTGATTTTTTCGCTCTATCCTAGTGGCAAGAGCTAAATTTTCTTTATTGGTAAAATAGGTCTCAACGGATAGTTGATATTCGTTTTTTGCAGCCTGTACTTCTATATAAATACGTTCTTGAGTTTCTTCTAATGAAGATTGAGCTTGTTCAATCTTGATTTTCGCTTTTTGAGATTGAGCCAATCGCATAAATGAACTAAAAATTGGCACTTGAAGATTAATGCCAAAAAGTGCAGTCCCAAACCATTTTTGATCATTTTCAGTAAAAGAAAAGCGATCACTATTTCCTGTATAATTTCCACTTAAAAAAGCAGAAAGACGAGGTAGGTTTTTAGAGCGCTCGTATTTATATAAAGCTCCCTCTGAAAGAAGTGTGTTTTCAGCAATTTTAATATCAATATTATTAGCGTAATTGAGACTTTTGTTGGTTTGTAGATTAAAAAGGCCTTCAGTTGTCAAATTTTCTAAACTATCTTTTAAAAACATTGGAGAAGCTGTAGGAAAACCTAATAAAAGCTTAAGCATATCTAAAGTAATGCGTTCTGTATTCTGAGCATAATGAAGTTGAGTTTCAACTCCAGCAAGAGTTAGGCGAAGTTGTTCGACGCTTTCTTCTTCTTCAAAGCCATTTTGATATAAAGCGATTAATTCATCTAAATTAGATTTTAAGCTTACCCGGTTCTTTTCCAAAAACTTAATATTTTCACGAATGAGAAGAACTGAAGAGTAAGTAGAAACAATATTCTTTTTAACTTCAAGGACTGTTTTTTCTAAAATATTTTCAGAAATGGCTGTAAAAATTTTAATTGATTCCAGCCCCACAATATAAGATCCATCAAAAATTAATTGTTCCATTATTACTCCTGCGCTTATGTTTTGAGGAGTTCCAAATTGTACTTCAGCAAATTCACCCTCTTTTCCTCCAAAAAATTGTGCAGGGATTAAAGAGGTGGGTAATTCAATAAAATTTTTGTAATCAGCACTGGCACTAATTTGAGGAAGCCCAATAGCCATTACGCTCCATTTTTCTTTATAGGCCCTTTGAACCTCTCGACTTGCATTAATAATGTTTCGATTGTTTTCCAAACCAAAAATTAATGCTTCTTCTAAAGTAATGCTTTCAGGTAAAGTTTGAGCTATGGTTGGCCTTACTCCAAAGATTATAATTGAAAAAAAAAATATTCTATAAATCATAGGCTTAATTCTTTTTTATATTGTTCAAGTTTAGAGATCCCCTCGGGAGTACAAATTGCGCGCAAATGGTATTCTGAAAATGCAATCATAAGTTGGTCAATTTTGAACTGTTCAATGGGAAATAAATTAATGTCTTTAATTCCTCTTATTCCATTAAAAAAAATACGGATTACAAAATCTACATTAAGTTCTTTGCGAAATAAGCCGGTTTGAATTCCCTTAATAATACTTTTAGAAAATAAATCTCCTAAAGATTTAAATTCTTTTTCTGCTAATTTAAAATACACATCAGGGTAGTATTTCTGCAATTGATATTGGGGAGATATTTTTTTACTTGAGAGGTGTTTCAGTGCTTCTTTTTTGAGTTGATATAATTCAATAATGGGATCTTTAGAGCGCTTTGAAATTTTAACCATACCACTCATTACCATATCAATTTGGAATTCTGAACTTTTCATTACCAAACTTTCTTTGTTTGGAAAATGCACATAAATTGTTTTCTTTGATACTCGCATTTCTTGAGCAATATCATCCATAGTTACACTTTTGAAACCATATTTCAAGAAAAGTGCCAAAGCATTTTGAATAATATTTTCTTCCATCTATTTTTTTGCAAATATAACAAAGGAAACTATAAAACAAAAAAAGTTTCCAAAGTTTTTTAATTAAATCAAATCTTGTATTTTTACAAAAAAAGGCATGAGTTCATTAACAAGTTATAAATCGCTTTTTGATTCTTACTTAAAAGATTTAAAACAAAAAGATTACCCGAAAGGGTTGTATGCACCTATAGACTACCTTTTAAATCTTGGAGGAAAACGTCTTCGCCCGGTTTTAACATTAATTGCAACTGAAGCTTTTGGTAAAGACCCTGGTGATGCTTTGCCTGCGTCATTGTCTGTTGAAGTTTTTCATAATTTCACTTTAATGCATGATGATATAATGGACGCTGCACCTCTAAGAAGAGGTAAACCCACAGTTCATGTTAAGTGGGATATCAGTACAGGAATTCTTTCAGGAGACGTAATGTTAATTCAAGCCTATCAATATTTAGAAGACTATCCAGATCCTTTATACAGAAAGTTAAATAAATCACTAAGTAAAACAGCGATTGAAGTATGCAAAGGGCAACAATTTGACATGGATTTTGAAACCCAAAATAAAGTCACTATTTCAGCCTATTTGGAAATGATTAAACTGAAAACTGCAGTTCTTATTGGCTGTTCTCTACAATTGGGAGCTTGGATTGGAAAAGCTTCTGATACCGACGCTCAAATCATATATGATTTTGGTGTTTTAATAGGTTTGGCATTTCAGATTCAAGATGATTATTTAGATGCATTTGGAGATCCTAAGAGTTTTGGAAAGCAGATAGGGGGAGATATAATTGAAAATAAGAAAACAATTTTATATCACAAAACTATGGAGCTAGGAACCTTAGAAGAAAAACAAACTTTAACAAAATGGTTTAAAAGTCCAGATCCGTTATATACAAATGAAAAAATAGAAGCTGTAAAAGCACTTTTTGAATCCTCAAAAGCCGCAAAAGAGTGTCAACAACTGGTTGCTTATTATACACAAGAAGCATTCAAAAAATTAGATGAGTTAGCTATAAATAATAACGGTAAAGTGTTATTGAAATCTTTTGGTCAAAATTTGATGGAGCGCAAATTTTAAAAAAAAGCGATTTAAAAGGGCTTTTAAAAACCACCCCATTTGTTTATAAGTAAATGAAGACATGATTTTCAGTTCTTCAATAAAGGTTGTTTCTTCATCTAAGAAACGAAAAATGGTCAATGGAGAATTTTTTAAAAACATTCGCTCAAATAATTTACTTCCTTGCCCATTATGTTTGGAAAGCACATCTATAAAAAGTAAATCATAAAAACGGTACCTGCTGATTGTTTTAAAAGTATTGAGAGTTTTTTTTTGTTTTAAAAACTCGACCAAGCGACTCACCTGTCGATTAGTATTCATAAAAGTAAATCCAGTACTAGCTTTAGTCCATCCGCCTGCTGTTCCTATATGCATTAGAGATGGGGTGTTTAATTTCTCAAGTGGAAAACAACTCATTGGGATACTTCCTTGTTCTACCTCATTAATGGTATAGTTTGAAATTCTTTTGGAGGATAAAAACTCTCGAATACCATTTTCGTAGTCCTCGTTATTTATTAAATGCTCTGAAAAAAGGGTATATTCTACCAATGCATTTTGAGAGTCAAAAGGGAGAACATATATAAATCTAGTTAGATCATTTTGAGGGATATCAAAATCCATAAAAAGGATTTTTTCAGGATCAAAACTTGCTTTGGCAGTATTAATAAACCAACCTATAAAATGCTGCTGCAATACAGGATATTTTTTTTGATTATAAAGTGTCTTAGGATTAAAAATACTATTAAAAACAAATTTTGATATAAAAGATCCTTGATCTGTATAAACGATAGTTGAATTATCTTCTGACTTAAAATTCTTAATTTTAGCCTTGATTAAGGTGATATTTTTATTATTTTTTAGTTCTGCGGAGTATTGAGCATAAAATTTTTTTGAACGCAACATTTTATAATTGTAGGGACTTAAGTCAAATTCCAGTTTTAGCTTATCTGATGAAAATTGAGCCATGCTCCATTTATTAAAGAGTAATAAATCAAAAGAACCAGAATTTTGTTCCCAAAAACACAAAGTACGATCATTAGTGTTTTTTGTTTCTTTTTCGATTAGTAGAATATGATGATCCTTGAAAAAGGAGTCTTTATTAAGCGCATTTGCTAGAAGAAGCCCTGATATCCCTCCCCCACAAATGATGAAATCAATTTCTTTCTTTTCCATAGATCAGATGTAAAAGTAATTAAAACCTTAAATAAGAGGTGTAATCATAAAAGAAGTCTTTCTTTTTGAAAGAAATAAAAAATACAATGGATTCAATCATAGAGTTTTTCAAGAATACTGATCCTATTTTGGGAGCACTTTATGCAACTTTATTTACATGGGGACTTACCGCCTTAGGGGCTCTCTTGTTTTTTTTGTGAAAGAAATGAATCGTGCTGTTTTGGATGGTTTGTTAGGTTTTACCGGAGGTGTTATGGTGGCAGCTAGTTTTTGGAGCTTTATTAGCTCCAGGAATAGAAATGAGTCCAGGGGAAGGGTTTGTTAAAGTTATTCCTGCTGCAGTTAGGTTTGGGTTAGGAGCTTTATTTATTTTTAGTTTGGAGAAAATTTTACCCCACATCCATATTAATTTTAAAGAAAGCGAAGGGATGAAAACTCCCTGGCATAAAACGACTCTTTTGGTATTAGCCATTGGAGTCTTATTTGGTGGAGTTGCAGCAGGAATCCCTGAAGCCTCTATTGCAGGTGCTGTAGCTCTTGCTATTGGAATTCAGAATTTTCCCGAAAGGATTGCGGTTTCAATGCCCATGAGAAGACTAGGAGTTAGCCGGTTTAAAAGCTTTTGGTATGGCCAATTATCTGCCATAGTAGAACCAATAGCTGCTGTTATAGGTGCCGTAGCAGTTACTTTTTTTACTCCGCTACTTCCCTATGCTTTATCATTTGCAGCTGGAGCCATGATATTTGTTGTAATTGAAGAAGTTATTCCAGAAACTCAATTGAAGAAAAACACAGACATAGCTACCTTAGGCTTTGTTGGCGGATTTATAGTTATGATGATTTTGGATGTTGCCCTAGGCTAATCTGTTTTTAAAATGACTTCCAACCTTGAGCGGTAAGTTCAATTTGATGTCCTATACCATTAATCATTTGACATCCACCTTTTGGATCAATAGCATGACCAATTACTGTTAATAATGGATGATTTTTGATTTTTTCAAAATCTTTTTGTGATATAGTAAAAAGCAATTCATAATCTTCACCACCATTAAGAACTGCGGTGGTTGAATTAAATTTAAATTCTTCGCAAATACCAATTACCTCTGGGTCAATTGGAAGCTTTTCTTCAAAAAGATGAAAACCTACATCGGAAGCTTTAGATAAATGTAATATTTCAGAAGAAAGACCATCGCTGATATCAATCATCGCAGATGGTTTAACATCTAATTCATCGAGTAATTCAACAATATCCTTTCGAGCTTTGGGCTTGAGTTGACGTTCAATGCTATAAGAATATCCACTTAAATCAGGCTGGGAATTTGGATTGACTTTGAAAACTGCTTTCTCTCTTTCTAAAACTTGTAACCCCATATATGCTCCTCCTAAATCTCCACTTACGACAAGCAAATCATTTTCTTGAGCACCTGAACGAAATGAAATTTTTTTTTCAGATGCAGACCCTAAAGCTGTAATTGAGATTGTAAGTCCACTGGTGCTACTTGTAGTATCACCTCCAACTAAATCAACCTTATAGTTTTCACATGCAATAGAAATTCCCTGATA
>Ga0307995_1000452_pt1 | contig 28418 bp, 27 predicted proteins | sample EllFjometagen262_FD_203132 | JGI IMG/M metagenome (GOLD analysis project Ga0307995, IMG submission 203132) | Marine microbial communities from Ellis Fjord, Antarctic Ocean - #262 | ecosystem: Environmental > Aquatic > Marine > Unclassified | place: Southern Ocean | collected 2014-11-02 | reverse complement strand
TTTTAATTCTTTCTCAGTAAAAACGCCTAAACTCTCAAATAGCTGTAAGGAAGGTTTACTAATATATGCAGGTAAAGCTTCTGGGGTTGTTTTATAATTGCTCAAACCTCTTTTATCAGCTTGAGACTTAAATTGATCACTATTGCCGTCTACTTCAAAAAAAACATCTTTAATTGAAATGATAGTTTCTCTAAGAGTATTAAATATTGCATCATCTTTCTTCATGCTTTTGGTTTCGATCAATTGATCCACAGAGGCCTTAAAATGAATTAACTGCTCTGCAACTATTGTATTCAAAACAGTTATGGGTTTTGCACAATTCGCTTTTGATCCAACCGTACGAAATTCAAATTTATTTCCTGTAAACGCAAAAGGTGAAGTTCTATTTCCATCGGTATTATCCAAAAGAATTTCTGGGATTTTTCCTATTACATTTAATTTCAGATCTGTTTTTTCTTCAGGAGATAACTTGCCTTTTGAAACATTTTCTAATTCTTCCAAAACTTGTATTAAGTGTTTCCCTATAAAGATTGAAAGTATAGCTGGAGGAGCTTCATTTAGTCCAATTCTAAGATCATTACTTGCTGAAACGGATGATGCTCTAAGTAAAGCTTCGTGTTTCAAAACAGCTGCAATTGTATTTATAAAAAAAGAAAGGAACTGAAGGTTATTCATTGGAGTTTTTCCTGGACTTAACAAGTTCAAACCGGTATCGTTACTAAGTGACCAATTACAATGCTTTCCTGATCCATTGATTTTATCAAAAGGTTTTTCGTGAAAAAGAACTTCAAAGTTGTGTTTTGATGCTACTTTGCTCATCAAATCCATTAAAAGGGCATTGTGATCAATAGCTAGATTTGCTGTTTCAAATACAGGAGCCAATTCATATTGACTAGGTGCTATTTCATTGTGTCTGGTTTTTACTGGAATTCCAAGTGCAATACATTCGTTTTCTAATTCATTTAAAAAGCTACTTACCCTATTGGGAATTGAGCCAAAATAATGACCATTAAACCCTTGTACTTTAGATGGAGCGTGTCCTAGAAGGGTTCTTCCTGTAAGCACAAGGTCTGGACGACTTTGAGAAAAACTTCGGTCTATTAAAAAATATTCTTGCTCCCAACCTAATGTCGCAAAAACTTTAATTACATTTTTATCAAAAAACCTACTAACATCAGTTGCAGCAATATCAAGTTGTTTTATGGATTTTAATAATGGTGTTTTATAGTCTAAAGCTTCTCCTGTGTATGAAACAAATATTATAGGAATACAAAGTGTTGTTTCATATATAAAAGCGGGTGAAGTTGGATCCCAAGTAGAATAACCTCTAGCTTCAAAAGTGTTGCGCATACCTTCGCTCGAAAAATTTGATTTATCAAGAGCTTGTTGAACAAGCTGAGAACCCTCAAATTTTTCAATTCGTTTACCATTTTTATCCAAATCAAAAAAAGAATCATGTTTTTCGGCTGCGGCTCCAGTCAAAGGCTGAAACCAATGAGTGTAATGAAAAGCTCCTTGTGAAATAGCCCAAGCTTTCATTGCTGCTGCAATCTGATCTGCTAAATTTGCTGTGATTTGAGAACCCTTATTAATGCATTGCTCAATTTGAATGAAAGTTTTTTCATTTAAATATTGTTTTAGCTTTTCAGAATTAAAAACACTAGATGCAAAAACTTTTGATTCTTTTAAGGAATTTGAATTGTTTTGAGATTCAGACAGAAGTCTGTTAATGTTTTGTTTTCGGGGCGTATTCATCTTTAAATATTGGAAATTTGGATATTTCAAAGATATGAATTATTGAATATTTGTTAGTTAAAATTGAATAATATCAAATTTTACCCCCATAAAAATAGGGGGTTAATAAAATTTCAATATTGTTAATTTCTTTAATGTATTCTTTTTACTGGGGTTACCATAAAAATTTTATTTTAGCTGAAAATATTTTAATCATGAGTAAGTCTAAACTAGAATACATTTGGTTAGATGGATATGCACCATCTGCCAACCTTCGAAGTAAAACAAAAATTGTAGCTGATTTTAAAGGAACAATAGATGATTGCCCGATGTGGTCATTCGATGGTTCTTCAACTCAACAAGCAGAGGGAAATTCATCCGACTGTTTATTAAAGCCAGTGGCTCTTTACCAAGATCCTGATCGTAAAAATGGATGGTTAATAATGACAGAGGTTTTAAATGCTGATGGATCTCCTCACTTAAGTAACGGAAGAGCAACTATTAAAGACGATGATGATGACTTTTGGTTTGGATTCGAACAAGAATATTTTCTTTGGGACCCAGAAACAAACCTCCCTTTTGGTTTTCCAAAAGATCAAACTCCTCAAGGACAATTCTATTGTTCTGTAGGAGCAAAAAATGCTTTTGGTCGAGAAATGATAGAAGAACATTTAGATCAATGTTTAGAAGCTGGTATCAATGTTGAAGGAATTAATGCTGAAGTTGCCTCAGGTCAATGGGAATATCAGTGTTTTGCGAAAGGAGCTAAGACAGCTGGTGACGAAATGTGGGTATCTAGATATCTTCTCGAACGTATTGGAGAAAAATACGGACTAGCTATTGATTACCACCCTAAACCACTCGGAGACACAGACTGGAATGGTTCAGGTATGCACGCTAATTTTTCTAATGAAATATTAAGAACCTGCGGTTCTAAAGAGACTTACGGAAAAATATGTGAGGCATTTAGACCTGTAGTTAAAGAACACATGGAAGTATACGGGGCATATAATGATCAGCGATTGACTGGGAAGCACGAAACACAATCAATTGATGAATTTAGTTTTGGTGTTTCTGATAGAGGAGCTTCTATTCGTATTCCCATAATGACTGTTGAACAAGGATGGAAAGGTTGGTTAGAAGATCGACGCCCATCCTCTAATGGAGATCCGTACAAAATTGCTTCTCGTATTATTGAAACTGTTAAATCTGCAAAAGTTTAATATTTTTAAATCTTTACTCTTTTTAAAAAAACATTTGGAATAAAAAGAAAATGTAAAATCCTATTAGTATAAAACCTTCAATAGCTCCAAGACGCATTTTAATTGGAAGAAAAACTAAAGGGAGAATAAGAAAAGAAATAAACAACATCCATAAAAAGTCTTTATGTATTAAGTTTAAGTCCATTACCTCAATTGGATGAATAAGTGAAGTAATTCCCATCACAGCAAGTATATTAAATATATTGGAGCCAATCAAATTTCCAATTGAAATTGCTTTTTCCTTATTATATATAGCTATTAGAGAGGTTGATAATTCAGGAACACTTGTTCCTATTGATACTACTGAAATACTTATAATACGCTCTCCTACTCCCCAATCTGTAGCCAGATTAATAGCTCCTTTAATCAAAACTTCAGACCCCAACCACAAGAAAATTGCTCCTATAATAAGGTATAAAAATATTTTTGAATTACTGAAGGTTTCACTTATTGGTTCATCAACATGGTCTAAAATTGTTTTTTTTTGAAAAAATAATAAAATAATTAAAAAAACTATTAAAAATGCAAACATCAAACCACCCTCAAACTGACTTAATATTTTATCATTTGCTACGAAAAAATAAAAAATAAGAGATGCGAAAATCATCATAGGCCAGTCCATTTTATAAAAACTACTAGTCGCCTTTATAGGAGAAACTAAAATAACAATGCCCAGAACAAGTGCTAAATTTGCAATATTAGAACCTATAACATTTCCTAACGCTAAATCTGAATAACCTTGTGTTGCAGCTTTTATACTAACTATTAACTCCGGAGCAGAAGTTGCAAAAGAAACAACTGTCATTCCAATAACAATTTTAGAAATATTTAAATTTAAAGAAAGTGAAACTGCTGAACGCATCAACCAGTCACCGCCTTTGATAAGAAAAAATAACCCTAAAATAATTCCTAAATAATCCATCTATTTCGTTTAGAAAGATAAACTAATTTCAAAAGATATTTTTTAAATTAGTTTAAAATGAACTTATGTTAAGGCTTTGGTGAATGTATAATTTATTTATATTTGCAACCATAAAATAGCTTCGTATCATAATATAATAGTGCATTTGATTAATTTTCAAGAGATTATATTCTGCAAGAAACTATAAAAGCTAAGATGTTATCTAAACAAATAACATAAAGGAGCAGTAGCATAACTGGATAATGCACCACACTACGAATGTGGCGATTGGGAGTTCGACCCTCTCCTGCTTCACAAAAAAGACTTTAGAATTCACTTTCTAAAGTCTTTTTCATATACTTGATAGACAAAATTTGATTTCTAAGAAATTTGTTAAATAATAATAAATTGATCATATCGATTGGTTCTTTGGTAAATTTATAGATTATACTAAAACATGAACGAAGAAGATAAGAAAAAGGTTAAAGAATACAGCAAACAGACACCTCTATATTTGAGCAGAAGAAAATTCGATATAAATGGAGTTTTAACTGAGATAAAATGTAGTCGCTGTAAAGAGTTTAAAAGTATTCGCGAGTATTCCAAGAATAAATTACAAATCGATGGATTAGATAATAAATGTAAAAGCTGTAAGGTTCTAAAATGAAAAAAATCCGATTATGAGGATGTTATAATTTCTAATTTTTTGACTTAATAAATTGATTTTTAAAAACAATTTATTAATATTGAATTGTAGTAAATAGAAATAACTTCAAAAATATTTATTGAAAAAAAATATCAAATTAAAATTCATACGTCAAACAATTATTTGATATAGATTGATTTTTAACGGTTTTAATCCCCTATAACGATACTTCCAATTCCATTTGTAGCTTCCCAAAAATTATAAAGATAACTATCATCAGGGCCCTCAAATGAAAACCATTCAGCTACAGTATTTATGGTGTTCCACTGCTCATCATTAAGAGGACTGTCTGTTATTACAATAACTAATAAATTAAATTCTTTTTGAGAAGCCGTATAACTAGGAAGTCTAGGGCCAAGTAAGTTTTCTAAAATATCTTGAGTATAAGTTATCCTTGAATTTGCAGAGAAAGTATATTTTGCATCAGTAATTTCTAAAGATGTTATTTTATTAAATAAATCAAAAGCATTAACTGAACTTAACGGAATCATACCCATTAAGTATAATTCAAATTCGTTAAAAGGAATACTATTTCCACCATTAGCAAATGGTCCAAAAGCGGAAACCGAATATTGATTTGATCCTAAATCTTGAAGTGTACTTTGTTTAAAACCTCCTAGTTGACCAAGCGTACTTCCACCAGTAAAACCCCAATGTCCGTAATAAGAATATGAATTAAGATTTGACCCTGCATCATCCACATTCTCTGAGGGCAAACTATAATTACCCCAATTATGCATTAATTCGTGTAAAGCAGGACCATTTTGAAGAAAGCTTAGACCTGTTAATTGCATTACCGCTTTTAATTTACCTGATGAACCGTAATCAGAACTGTAATCATATTGGGATAAACCTATACCACTAACGTTATTTGAAACATCAATAAGCATTCCATAATAATTAATATTTTGAGGAATATTTTCTTCATTTAAAACAAGAAAAATAAAATCATATTTATCAGTAAACCGCTTATATATATCCTTAAATAAATTATTTCTAAAAAAGCCATCTCTAAATTGATCGTCATTTATCCATTGACTATATTCACTCGAAGTCATTAATAAAGAAGAAGCTTTACTTTGGGAAGGAGAGGTGATAAGATGATCAGACTCTACACCATTGTTGTTAGATGATGATGTATTGTTAGAATCATTATTTATTGTTTCTGAATTGTTTTCAGTCAGAAGTTGATCTTGATCATCAACTACGTCAGAATCCTTACCACAGGATAAAAAATTAAGAAAAAAAAACAACACCATATAAATTGATAAATTATTATTTTTCATAAAATAATTTTAATTTTTAATAACAACTTAACTTATATATTTAAAAGTTTAACCTAATTAAAATTTCTTCATGGAATTCTAAATCAAGTTGTCTGTTTTTTGTTTCGATAAATTTAGAACACTTGTATTTAAATGAAATAACCTAAAATTAATTATAAACATAATTGAAGAGTTTATTTAAGAAAACAAAACCATTAAACAAAAGAACTTCTAGATTGAAAAAGAGTTTTCGTTCAGTTTTAATATTATTTACCTCTTCCTGTTTTGCGAATAGCTGTAGTGCGTTTTGCGTTTCTTTGTGAAACCGGTTTATTCTTTTTTCCGCTATTTTCAGTTTTAACTTTACTATTTCCAAAAAATTTACTTGTCATCTTTTTTTTTGTAAATATAAAGATATTAAAATAGTAATTTCCGTTAAATTAATCCATTTGAATTTCAATATGTAATTTATACCTTGTTTAAGGTGATTTATAATATTTAATTTTTTGGGATTTGAAATAGATTGTCATTTATAAAATAAACTTATTTTATTTTGTCTATTCTAAAGATGGTATAGAAAAGCGTGAGGTATGAGTAAAATAAAAATAGACGATAACAGGTCAGGGGGTTGCCCAATATCTACTTCTTTGGATATAATTGGAGACAAGTGGTCCTTAATCGTCATAAGAGATCTTTTTATCAAAAGATGTACTTTTTCAGAAATGATCAAGTTAAGTCGAGAAGGGATAGCCCACCAATATTTTAACTGATATTGGCATTAATTTATATCCTATAATATATGAGTTACACATATGGTTCCCAAACTATTATGAATTTGAAATAGCCCCAGTAGCAAAAAAATGATTTGATGTGATTAAGGAAACAATGGAGGGCTATAGAGTTTTTTGATTTGAAAAACACGGATTTTAATTACTTGTATTTTGCAATTAACAATATTTTTATTATATTAATATTGTTTAATAAGCTACAGTAACCATAAATAAATTGAATTTTAATAATTACTATAGAATAACATATACATTTGCCATGTTTTTGTTACATTTATATTGTCAATTTTTCAAATTGAATTGATTTATGGTTAAAAACCGTTAGGAATAATTCCTAACGGTTTTTATATATATAATTATTATTAAAATTTAATTAAATGGGTAATAAAATCAAAAGTCTCTGTACTCTCCACTTAAGTATTGATTAGCCTCTTCTTCTTTAAATCGAGCGTTTTTATTATCCCAATTCAGGGTCTTGTTAGGAAAACGACCAGCAATAACTCCAAGTAAAATTGTCTCGGTTAAGCGGGCAGAATATGAAAAAGGTGCAGAAGCACTATCATTTCCTAAACATGCATCAACAAATTGATGATAATGTTTGGGTGCATCGCGTTCATAATTATTTTTATTATTACCTAAAGCATTGTTAAGATCATATGTTGAAATATCAATTTCTTGATACTCACCATCAACTATCAATCTTGGTAATTCCATGAAATGAGGAAGTAATAACCGCCCTTTTTCTCCAATAAACATTGCCCCCTGTAAAGGAAGCTCATCTTTGTTAGGGAGTTTTAAATCTTTATGAGAAGAGGGAGCTCCAGGACCATCTGACCATATCCATGTCAAGGTTTCTGCTGTATATTCTGTTCCCGGAAAAGTATACGTTACATTGTTATTAACTGGAAAACCATATTTATTAGACTTTCTGCATTTATTTTTAATTGTCATCGGAACATCTAAATCCAATGCATTATAAGGTGTGTCAAAAATATGAACTCCCATGTCCCCAAGTGTTCCACACCCATAATCAACCAATTTTCGCCAATTACCTGGATGGTAATAAGTTTCTTTATATTCACGTTCTTTTGATGTTCCTAGCCACAAATTCCAATCTAAATGATCTGGAACTGGATCTTTACCTTTAGGTTCTGGACCATCATATCCCCAGTTTTTGGGTGACCATGCACGAACTGTATGAACTTTTCCTATAATTCCTAATTGGATTAATTTAGTTGCCAGTTTATAATCATAAAATGAATGTACTTGGATTCCCATCTGAGTTACTAGGTTTTTTTTCTCGGCCATTTTATGCATTGCCCTAGCTTCCGAAACAAAATGCGTTAAAGGTTTTTGACAATATACTGGCTTATTCATTTCCATTGCCAACATAGATGCTGGAGCATGTGTATGGTCAGGTGTTGAAATTACAACAGCATCTATTTCAGAAGCCATTTCTTTTAATAAAATTCTATAATCTGAATAGGTTTTAGCGTTAGGATGTAAGGCATTAGCTGCAGATAAATTCTTAGAATCCACATCACATAAAGCCACAACATCTACTTTTTCATGAGATGAAATAGCAGCTAAATCTGAAGCACCCATTCCACCGACACCTATATGAGCTGTTCTTAACCGAGTGTTGTTTTTAGTTAAAGCAAAAATGGATGATGGCAAAAGAGCCGAACCAGCAATAGCTGCTGAAGATTTTAAAAATTCTCTTTTCTTCATAATATTTTTTTTATTTTAATATTTCTAAACCACAAATCACTTCCATGATCTTGAAATCCGATATAACCGGTTTTGAATTTACCATAATCAGGTAAACTGTCCCATTTACCGGAATTTTTTTTTGAATTCCAATCTTCAGACCAGGGGACAAAAGAGAGAACTACATTACCATTTAACCAATATTCTACTTTTTCTGATGTAAACATTATTTTAGATGAATTCCAATTACCTGCAGGATTAAGTTTTTTTTGTGATGGATCTGCGGAATACATTGCATAATCTGAAGCAGTCTGTTGTAGTGGATGTAATTCTGAAGGATTTTCAAAACCTACACTTGTATTATAATCAACTAAATCATGGATGTCTGCATAATTTTGATCATCAATTAATTGATACTCTGGAGATATTTCTGAAGGCCCATTATACCCTTCTTTAATGTGATAAAAAATTCCGCTATTTCCTCCAATTGGAATTTTCCATTCAACGTAAAGCTCAAAATTGTCAAATTTCTCAACACCAAAAATAATATCTCTGCTTCCTTTATAATCGTAATCCTCCTCTAAAATTTGTTTGGTCTTAAAAGTCAATACTTTATCAACAATTTTCCATCCTGGCGGAAGAGTATCTCCATTGTAAGCTCTCCATCCATCTATAGAAGTACCATCAAAAAGAACTATCCAATCTTCCGGTTTTTCATGAGAGCTATTACAAGAAATAAGTAATAATATAAGATTATAAATGAATGCTTTTTTGATCATTTAATTTTTTGACCAATTTAAAAAAAAGATTTGTTTTAATAGCTAGTCACAAATATTTTTTGTTTAAAATTAAGAATTAAACCTTCTTTATTCATCTTTATCTCACAGAAAACTACTAGTGATTTAATATTATCATTATAGTGTAGTGCTTTTACAGTTTTTTTGCGAAAACAGCTTTACAAATACTAAAAATCATTATATTTGTTATATAAATTTCGCAAAAATGAACATGACAAAATCAATTCTATCTTTTCTGATTTTAATAACTTTTACGTTTAGTATAAACGCACAAAATGCAGAAAACCCTTGGGTCATTTCGGTTGGCGCGGATTTAATCAACATTCAAGGCGACAATGTTGATTCTGGATTAAGCTTTGGTGCGCCTGCATTAAGCTTATCTCGATATATTGGTGCTGGCTTGTCTGTTGGTGTTCAATATGGACTCAACAATGTTGAAAACAATAATGAAGATCTTAATTATACATCTTTTGACGGAATTATAAAGTACAATTTAACCGACGAAAAAATTATTCCATACCTCTTTGCGGGATACGGAATTTCAAAATTTTCTGCCGATGGAGTCGAAAAAGAAGGAATGTTTCCTTCTGCAGATAGTGGTCGGACTACTCTAGGTGGTATTGGAGTAAATATTCCTATAGGAGACAAATTAAATGTAAACGTAAGCACCTCTTACAGGGGGACTTCTGAAATAAATGATTCCTTTAATCATTTACAACACATTGTAGGTTTTAGTTATCATTTTGGTGCAGGTGATACTGATAAGGATGGTGTTTCGGATAAAAAAGATGAATGTCCAGATGTGCCTGGCTTAAAAGAATTTAACGGATGTCCTGACACTGACGGTGACGGGATTCCAGACAATAAAGATCGTTGTCCAGAAGAAGCTGGATCAGAAGCGCTTCAAGGATGTCCTGACGCTGATGATGACGGAATAGCTGACATTGATGATGCTTGCCCGAACAAAGCTGGTTCGAAAGAAATGAATGGTTGCCCTGATAGTGATGGTGACGGAGTAACAGATAATGTTGATAAATGTATCGATATTGCTGGAGATATCGACAATGAAGGTTGTCCTTGGGAAGATCGTGACAATGATGGAGTTCCAGACAAAGATGATAAATGTCCTGATGAAGAAGGTTCTATGTTAAATAATGGATGTCCTAATGAGCCAACAGATTTGCTTAACTTCATAAGTAGTGATAAAAGTAGTATATTATTTTCTGCAAGTAGCAGTAAACTAGATACAAGCGACATGACTGCTTTAGATGAATTAATAGCACTTTTAGAGACATATTCTAAAGCCTCTATAAAAATAGAAGGACATGCTTCAAGTGATGGTAGTTCAAAATACAATCAAAAATTATCTGATAAAAGAGCTGCATCTGTTAAAGAATATTTAGTTTCCAAAGGTGTTAGTGGAGACCGTTTGGATACAATAGGATATGGAGAAGACAAACCAATTGGTGATAATAAGACTGTAAAAGGAAGAGCAAATAGCCGTCGAGTGAATATTAACAGAAGTGCTAATATGACAGTTGATTAATAATTTTTATTAAAACTGGGGAATTTTAATAAAAATATTCATGCAGAAATTTAAAATTATTTTATTATTATTACTGATAATTCCATTTACATCTACAGCACAGAATAGGCAGATACCAGTTGATACGATAGTTGTAACCAACCATAGTACACTAATCAAAGGAGAAAAAATAAGCTACCAAGCCCAAACAGGTACTCAGCCTGTTTGGGCTAATGATGGTAAGCCAATCGCAAGCTTATTTTACACTTATTACAAAAGAACAGACGTTAATAACAATAGTAGTAGACCATTAATATTTTCATTTAATGGTGGACCAGGTTCAGCATCTGTTTGGATGCACTTAGCTTATACTGGACCTAAAATTCTTAAAATTGATAATGAGGGATACCCTATTCAGCCCTATGGATATAAAAGTAATCCAAACTCTATTTTAGATGTTGCAGATATTGTTTTCATAAATCCAGTAAATACTGGGTATTCAAGAATATTAGAAATTGATGGTGAAAAGGCTGATAGAAAAAATTTCTTTGGTATCAATGAAGACATCAAATACTTGGCTGAATGGCTTAATACATTTGTTGGTAGAAAACAACGTTGGGAATCACCAAAATATTTGATTGGAGAAAGTTATGGAGGTACGCGTGTAATGGGACTATCAGCTGAGCTTCAAGAAAGTCAGTGGATGTATATAAATGGAGTTATAATGGTATCGCCTGCAGATTATAAAGTCATTAGGACTGGAGGCCCAGTTTCCTCTGCTTTAAACCTTCCCTACTTTGCCGCCGCCGCTTGGTTTCATAAACAGTTAGAACCAAGTCTTCAACAAATGGATTTAACCGATATGCTTCCGGAGGTAGAAGAATTTACAATAAATAAACTAATTCCAACATTAGCAAAAGGAGGATTCGTTTCTGAAAAAGAACGTAGTGACATCGCTTCTAAAATGGCACAATACTCTGGTTTATCTAAACAATCAATTTTACAAAACAATTTAGATATCCCTACCCAATTCTTTTGGAAAGATTTATTAAGACATGAAGGAAAAACGATTGGTCGTTTGGACTCTAGGTATTTAGGTATAGACAGAAAAGATATTGGAACACGTCCTGATTATAGTGCAGAACTCACTTCATGGCTACATTCCTTTACCCCTGCAATCAATCATTATATTCAAAAAGAATTGAAGTTTAAAACAGACCTGAAGTACAACATGTTTGGCCCAGTTAGACCCTGGAATAATGACAATGATAATACTCGTGAAGACCTTCGTCAAGCTATGGCTGAAAATCCTTATTTAAAAGTATTATTTCAATCAGGTTATTATGATGGAGCTACTACATATTTTAATGCTAAATACACCATGTGGCAAGTAGACCCTAGTGGTAAAATGAAAGATCGATTCTATTTTAAAGGTTATAGAAGCGGACATATGATGTATTTAAGAAACGCAGATTTGATTCAAGCTAATGAAGACATTAGAAGCTTCATCAACAATACTACGACAAACGGAAAACCTGCAAAGTATTAAACATCACAACGTTTCACACCGTCTGCTAATGAATTCAATCCGTTATTAACCCTATCCTGCGGTATGAATTCTTGAGCAACAATTCCCTTAAACCCTGTTTTTAATATTGCTTCCATTATAGCAGGGTAATATAACTCTTGAGATGAATCTATTTCATGACGTCCAGGAACTCCTGCAGTATGATAATGACCATAATATTTATGATTTTGCTGTATTGTATGAATTAAATCACCTTCCATGATTTGCATATGATAAATATCATACAATAATTTAAAATTTTCTGTTGATAATGCTTTACATAAGGAAACTCCCCAGTCAGAATTATCACACATATAGTCAGGGTGATCAACCTTAGAATTTAAAAGCTCCATATGTAAAATAACACCATGCTTTTCTGCTAGTGGGATGATTTTATTTAGACCTTCAATACAATTTTGCAGACCTTTTTCATCACTAATTCCTTTTCTACTTCCACTAAAGCAGATTAAATTGGTCCAGCCAGCATCGGCTACTAATTTAATATGTCGTGAATAATTAGAAATCAGTTCATCATGATACTTTTTGTCGCACCATCCATTTGTGAGACTTCTTGTTGATCTTCCTTCTAAATCCCCATAACACATAGTTGAAGTTAGATTATGTTTTTTTAAAACATTCCACCCTTCTGAGCCAATTAAGTCAATGCCAACTAATCCCATCTTTTTTACTTCTTGAGCTAAAGCCTCTAATGACATATCACCAAAACACCATTGACATACAGAGTGGTTTATGTTACCTTTTAATGGGAAATCAGACAAGGTTGATTCATTTGCTATATCTGGAAAGGCAAAGGAAGTGGAACCCAAAGCCATTGTCTTAATTGCGTTTCTGCGATTAAGTTTTGAACTGTTTTTCATGATTTCTGTAGTTTTGATTAAACTTAATAAATATAAAAAAAATTAAGTATTTGACCGTAATGATACTTCCCAATTCCAAGCACTCTGCAAAGCTTCTTCCAAGGTATGTTTAGCTACCCAACCAATTTTTTGATTTATTTTTTTTGGATCAGCATAAGCAGCAACCGTATCTCCAGAACGAGGCTCGCTCAATTCATAGGGGACTTTTTCACCTGTAGCTTTCTCAAAAGCTTTTATTAATTCCAAAACAGTTACTCCATTTCCCGTGCCAACATTATAGACTTCACAAGAATGTGAGTTTTTAGCTTCAATTAAATAATTTAAACTATCTATGTGTGCTTGAGCTAAATCCATAATGTGAATGTAATCTCGAATACAGGTGCCGTCGGAAGTATTATAATTAGAACCAAAAACTTTTAAATGTGATTGTTTTCCGGCAACTACTTGGGTCAAAAAGGGAATGATGTTCTGAGGGGTACCTTTGGGAGATTCCCCAATTTTGGAGGATTTATGTGCACCAATTGGATTAAAGTAACGAAGTAGAATAGCGTTAAAGTCATTATATGCAGCACAACAATCCTCAACTATTAACTCTCCCATCTTCTTTGTATTACCATAAGGTGAGTAAGCTTTTTTTAGAGGAGCGTCTTCACTTATTGGTAATTTATCGGCTTGCCCGTAAACAGTACAAGATGAACTGAAAATAAATGGAATCGACTTGCCTACTATATGTTTAAGAATTTCAATCAGACCACCAATGTTATTTTCATAATATTTCAGAGGATCATTCACGCTCTCACCTATTGCCTTGAAAGCTGCAAAATGAATCACTCCACTAATATCAGAATGCTTATTAAATAACTCTTTGATTTTTGCTGTATCACAAACATCAATGTTTTCAAAATAGGGTTTTTTCTCCGTAATTGAAGCAATACCATCAAGAACAGATAAAGATGTATTTGCAAGATTATCTATAGAAACAACCTCATATCCATTTTGAAGTAAAAGGACTGTAACATGAGAACCAATATATCCTAATCCACCTGTTATAAGTATTTTCAAATTCTATATTTTAAGTAAGTTCCCAACCTTTACGATATTCTCTACCAACAAATTGATTTGCTTCTTCCAAATTGTTAATTTTCATGTTTTCGCCATCCCATAAAAGTTTTTTACGGCCGATAAACTCTTTTTTACCTCTTGAATTCTCTTTTTGTAACATATAACTTCTAATAGCTATATTACCCATTAATACAGTCTCTGTTAAAGGTCCCGAATAATCAAAAGAAGAAGTTAATGCTTTATGTTCTGTGCTATTAAATCCTGCCTTACAAGCATCAATCCATTTACGCTGATGTCCATTTTCAGACTCGGTTATTCTGACTTTTTCTCCTTCAATTACAGATTCTCCTTTGAGATACAATCTAGGGTTATTACCATATGTATCACATGTAATTAATCCCTTTTTACCTATCATAAAAACTCCGTTAGGTTCAATACTAACATCTGCAGGTAATAAATCAGGGTGAAATGGTTTAATTCCACCATCTGACCATGTCATTTGGATAGGACTATTGTTTTTTTCAGTTGCATCAAAATGAATAGAAACCGATGAAGAAGGTGGACATCCTTTAGGATATAATTCTGGTGACCACATTTTTTTATAAATTGATCCAACACTGCATTCTACATCTGTAGGGTACTTTAGGCTTAATGCTTTAAATGGAATATCAATTAAGTGACATCCCATATCACCTAATGCACCTGTTCCAAAGTCCCACCAACCTCTCCAGCTAAAAGGATGCATTTGAGGAATGTATTGAATTTCTGAAGCCGGTCCTAACCATTGGTCCCAATTTAGGGTATCTGGTTTTAGAGAATCATCTGATTTTGGCATAGCAATACCTTGAGGCCATATAGGTCTATTTGTCCAAACTTCAACTTTAGAAATAGCGCCAATCACACCTTCATCCACCCATTTTTGTATTTGTAATTGATCTGGATTAGAGGCTCCTTGATTACCCATTTGGGTAACAAGTTTCTTCTCACGAGCCATTTCAGTTAATAAACGTGCTTCATATATGTTATGTGTCAAAGGCTTCTGGACGTAAATATGAATTCCGCGTTCCATTGCGTAAGATGCTGCAGAAGCATGAGTATGATCAGGAGTAGAAATAGTAACCGCATCAATATCTTTTTCTTTATCCAACATGGATTTGAAATTATCATAAAATTTAGCATCCGAAAACCGCTTCCTTGTTTTTCCAATTCCGTTTCCACTTGAACTGTCAACATCGCAAAGAGCAATAATTCGTTCTCGTCCTTTTACTGATGCGTTTCGTATATCACCAGATCCTTTTCCTCCTGCTCCAATAGCTGCTAGAGCTAATTGATCACTAGGAGCTGTATATCCAACACCCCCAAGAACGTGCCTTGGAACAATAAATAATGAAGAAGCAGCTAAACTCTTTTTAATGAAGGTTCTTCTTTGAATGGAAGAATGTTTTTTTGAAGACATTTTTTGTGATTTTGAATTGAAATTTACGAAAAAATTAAAAATAAATTGATTAATTTCTTTAGAGGTTTAAAAATACACTACCCCATCCATCAGAGGGAATATATTTAACACGCAAATGATTATTTCGTTTCAACTGAAGATGATCAATTGCTGTAGCTTCAAATTCTAATTGAGTAAAATGATTTATCTCTTTTTCATAATCCATTGAATCTGGAGATGAATAATCTTTTTTACTGTAATCAGGAATACTTTTAAAGGTGATTTCATTTTTAATAATTGATATACATTTGACGCTAACAACTAATTGAATAGAACGTTTTGCATCATAAAGCAAAAGCTGAGCCCTAGAATCTGATTTAAGTTCAGCGATTTTTTGAAATCGAAAATCTGAATAAATTGTAAAAATAAAACTAGACTTGTTATAATCACGAAGCACTACAGTTCTAGAGTTTGGACTTCCGTTAAGAGCTATAGTTGAAAGAGTAAAAAAACGAAAGGGATTTTTTTGTCTGTCTTAGCGCCAATCCAGCGTTCTTTACAATCTTCTAATAATATGGTCTTCATTTTGTTTTAAATTGATTTTTTTTTAACCAAGCTTGGGTTCTGAGAATAGAATTATTTTGAATGTCTGCCCAGAAAAGGTTTACATCTGCAAAATGATAATTTTTGATAAAGGATAAGAAAAAACGCTTTGGAATCTTAGGAAGTGTTGACCATATCATACCATCTATTCTTTGTACAGAAAGACTTTTAGGATAAATTTTAAAATCAGATGCCAGAACCCCTAAATGGTTTTGAGAATCACTATATTCTGCTTCGGTCCAGCTAATAGGGTTTGTAACCACACCTCCTTTGTACCATTTTTCATATCGTTTTGGTAGCTTATTTATTTTATATGTGTTCCAACTAACAAACCCCCCCGTAGCATCTGGTTCTTTTAAAGATTTAATCGATTTAAATTCATCTGGCTTGACTTTAACTCCAATTAAATATGCAGCAATCAGTTTTTCCTGCAAATCTTTACCATCAAAAAATTCATGAATTAAACGTTTTGCATGAATTGAACCCTGACTATGAGCTGCAATAATGATAGGTTTGCCGTAATTGTAGTTTTTTAGAAAATATATAAAAGCATTTTTCACATCTTGATAGGCCAAAATTCCTGCTTCTTTTCCTTGATCAACATATTGATCTACAAAAATTCTGTAATGTGCTTGACGGTAAAAAGGAACGTAAAGATTTCCAGCTTTTGACCAAGCTGAAGCCTGATGTTTTACTGCCTTTTCAATAACCTCTTTTCTTGTTTCGTTCAAAGTGATGTCTGAATTCCATGCTCCATTTTTTTTATCTGTAAATAAAGTAGGGTATATATAAAAAACGTCAGCTTCTTTTTTATTTGGATCCCCAACAATTTCTTTTAAAGCAGTAGGCCATTTATTAGGGAGTACAGCCCAAGATTTGTTTTCATTGTAATTTGGAGAAGGTGGGGGCTTTTGTTTGCTGAATTCCATTGAACTATAGACAGGCTTGCAAGCAACACATAGCAAAAGTAAAAAGGGGTATATAACTTTTTTCAAAAATCAAATTTCTGGTAAAGATACTTTTTTGAAAAGAATAGTAAAGGTTTAAATGGTTATGAAAAAGAATAATTAACTTGTACTCGTGTTTTTTAATAATAAAATAGCTTTAAAAAATGAAAAAAATAATCCTTTTATTTTCATACCTCATTCTTGCAGGTCTCGTTATTCTGTGTAATAACCCAAAAAAAGAAAATACAGAAAAGTCTATTGAAGTAAAAATTGAAAAAACTGACTCTATCACTAAGGCTGAAGTCAAAACTATAAAAAAAGTGAATGGTAAAATTTCTAAAGAAATTCAAATGTTCGAGGGGATACATGAAGAAGTAATGAAAAAAATTGGCCTTTTTACTTCAGAAAATAAGTCACTCAATGTTAATATAAATACAGTTCATAAAATAATAAAGCGAATTCAATTTAATCTTAGCCCTAAAAGTGGAAGCGGAACTACTGGCGTGATCACATTTACTGAAGAAGATGGATCTGTAAATTTGGAAGCCAACATTAAAGGTTTAAGCAAAGGAGTCCATGCAATTCATATTCACGAAAAAGCAGACTGTTCTTCTGATGACGGAAAATCTTCAGGAGGTCATTGGAATCCTACTTTTGAAAACCATGGCTCTTGGGGCTCTAAAAATGGTTATCATAGAGGTGATATAGGAAATTTTAATGCAAATGATAACGGTGATGGCTCTATTTCTTTTACAACCGACTTATGGTGCTTAGACTGTGAAGATCCTATCAAAAACCTTGTAGGTAAGGCAATAATTGTTCATCAAGGTGAAGATGATTTAACTTCGCAACCTTCTGGAGCTGCAGGAAAAAGAATTAGTTGTGCTGGAATTATTAAATAAAATTAATATTGACGTTTGATGTCTAGTTTTTTTTGAGCTTCTAGTTCATCCGAAGGTATTACCTTTAAAAAAGAAGGATGTTGTTCAATTGAATATTGAATTTTTTCTAATATACTATCTACACTTTCATTCTCATAATCAATATTCAAAGGCTCCTTAATAATCATAGATTGTAAAATTCCTCTCTTTTTGATCATTAACCCTTTTTTGTCAAAAGATCTTCTAAAGCCGTCAATCACGATTGGAATAACAACAGGCTTGTATTTTTTAATAATGTGTGCTGTTCCTTTTCGAACAGGCTTAAATGGCTTTGTTGTTCCTTGTGGAAAAGTAATAACCCAGCCGTCATCTAGTGCTATTCCAATTTTTGATATATCACTCATTTTAACTTGTCGATTAATTTCTTCACCCTTAGATCGCCAAGTTCTTTCAATTGATATAGAGCCTGCATAAGCCATTATTCTAGGTAATAATCCCGATTTCATCGTTTCTTTGGCAGCGACAAAATAGATGTTAAGTTTTGGATTCCAAAGATACCCTACATTTTTAATTGAATCTAATCTACCGCTTAAGCTTGCATTAAAGACGTGAAACATAGCCACAACATCGGCAAAATAAGTTTGATGATTGGAAATAAATAAGACGTTTTTGTCAGGGAGATTTTTTATAATTTCAGAGCCTTCAATATTGAGTTCATTAAAGCCACGGTATCTTCGATGAGTCATGAAACCCAAATAGCGAATCAACCACTTTTTAAGGACTAGATAATGACCTAAAGGATTTTTTTTAAACATCTAATTCATTATAATAAAGTAAGTGCAAATATAAAGATTATTTAGAGTATGCTTCCTAAAATCATTTTAAATTCAGATAGAATCATAGCTGTTGCACCCCAAATAATTTGACCTTTATAGCAATAACAGGGAACACTAAGTCCTTTAAACATTCCCTCATTTAATATACTTTGTTTAACCTTTAACCTAATAAGTTCATTTAGTGAGATTTCGATTTGATAATCAACTTCTCTAGGGTCTGGATTAAAAAGTGGAGAATTTGAATCTAAAACCACAAAAGGAGTTACTAAAAAATTACTAGGCGGAATGTAGACTGGGCTTAAAGAAAATAAGGCGTTTGTATGTTTCAGAAAAACACCTAACTCCTCATTGCATTCTCTTAAAGCTGTTTCAAATAAGGAATTATCTGATTTTTTTGGCTTTCCACCAGGAAAACTTATTTGACCTGAATGGTGACCCTTATAAGAAGTTCTCTTAATTAAGGATAAATACATGATATTTTTCTTAGGATAACAGTAGAGTAATACCGCTGAACTTTTTGCTTCACTAAACTCATAAACGTTTCTATCTAAAATCTCTAAGCGTTGAGAAGGAACTGTCTCAATATGAGCAATTCTTCCAGGTAATGATAAATCCTTTACTTTTGAAAAGGATTTAACTAAAGTTTCATAGTTCATGATTAAAACAAAATTACTCATATTTATATTAACTGCATTAACTACTTTAAGTCAATGTAAAACACAAAAAAAAAGAAATACAGACAGAGAAAAAAAAACTAATTCTCAAGTAATAAGTGAAAAGCTAGCATCAAAATTGGAGGAACATAATAATCAGAGAAAAAATATTGCTGTTTTAAATGATAATAATGCGATACCATTTTTCTTTAAGTATGAAAAAGAGAATTCTGAAAATAAAATAAGAATATCTACCAGATTTGGAGATATTGATATTGAATTATATAAAAACACTCCTTACCACAGAGCTAATTTTATCTATTTAACAAAAAATAAATATTTTAATGGAACTACTTTTCATCGAGTAGTTCCTGATTTTGTTATTCAGGGAGGTAATTCTGATCGAGATGAAACGGCAGAAAAAAGAAGAAATATAGGTAAATACTTACTTCCTACTGACACTAGAAAAGGTCACAGACACCACAGAGGTGTTGTCTCAATGCCGAGTAGTGAAATTGAAAATCCATATAAATTAGCCTCTCCTTTTGAATTTTTCATTGTTCAGCAAAGCCCTGGCGCTTATCACCTTGATGGGTCTTATACTGTTTTTGGTAAAGTAATAAATGGAATGAGTGTTGTAGATGAAATAAACAAACAAAGAATTGATAATAGAGATATGCCATTAACCAATATCCATATGGAAGTTTCTATAATTGAATAGATTTACCTTATAAAACTGAATACAAAAAGATTATAAAAATTCTCTCATCTAATTTGTTATAAGTATTTCTTATTATATTTGAATTTATAATAGATAAAAATGACCTTAACTCAATTACAATATACCTTAGCCGTTGCAAAAGAGGGCAATTTTACATTAGCTGCAGAGAAATGCTTTGTGACACAACCCACGTTGAGCATGCAGGTTCAAAAGCTTGAGAAAGAACTAGGGGTAAAACTTTTCAACCGAAACACAAAACCCATAGCCCTAACCTCAATTGGACAAAAAATTTTAATGCAGGCCAAAATAATAGTTCAAGAATCAGAGAGAATGGAAGATATTATTTCTGTAGAAAAAGGAGTTGTAGGTGGAGATTTTCATTTGGGGATTATTCCAACTGTTATGCCTACATTATTGCCTTTATTCTTAAAAAATTTTCTTAAAAAATTTCCTAAAGTAAATTTAAAAATAGAAGAGCTTAACACGGCATCTATAGCTAAAGAACTTCTTAGCGGTAAACTAGATGCAGGCATAGCAGCAACACCACTTGAAAATGAAAAAATAATTGAAAAACCTCTATACTATGAACCATTCGTAGGTTACATTCCCAAACCACATACCTTATCTAAACTTGAAAAAATAGAAATTGAAGATCTTGATAAAATGGATGTATTAGTTTTAGAAGACGGACATTGTTTTAGGAAACACGTTCTCAATCTTTGTCAAACCAATGGGGCTTCAAAATCATTTGATTTAAAAAGTGGGAGTTTTGAAACACTAGTTCACTTAGCCAACGAAGGAATGGGTATGACTCTACTCCCCTATCTTCAAACACAAAACCTAACGGATTTAAACAAAGAAAACCTAAAGTACTTTAACAAACCGGAACCTGCACGTGAAATCAGTATTATTTGTTCTAAAAATCAACTTAAACTCCCTGTAATTGAAGCACTATCAGAAACTATTGAAGGTGTAGTACGTGGAGCTATTAAATTTGAAAACATTCAAATAATTTCTCCAAAATAGTTTGGTAAAACAGAATTTAGATGAGTGTTTTTTCTTACAAAAAACTTAACCCAATTATCTAATCTAACAAAATCTTCTTTACTTAAATTAACATATGCCTTCTTCAATTCTTTTTCAAATAAACGAGGCTCAAAACTTACTTTCTTAAGAATCAATCGATAATAATTTAAATTTTTAGACATAATGAAGTTGTGTTTTATAAATCTAATTTAACATCTTTTATAACTCACAAGTGTTGTAAAAATGTTAAAAAATATTTTTAGTACAATGTATTGCATAGTTCTATCTTTTATACATATATTTGCAATGCATAGTAATTATTTTATGAAAATAGAAAACACATCTGCACAGATGCGTAAAGGGATTTTAGAGTTTTGTATTCTCTCCCTTATTTCAGGGAGAGACCTGTATACTTCAGAAATTTTAGATACATTAAAAAAAGGTAAAATGCTTGTGGTAGAAGGAACTGTATATCCTCTATTAACACGTTTAAAAAACGCTGATCTACTACAATATCGTTGGGAGGAATCAACTTCAGGACCTCCTCGAAAATACTATTCTATAACTCCAAAAGGGGAAGCCTTTTTAATTGAATTAAAAATTGCATGGAAAGAATTAAACCAGGCAGTTAATATAATTACTTCCAAAAAATAGCTCAATGAACAAAGCAATCAACATTAATTTAGCCAGTACCTTTTTTTATATTGATGAAAATGCATACCATATATTAAACGTTTATTTATCTAAACTTACAGAAGCCTTTAGCAAAACACTTGGAAAAGAAGAGATTCTAAGAGATATTGAAATGCGTATGGCCGAATTATTTCAAAAAAGGAAAAAACATTCAGAATATGTAATAAACACAATTGACGTCAAAAGTGTAATTGATATTTTAGGTCAACCTGAAGATTTTGACTTGGATGACGAGGAATATGAAAAAAATAGTGCCTCTTTTATTTCAAAAAAACTATTTAGAGATCCTGAGGATAAATACATAGGAGGTGTTGCTTCTGGATTGGGCTATTATTTTGGAACAAACACTTCTTTGATACGAATAATCTGGATTCTTCTAGGGTTTCTTTCAATTGGAACTATTTTAATTATCTATCTTTTACTTTGGGCCTTTACTACTTCAGCTGAATCTACTGCTGATAAACTAAAAATGAAAGGAGAACCTGTTAACGTATCAACTATTGAAAAAAAAATTAAAGAACAATTTGAAGAGGTTTCTTCAAAATTTAAAAATGTTGATTATCAAAAAGCATCTAATTCATTAAAAAAAACAATAAACTTTTTTGTTGCTGTTTTAGAAAAAATATTAGGCCTTTTACCTGAAATAATTTTCAAATTAATTGGAGTTCTTTTCATCATTATTTCAGCATCTAGCATAATCGGAATATTTATTGGCCTTATAATTTTTTTAATCTTCGGGACATTAGAATGGCCGTTTAATTTCTATTTTAATTTTTTAGATTTTAATTTAATCCCCAGTATTTCCTTAACAATTTCACTCATTTTATTTATTCTCATTCCCTTTTTGTTTTTATTATCTGTAGGAATTCGTCTTCTAAACTCTAAACAAAATACATTCAGTACGATGAGTCGATTTATACTTTTTATTTTATGGCTTATTTCGCTAATATTCCTTATTGTCTTTGGAACTAATGAACTTAGAAAAAATAGATTTTCTGCTACAAAAACCAAACAAGAACAACTCAATATTAATCCAACAGACACTGTGTTCGTAAAGTCAAATTCAAACATCTTCAAAGAAAGTGGAGTGATTTGGGAATTTGACAGCTCCAAAGTCAGATTCATTGAAGGACCTCACGATGAAAATTGGTGGACCAGCAATTCATTAAACATAAACATTAAGAAAAGTAAAAAGAAATTTTCATATGTTGATTTAAAATATAAAGCAAATGGATCAACTTATAATAAAGCGCAAGAAAATGCAAATTCAATTCGTTATCAATGGACTGAAAATAATGGTGTTATTGATTTTGATTCAACATGGAAAATAAGCACATTAAATTCATTCAATAATGAGGAACTCGAACTAACTCTTTATTTACAAGAAGGACAGCTTATCTATATTGATAAAAACTTAAAGACTTTTCTTCATCCCCAAATCAAAAATGATCAAAATTATTACGGAAAAAATATTGTAATACATTACTGGAAAATGGGTCAACATGTTCTAGAGTGCCTAGACTGTAAAGGCAATAAAAAGGAACTATATTTGAACTATCAGGATGAAATAGGTAAAAATCAGTTTCACTTAAATGTTGATTCTCAGGGAATAAAAATAAAATAAAATAAAGTTATAATAAACCACAAAAAGAGATGCGTAATAATTTTATTAAATGCTATATTTGCGCACACTTTTTTCGGGGTGTAGCGTAGCCCGGTCATCGCGCCTGCTTTGGGAGCAGGAGGTCGCAGGTTCGAATCCTGCCACCCCGACTAATTCAATCTAACCTTAATTCGGGATGTGGCGCAGCCTGGTAGCGCACACGCATGGGGTGCGTGGGGTCGCAGGTTCAAATCCTGTCATCCCGACTTTTTCTCCCCCTATCAATTACATCTTTTCTTTTTTCTTAGTTATTTATATTTAGTTTAATAAAGCACTTTCGTACATTTGATATTAGACCAAATTTTACCACATGAAACCTATCTTTGTTTTTATTTATTTATTATTTGTACACACTAGCTGTGCTCAAGATAACACTCCAGTAATTGAAACCCCAACCCAAGTGAATTATACTACTGAATTAATAGTAGATGGAATTGAAATTCCATGGGGCATGGCTTTTATTAGCTCAAACGAAATCCTTGTTACGGAGAAATCAGGTGCCTTGTATAGAGTATATGAGGGACAGAAAACTAAAATTACTGGACTTCCAAAAATATACAATCGTGGTCAGGGTGGACTTTTAGACGTTGCATTACACCCCGAATTTAAAAACAATAATATTATTTATTTTACTGCAGCATCTAATATGGGTGATGATCTAGGAGGAAATACAGCTCTTTACTCTGCGATTCTTGCAAACAAAACTCTTGAAAATGTTAAGATTATTTACAAGGCTACTCCCAATACAAAAAAAGGACAACATTTTGGTTCTAGAATAGCGTTTGATCATGAAGGACATGTTTACTTCTCAGTAGGTGATCGAGGGAATCGTGATCAAAATCCTCAAAATATTGATCGTGATGGTGGTAAAATTTATCGCCTTAATCTAGATGGTTCAATTCCCTTAGACAACCCTTTTATCAAATCAACGAATGCTAAAAAAGCTGTCTATTCATATGGTCATCGTAATCCACAAGGAATGCTTATTCATCCAAAAACAAATAAACTTTGGGTAAATGAACATGGACCTAAGGGAGGTGACGAAATCAACATAATAAAAAAAGGGATGAATTACGGGTGGCCTTTAATTACATATGGGATTAACTATAGCGGTACATCAATTACAGATGTCACCAAAAAAGAAGGAATGGAACAACCCTTTTATTATTGGGTTCCATCAATAGGACCGAGTGGAATGGCTTTTTCAACTTCAAACATTTATGAAGGATGGAAAGACAATCTCTTCGTTGGATCCTTAAAATTTGAATATTTAGAACGTTTAGTAATTAATAATAATAAAATAGTTAAACGAGAAAAAGTATTAGATAAAATAGGTAGAGTGCGAAACGTCAAACAAGGGCCTGATGGGTTTTTGTATATTAGTGTTGAAGGAAAAGGTATCTTAAAAATTATACCTAAAGAATGAAAATTTTTTTAAGTATTTATTTTTTAAGTCTCTGGTTTTTTACTGGATTTCTATTTCAGAAAAAAACAAAATCAGAAAGCATTAAATTAGGATTAGAAATTTATCAAGATTTTTGTGTCCAATGCCATTTAACTTCTGGAGAAGGAGTCTCAGGTGTTTTTCCACCTCTTAAAAATTCAGATTATTTATTTAACAATATAGACATAAGTATAGCTGGAATTAAATATGGTTTAAAAGGTCAAATAAATGTAAATGACGAAAACTATAATGGTGTGATGTCAAGTCAAGGACTGGATAATGAAGAAATCGCTGACGTAATGAATTACATATTAAATCAATGGGGAAATAATTATGAAAAATTTATTGTGTCTGAACAAGTAGCCAAAATCCCTAAAACGATCCTTGGCAAATGAATAAGCACTTTATATGGAATATGGTCAAGAGAATTCAAAAAAGTTATTTGATTTATGGAGGTATTCTTCTGGGGTTTTCTGTCTGGATGCTTTTTATTGACACTCATTCATGGGCACTTCACTCAGAATTGAGTAATGAGATTAATCAACTAGAACTCAAAAAAGAAGCACTTAAAAAAGTGATTGTTTCCGATAAAAAAACCATCAAACTACTAGAAAATAAGGACAGCTTAGAAAGGTTTGCTCGTGAACAGTATGGTCATAAAAAAGAAAAAGAAACAGTATTTATCATTGAAGCAATAGATTCAATGTTTAAAAAATAATTTTATTTTTGTGCTTATTAAAGCCAATAAATGACCCCTCAAATTTTTTATTAGGAACTAAATAATCGTATTTTTAGACGTTTATTAAAATAACATAATGGGCAAAATTATTGCTATAGCAAATCAAAAGGGAGGAGTTGGCAAAACCACAACAGCAGTTAATCTGGCAGCTGCGTTGGGTGTGCTTGAAAAAAAAATTCTCCTTATTGATGCTGACCCTCAGGCCAATGCAACATCAGCACTTGGGATTGATGTCAATCAAAATAATTATGGAACATATCAATTATTAGACCATAGCATTAATGTGAAAGAATCTATATTATCAACTAAAAGTCCTAATCTTCAATTGATTCCTTCCCACATCGATTTAGTTGCATCCGAAATTGAATTGGTTGATCAAGTAGATAGAGAATATATGCTGAAAAAAGCACTTAAACCTATACATGACAAATATGATTATATATTAATTGATTGTGCTCCTTCTTTGGGATTGATTACATTGAATGCTCTTGTTGCTGCTGATGCTGTAATTATTCCTATTCAATGTGAATATTTTGCTTTGGAGGGCTTGGGGAAGCTTTTAAATACAATAAAAAGTGTTCAAAAAATACACAACAAGGATTTGGATATCGAAGGTCTTTTGTTAACAATGTATGATACTCGATTAAAACTATCTAATCAAGTTGTAGAAGAAGTCAAAAAGCATTTTAGTAAAATGGTTTTTAAAACGATTATCCAAAGAAATGTTAAACTTAGCGAAGCACCAAGTTTTGGAGAAGACATCATTACTTATGACGCTTCAAGCAGAGGAGCTAAAAGCTATTTATCTTTAGGTAGTGAAATCATAAAAAGGAATCCGTAATCATAATGACTAAATCAAATCGAAAACAAGTTCTAGGAAGAGGACTCTCAGCTTTACTGAATAATCCAAAAAATGAAACAGAATCAATAACTAATATAAACGCCGATTTAGTAATTGGAAAAATAGTTGATTTGCCTTTGGATAAAATAGATGTTAATCCCTTCCAGCCTCGAACGCATTTCAATGAAGAATCTTTAAATGAATTAAGCATCTCAATAAGAGAGTTAGGTGTGATACAACCAGTTACTGTTCGGGAAATGAAAGGAAGTAGTTTTCAATTAGTTTCTGGAGAACGAAGACTGAGAGCTTCTAGAATCGCTGGACTAAAAAGCATTCCTGCATATGTACGTACAGCAAATGACCAAGAATTATTAGAAATGGCTTTGGTTGAAAATATTCAACGACAAAATTTAGATCCTATAGAAATTGGCCTTTCCTACCAACGTTTAATCGAAGAAATTAATGTTACACAAGACCAACTTAGCATAAGAGTTGGGAAAAAACGCTCTACTATTACTAATTATATGCGTCTATTAAAACTAGACCCCATAATACAAACAGGTATTAGAGATGGTTTTGTTAGTATGGGACATGGGCGCGCTTTAATCAATTTAGATCAAACTGAAACTCAATTAAAGATTTACAAACAAATTATTAAAAAGGGTTTATCCGTTCGATCAACAGAGGATTTAGTTCGTGACATAAAAAATAAAAAATCAAAAGGATCTATAAGCTATATACCTCCTTTTGTTTCTCAGGCTGCTGAAGAATTGAAAACTCTTTTAGAAACATCGGTTTCAGCTACTTCAAATAACGAAGGAAAAGGAGTTTTGAAAATTAGCTTTGAATCCCAAGAAAAGCTACAACACATTTTAAATAAAGTTAAAGGTGAGGCTTAAAAATTTTCTATATTTAATAATCGTTTTTGGCTCAATTTCATTAGTTGCACAAGAAAAAATAAAAAAAAATATAGAAGCAATAAATTCTATTACAATCCCTGATTCACTAAAATATACTAAAAATTATTCTCCTAGAATCAAACGACTCATAGAGAACCCTCTTACCCCTTCTAAAGCTGCATTTTTTTCCGCTATAATACCTGGCTTAGGGCAGGCTTATATTGGAAAGGGCTGGAAAGTACCCATTATATACAGCTTACTAGGTTCAGCAGTATATTCCTATGATTTACAAAATAAAGAAATGAATTCTTACCGAACAGCATATAAAAGAAGAAAAAATGGTTTTTTTGATGATGAATATTTAGAAACAGATATTCCAATAACAACAGAGCAACTCTTATTAGGAATGGAATTTCATAAAAATTATAGAGATATGGCATTAATATTAGGAGCTGTTGCATATATGCTCAACATTCTAGATGCAAATGTTAGTGCACATTTACTTCAATTTAACGTAAGTGATGATTTAAGCTTGACGCCAAACTTTATTTTTAATCAAGAACAAACAGGTATTAGAATAGCATTACAATTTAAGTGATTTAAATAATTTAAATAAAAAGAAAATGAATATTGCTTTACTAGGTATGGGTCGAATGGGTAAAAGCATATCTAAATTAGCAGAAGCTAGAAATCATAAGATAGTTTTTACCTTAGATAAAGATCAACATGAGGGAAATCTTAAAGAAGCTAATATTGCCTTAAACTTTAGTATTCCAGATGCGGCTGTATCTAACATCAAAATGGCATTGGAGGAAAAAATTCCAGTAGTTTGTGGTACTACA
>Ga0307995_1000449_pt1 | contig 28554 bp, 23 predicted proteins | sample EllFjometagen262_FD_203132 | JGI IMG/M metagenome (GOLD analysis project Ga0307995, IMG submission 203132) | Marine microbial communities from Ellis Fjord, Antarctic Ocean - #262 | ecosystem: Environmental > Aquatic > Marine > Unclassified | place: Southern Ocean | collected 2014-11-02 | reverse complement strand
CGGCTTGTTGAACTCCTCCTGGCCCAAAGTAGATAACGGTAAAACACGTCTGCAGGCATTGATGCAGCAACCAGAGGAACTGACTACCGATGCGCTCCTGGCGATGATGAGAGACAGGTCTCAAGCAGAAGACGCGGATCTTCCGGATACTGGAATCAGCATCGAAATAGAGCGTAGATTATCTTCCGCCTTTGTTCTGAACCCAGCGCAAAAATATGGAACTCTGTGCTCTACCGCCTTGATCGTCGGCAAGTTGCGACCTACACGCTTTACCGAACAGAACTTCGACTCGCTAGGCAATCGAACTCAAGGACATTCATTCCTGCTACCACCAGCCTAATTACCCCAGTATTTGTAGCCGCAATTAGAGTAAGAACCAGCAAACATCGTGAGGCCTGTATGTATATACCGAAACACTTCGAGATCATTGATGAGACTGAGATAGGTAAGTTCATCGAAGCGAACTCCTTTGGTCAGTTAATCTCACTGCACGATACTGCAATCGTCTCGACTCCTATGCCTTTCCTCTTTGATGCAGGAGGTAGAGTACTTGTCGGTCACTTGGCAAAGGCAAACCCGCAATGGCAACAGATACAAAAACAGAAGGTTCTCGTCACACTTCAAGGCGAACACACCTATGTGAGTCCAAGCTGGTATGAATCTACGGGAGTTCCTACCTGGAACTATCAGGCCGTGCATATAGAGGGGACCGCGCAAAGTTTCACCGATTCCAAGAAACTGAAGCATGTGGTAGATACACTCACCGCAGCAAATGAATCTGCCTGTCAAAATCCTTGGGAACCCGACTACACTGCCTCAATGCTGCACGGCATCGTCGGCATCGAGATCACTATCACTTCAATACAGTGTAAGTTTAAGCTCAGCCAGAACCGCAGCCTACAAGATCAATCCAATGTGCAAGAGCAATTAGCCCATAGCGGATATAAAGCCTTAGCAAAGGCTATGAATAAGTCTTAGTAGGCCTGACCTTCTCTAAAGTGTTTGCAAGCTTTCACTATTGCTGTATGTTTGCCGTAGATTCTTGGCGTCGGTTAATCAAATATCCTGCAGAAAAAATTATAGCTAAACGCGGCTATTATAAGCCTTGCAAAGAACTAAGTGATGCGACTCGAGACATGCAAGAGCTGTCACTTCTCTGATAGAAGAACTAGCTAAACCGGTTGAGAGTCGCTCACCCAACCTTTATTCGATAGTCGATAGAATTCGTTCTGTTGTTGAAAACCTGCCGCCCTCAGGAAGCGATAAAGACTCAATAACACGCGCGGTACGATCCAACATCGAGGCATCCGTTAACTACCTGCAGCTAGGGTCAGACATTCTTATGGATCTAGTTGCCGGGAAAAGTCTAATAATTGTTGACGCCGAATGCTGCTTCGATGCCGGCTTGGTGGGCTTCTTCGAATAGGTTCAGGCAGTGCCAAGAAAACCCCACCACTCACCATTACCTGATTAAAAACGCTATGAGCAACGTCTATAAACTAGAAACTGCGCGCATCGTGCTGCGCAAGTGGCGCAGCGAAGACTATACCGAGTTTGCTCGCATGAATACAGATCCCGACGTGATGCGCTATTTCCCTAGCTTACTTTCTCGTAAAGAAAGCGACATCCAAGCCAAGAATTTTGACAATCTAGTGGCCGAGAAAGGCTGGGGATTCTGGGCTGCTCAGCGTAAGAGTGACAGCGCCTTTATAGGCCTCGTTGGCCTGAATCAGGCAGATGACCTGCCAGTTGCTAGTTGCATGGAAGTTGGATGGCGGCTGGCTAAAGCCTATTGGGGTGAGGGCTATGCGACAGAAGCCGCCACAGCTTCGCTGCACTTTGCATTTTCACTTCTAGAGCAGGATCGTGTCGCCGCCTTCACCGCTCCTGCAAATTCTCGTTCCAGAAAAGTAATGTCGCGACTGGGAATGGAGGATCGACAAGAGAATTTTCTCCACCCTAGGATTTCACAAAGCACCGGGCTTAAGGAATTTGTCTACTACGAAATTTCCCGCGAGAGATTCTATAGAAGCTTTCAAGAAAATTCCGTCGCTATTTCTTCACAGTAAAGTCCTGCAGGCTATCTAGTTTGTGCGAGAAGATCGCAGCAGTCGATCGACGCCGGCATTATACAAAGACAAATCCACCGCACTTCTAATCAGCTGCATGTCATCTAGCTGCATCACGTTTTCTAGAAGTTCTTCAGCGACTTCTAGAGTAATACTACGTAGCACAGATTTTACTTTTAACAATGATGCGGCGTTCATGGACAACACATCATAGCCCATAGCCATTAATAATATGGCCGCACCAGGGTCGCCTGCCATCTCACCACAAATACTTACAGGCTTGCCTTCTGCCTGAGCCCCTTCGACGACTTGTTGCAATGCACTAAGCACGGCGGGATGAAACGCAGAGTAAAGGTTGGCCACGCGCGGATTATTCCTATCCACTGCCAATAGATACTGCGTGAGGTCGTTGCTACCTACGGAAATGAAGTCTACTAATCTAGCAAGAGCGCGAGTCTGATAGACGGCCGCGGGTAACTCGATCATAACGCCCACAGGTGGGTATTTTACCTTCACACCTTCCTGAATAAGTTCGCGGTAAGCCTTCTTGATTAGTTGCAGCGCTGATTTTACTTCGTTGATGTTGCTGATCATCGGTAGCATGATCTGCAAATTATCGAGACCAACGCTCGCTCGCAACATAGCATGTATCTGCGCGGTAAAAATCTCTGGATGATCCAAAGTAACCCTAATGCCCCGCCAGCCAAGAAACGGGTTAGCTTCTTCTATCGGGAAGTAAGGCAGTGACTTGTCTCCACCGATATCAAGGGTACGCATGGTTACTAGCTTAGGAGCAAAGGCCTCTAGTTGCTCGCGATAGATTTGGTATTGTTCCTCCTCACTAGGGAATTGCTCTGCTAGAAGAAAAGGCACTTCGGTTCTGAACAATCCAATACCCTCGGCGCCCTGATCGAGAGAACGCATAACATCTGTCATTAGTCCTGTGTTAACCCATAGATGAACTCTATGATGATCCGCTGTCTCACAAGGCAGATCCTTCAAACCTAAAAGGCCCTTGTCTAGCTGGTCCTGTTCCTGAATCGTTTCAAGAAAGCGGGCACGAATCTGATCCGAGGGATTGGTTATTACCTCGCCCTTATAGCCATCAATAATGACTTCTTTGCCATGTAGCTGGGTATAGGGCAGATCTACCGCTCCCATTACCGTTGGTATGCCCATGGTTCTAGCAAGAATCGCAACATGCGAATTGCCTGACCCCTTCACGGATATCAGGCCCTTTAACTTAGACTCAGGCACTTCCGCCAACATTGACGGTGTGATCTCTTCACTGACGAGGATGGTGCAGTCCGCATACTCTGTTTCTACAACGACCTTATCTTGCAAATAAAATAGTATGCGAGCACAGAGGTCCTTGATATCGATTGCACGTTCACTGAGATAGGGATCGTCCATCTCCTCAAAGCTTCTGACGTGTTCGTTTGCTACGTAGGCAAGCGAACCCTGCGCCCAGAAGCCCATTCTGATTCTTTCGACAATCTCATTGCCCAGCGCAGCATCATCTAGCATACGAATATAGACATCGAAAAGCTGCCGTTCCTCTTCCGCAACCTGCCCCGCTAATTTCGCATGCAGATTGCGCATGTCCTGTCTTACCAACTCTAGGCAGCTATTGAAAAACTCTATCTCACCTTCGATGTCTCGGGTGCGCCGTTGAGGTATCTGACTAAGGTCAGCATGCGGGAAAACAACAACAGCCTCACCAATAGCGACACCCGAAGATCCTGACACGCCAGGAAATACAGTGTCTGATGTTTTGTGACCGGATGGGCTAACACCCTCTATTGCCCCAGTTGCCTCCGCGTGAGCAATTACGCCAGAAAGTTGAGCGGAAAGCGTTATCAGGAATGCCTCTTCACTTTCGTCAAAGCGGCGTCGCTCTTCGTGCTGAACAACCAGCACCCCTAGTACTGAGCGATGGTGGATAATAGGCACACCAAGAAAAGAGTGATAATTCTCTTCACCGGTATCTTTTAGATAGTGAAAACTCGGATGCAGCGAGGCATCCTGCAGATTGATCGGTTCAGCATGTTTCGCGACGAGGCCGACGAGACCTTCTCCTACTTCTAGACTGACGTGTCCGACCGATTCTTTCTTCAATCCATCGGAGGCCATCAACACATGTGCATTGATATCCTTGTCGAGCAAAAATACGGAACAGACCTGAGTATCTAAAGCCTGGCGCACTTTGTGGACGATAATATCCAGCGCCGACTGCAGATCTCTAGCCGCATTTACTTTTTGTACAATGCTTCGCAATCGATCGAGCACTAATTTTTACTCCAATGTCTTAACGCTGCGAAGGCATTTCACGCGATCGATAAGATACTCGTTTACTTCGGTTCGGCTTGAAGGCTTGGTTCCCAAATCCAGAAATCGAATCGAGAGTAAGGTAGCGCCTGTCTAGCGCACCGTGTTTTTTGAACTTCTGCTTAGTAGTGCAGCAGATAATTAGCTGTTAATTATAGGGCTGCCTATATAACTACTAAGGGGAGTCTCTAACTGTTGTAAAGCCTTGCGGTAGACATCCCGTTTGAACTCGATTACTTGGCCCACCGGGTACCAAAAATTTACCCAACGCCAATCGTCAAACTCTGGCTTTTGAGTCTTACTCAATTCGACCCTACTATCATCGCCTTCGAGGCTGAGCAAAAACCATTTCTGTTTCTGGCCAATACAAAGCGGGTCGCTGTGTTGGCGAATAAAATTTTCAGGAAGGCGATAATACAACCAATCTTTAGTTTGATGCAGGATCTGTACATCGGCCTCCGACAAGCCAACCTCTTCATCCAACTCTCTAAACAAAGCCTCTTCCACGGACTCGCTTTGCTTAATCCCGCCCTGAGGAAACTGCCACGCACTCTGCCCTATTCTTTTCGCCCACAGCAACTGCCCCTGCCTGTTACAAATGACAATGCCTACATTCGAACGAAATCCTTCTGAATCTATCACTGCTGCAGGCCCTTATTATGAAAGTAATCATTCATTGTTTCACAAACCTTCCCTCCTAATCAATGACCAAACTTAGGAAAAAACCACTATTTCCCATTAATATCAATATGTTAAGCTCTATATTAGCAAGCCAAAACCCCCTGCTCAAGAGCTCTTCCAGTACAGAATTACCTACGAGGCGGCTATAATGCTCAAATCGCTTGAATCGCTAGTGTGTCAGCAAGCTAACTACGTTGAGAAAATGGAAGAGAATCTGTATGCAGTCGATCAGTTCAGGAAAATTAGCCTTATTCGATTTAGATAATACGCTACTAGAAGGCGACAGCGATCACGCCTGGGGAGAGTTCTTGATCAGCAATAGCCTGGTCGAAGAGAAAGCCCATCGCGAGAAAAACGACCACTTCTACGATCAATACAAGCAGGGTGCATTAGACATACACGGCTACGTCGCGTTTACACTCCAGCCTGTTATGCAACTCGACCGCACACAGCGAGCGCAACTAATTGCTAAATTCATGGAACAATCTGTTGAGCCTATCATTCTAGATAAGGGCAAAGAACTCGTGCGCACACATCTGGACGCCGGAGACTTCTGCATTATCATTACCGCTACCAATGAGTTCATCTCAACGCCGATCGCTAAACTCTTCAATGCCGATTTAATAATAGCGACACAACTACAAATTAGTAACGGTATGTACAACGGAAGAATTTTAGGCACTCCCTGCTATCAAGACGGAAAGGTTGCGAAACTCAATGCATGGTTAGACCAGCAAGAAACCCGTTTCAATCTGAGTGATGCCGTATTCTACAGTGACTCCATAAATGATCTACCTCTACTACAAGAGGTGGCAACACCAGTGGCAGTAGATCCTGACCAAAGGTTGCGCGAAAAGGCAGAATCCGAAGGCTGGAAAATTCTAACGCTACGAAGCTAGTGCGTCACGTAACGCTTATGCAAACATATCTCAATTTAGGTTTGACCCTGCGAAGAATGGCAATCGCAGTACTAGCGTCCCTGCTTCTTGTCGGGTGCAGCGGCGAAACAGCTGAACCTCAAAAAATTGAATCAGTAAAAGAAATTATTCCCAGTGCATTCGAATTACTCAATCCTGAACTAAGCGCATCCGCTAAAGAAATAGCCCTAGAATATATCGAACAGATAGGCACCGACCTCACTCAAGCCGGAATTAAGATTGAAATGTTTCAGTCTTCGATAGTCATGCTTACTGGGCAAGCAAACAACGAAAATCTAAGCCTCTCAAAACAAGCTTGGCTCGACGCGCATAGCGCATACGAGCTCACTACGCTGCACCGTTACTTTGCCACGCAGCTACTTGGGGAGCAGGGCAGTTTAGCGCTAATGCAGATTCAGTATCAGATCAATCACTGGCCGATAATTCCTGGATATATCGACTATGTAAATGGCTATCCCGATAGCGGCATCGTACACGATATTAATGTAAATCTAGACGTTGACTCTCTTCGCGAACAACACGGCGCCTTTGATATATCAGAAGTGACGCTGGGTTTCCATGTGATCGAGTTTTTGCTTTGGGGATACGATAGTGATTCTGTTCCCCGACCTGCTGCCGACTTCGATGCCGTGTTAGAACTCACCTCGCAAGAAACAGAAAGTGGCTATTCACTAGAACAACTAAGTAACAACCGCAGGCGACTTTTTCTATCCGTCGCCACCGGCACCTTAGTTGAAGATTTTCGAGCGTTGCAGTCTTTATGGCTTGCTGAAGAACCAAGTATAAGGCGGAGAATCGAATCGACATCAGGAACGGAACTTATCGTCATTCTTGCGGATTCGATGTCGGCAATGCTTACGGAGGAGTTGCTGCTACGCTCTTTATATCCAATGCTGAATGGGAATTTTACTGAGAGCATACAATCCCCCTATAGTCGGTCAACACAGAATGCGGTGTCTAGTCAGTTGAGTGGGTTGGAGGGGCTTTTACTTGAACGCCAGACTAAAAGCGGCACAACTTTAGACCGCGTATTCTCTGCTATATCAGATGAGTTTTCTGAGTTTTTCTATCAGAACTTCGATGCGAGCAAGGCCTGTCTTGTATTGCTGTACGGCAACACAGCGAGTGATTCAGTAGGCCCCACAAATGAAAAAGAGTCCCAGATCGTCGAGTGTATTAATTTACTGACCAATATTATCGACTATAACGACAAGCTCAAACTCGATCTCACCAATTAGGCCCGCGAATTAATTGAGCGCCTAACGAACAACTACCTCAATCTCAACAATCAGTTCGTCTGCTAACTGCTCCAAGTTTTCCTGCAGCTGCTCCAGCGCGACATGCTCCGGCACCTCGAGAGTCGCTTTCGCCTTGAATAGAGCATCGGACGACATCGGCGCTGGTGTGCATTGGGTGTTAAGCCGCTCGACATTAACGCCTAGCTCCGCTACTGCGGCAGAGATCTCCTTGATAATGCCGGGCCGGTCATTGCCTACCAGGCTCAACTCAACCATCCGCGACTGCTGCCCTACAGGCTCATCTGCGGCTTTTTCGATGACAAGCTTTATCTCTGAGGGCAAGCCAATCAGCTCTTCTATGAGCTTTTCTACACGATCATCGGCAACGCTAATCCGCAAAATTCCTGCGAACTTTCCGGCCAGTTGAGACATGCTGCTCTCGAGCCAATTGCCCGAGTTTGAAGCGATAGTCTGTGATAACAACTCCACTAGGCCCGGCTTATCATCAGCAATCACGGTAAGTACTAAATTAGTCGTCATGTATTCCTCTGCATTAATTCGTTAATAGTATTCACCCAATCTCTAACATATACGTTGCTAGAAGAGCCCAATCTGATTGTTTAGTATTTTATCCATAGAAGATGATTTGAATGCCAATATGGAGTCTGCGATGGGTGCTAACTGTCTTTCTATATAGAACTCGAAGTCTATCGCCGATTCACGATACTGGCGAGGCTCTGCACCATTAATTGTCATGATGTATTCGATCCAACCTCCCGACTCATACAAGCTCGGCAATTCTCGTTGCCTACGAATATCTTCCGCCTTGCGTGCCGCCTGAGCATGGGGCGGAACATTTTTAACATAGTCCTTCAATTTTCGGCGCAGGCGTTTACGCAGAACCAACTCGCTCTCGTATTTCCCATCGGTCAATTGTTGAACCGTCAGCTTTATGTAATCTTCATAGGGTTCACCGAAGAATACCCGTCTATACAATTCTTTCTGAAATTCACGCGCCAGAGGCGACCAGTCGCTTCGAACCGATTCAAGCCCCTTAAACAAGAGATGGGATTTTTTTGGGTTGCTACTATCAACAACGAGACCTGCATAGCGTTTCTTGCTGCCGGCATTTGACCCTCTAACTGTCGGCATAAGAAACTTGCTGAAATGTGTCTCGAATTCCAACTCTAGGAAGCTGGAGATATCATATTTTTCTCTCAATCGATTCGTCCACCACGCGTTTAGCCGTGTCGTAAGCTCGTCGCCGATTACGTTTACTTCGTCATCTGGAACCGAGCCTAATAAAACGAACACAGAATCTGTGTCACCATAAATTACTTGATAGCCTGCATCTTCGATGAAATTTTTGCTCTGAATTAGAATTTCATGACCACGCTTGGTTATCGAACTCACTAGACGAGAATCCAAAAATCTGCAACCCACCGTTCCGAGGATGCCATAGAATGAGTTCATAATGATCTTGATCGCCTGAGACAACGCCGCGTTCTTACTAGCCTTCGCCTTATCGCGAGCGGACCACAGGGTTGAGATCAATTCTGGCAAGATAAATTCCTCGCGAGAAAATTTTCCACCGTCATAGCCCTCGATCGGATTCTCCTCATGTGCGGCAACGGCTAACGCCAGCGGATCTACATGGAATGTCCTTATGATACTCGGGTATAAACTCTTGAAGTCTAGAACAATCACGTTCTGATGAATGCCAGGAATAGAACCCATCACATAACCCCCTGGACTGACATTAGTGACAGTGCTCTGGTCAACGAACGGTGCGACGTACCCTTTGCGATGTAGTCGAGGAAGGTAGAGAAAGTCAAAGGCCGCGACAGAACCACCGTAACGGTCTAGTTCCAACCCCGTTAGCAAGCTTCGCTCCATAGCAAAAGCAATGAGCGCCTCTTTTTGGAAGATGTCCCAAACTAAGCGACAGTCCTCAAGGTTATAGTGCGCTAGTGCTGGTTTATCGCCGCTGAAAAGCTCAGTGATTTCCGCGCCACGTTGGTCAACATCGTGTACTAATTTCCCTCTGCCCAGCAGCTCACGCGAGACGTACTCCAGTGAGAAGTTCTCGAATTGATAAGTGGCAGAGCGCATTAATTCGATACCGTCCAGCACCACTCGACCGGGCAACAATGCATAGTATCGATCGTTGCTATCTCTTGCCTTGCGCCAGCTGATGGCCTCGTTGTTACGCCCTAGCAGCAATGGCATTTTTAGCCGATCACAGAAGTCTTGCAGACAACGCAGGTCGAAATTCACAATATTCCAACCCATGATCACGTCAGGGTCTAAGTCTGCGATCTTCTTAACAAACGCACTGATAACCTCACGCTCGGAATTGAGCTGGTAGAGTTCTAGATTGCCGCCATCATCAGTCTGTTCTATGGAATCCTCAGTTGGGCCAACCATATAGACTAGTGACACATCATCCGAATAGATTCCTATGGAATAAAGGGTGCTTGCATGATAGTCAGTCTCTATATCTACAGAGACCGCATTAAGCTGTGGTCGGTATTGTGTGGCACGCAAATCGCTAGGTGTTACGTCGCTGAAGCCATCGTTCTCATTCAGACTGCCTTCGATCGAGACAGACGCCGTAATAAAACGCTCCATAAGGAAGCGATCTGTAGGTTTAAGGTCTGCCTCTGTTATCCGGATGTCTTTTTGAACGAGCCTGTCTCGAATATCGAAGAGCTTTCGCTGGCTCTTGAGATAAAGTGCCGACATGAGTTCAGTATCGAAGTTCTTCAACTGCGTTGCAGCAATTCGCCAGCCAGTAAGCGGCGAGAGAATTTCTTCTACTTGAGCTTGCTGCTGCGTAGGGAAGAAACAGACAGCCTCCTGCCCAGAGAAGCGAAGGCGCAGAGGGCCAGCATTGCTAGCCAGCCAGAAAATAAGATCGACACCGGCCCCGGATTCAACCCACTGCCTTGTGAGTATGAATCCGTCGAGTACCGAGTTTGAGGAAATTAGAGGCTAGATGCGCACAGTTCGCGGGAACTGAGCGTAATTTTCCCAGCGGCTCACCTTATCTGGAAGTTCTTCCGTGGTCGCCTGTACATTGCCATTGACGTCAGTCACGCGAGATACAATCGTGTGTTCTCCCGGCGTGGCATTGTTCCAATCGTAACGGAATAGCTTCCAAGAATATTTCGTTGATCGCGGATTAATCTCGGCGCGCTCCCAAGGACCGTCGTCTACTTTGACTTCGATACTTTCTATAGATGTGCCATCGTTTAGCACAAAACCTTGAATCGTGTGTTGGCCGCCCATCTGTGTAACACGAACGATAGAAGACTTTAGATTTATGGTGGTAACGGAGTTTTCAACCCAGCGTTCTATACCACCTATGCTTTCTTTTTTCAGAGTCACGTAGTCACGCCCCATGAAGCGACCCATATATCGAGTGTCTTGAATATGAATTTGATTTAACCATTTTACATTGGAAACGCCATACCAACCCGGGATCAATGCACGTACCGGCTTGCCATGATAAAGCGGCAACGGCTCTCCATTCATTTCGAATGCAAGCATATTCTCAGGGCGCATCGCATCGTCAATGGATAGGCTACGTGCGAATGCTTTCTCAACTTCAGTCTCGCGAATCGTCTCGGTTTGGACATCGGTTCCGAAGAATACGATTTCCTTAGCGCCGTCTTGAATGCCCGCTTCCTCTAGAATACTTGCCAGCGAGACACCGCGCCAGCGCGCGTTACCAATAAGCCCCTGAAACAATCCCCGGCTATTGCCGCCGCACTCAAATCCAACCTGCTGTTCAATATTGTCACGCGCCATGAGTTGTGAAAGAGAAAACTCTAACTCATTGTCTACCATGCCTGTCACTTTCAGCGTATAGGAATCGTTGTCAATCTCTGGCTGACCATAGTGTTGTACTATGTAAAAATCATCGTTGTCGGTGAAATGGGTGGTTATTTCGCGCGTATCCAACCAGTGAGTCGAGTTTGGTCGCGCCGGACGCGCGTTGAAAGTATCGGGCACGTCGGTAAAAGGAACGAGTTGCTCGCCTTGGGCTAGCGCGGGAAAGATAAACCCTGGTACAGACGCAGCTCCGGCTGCCAAGGCTCCGGTGCCCAAAGCACCTTTAAGAATATCGCGTCGAGAACTATCGGCTGGCTTGTCATCTTGATTCATGATCTTCTCTCTTTTTCTTGGCTGCGCTAGCTCTCAATCTCTCTAGGAGAGGCTTTAGCATTAGGATCGCTGTTTAGTAGTAGTCGCACAACCTTATCACAACAATCTAGTACGAACCCAGTCGAAAAACGCTGAATTCACGAATTGTCAGGATAGTGAATTTATTTCTTCTTCTAGCCTAAAATTCTTGTTGGTGACGATGGATTCTAGCACCTGAATACGCTCCTCGAGCCCCAGAGTCTTCGCCTTCAGGGTCACTTTTATCCTCTAAACTTGCGCTTAACTGGCCAACACCGCTTTTCAACTGCTCGGTGGGATATTTTAGGTAGACTCCCAAACTAATGAAGGCAAATACTATTACTACAATTATTAGTGGATCCGCCTCTTCACCCCTCTGTACTTACCCCTTCTAATTAGATTGAGGAATAGCTCTGAGCTCGATAGAAAACACCCAAGAGCCGATGCTTGGCTGGCGTCGATGAGCGACAGTGGCTGGCGCCTGCTTACCGATTTCCGACATTGGCCCCATTGGATTCCTGAAGTGCACAGTGTAATTCACACTGGCTGGGAACCCCCAGCCACAGGCACAAAGCTTGAAGTAGATAAAGGACACAAGACGGTGACCTGCTCCATCGAGGCTTGAGATCCGCCTCGGAGCCTGCAAATCTGTATCAACCCCGCGGTCGGCGAGATGGCCTATGGCTTCCTGATTGAAACCAGTTCTAAAAAGGCCGAAATGCGTATTTCGCTGAAATTGGAACGCCGCTTTATTGGCGTGTCTCGCATCGCCGTATTTTTCTTCAGATGACGACTACAGAAACTCAGGGGCCACAGCCTAGACCGGAATTAAGCCATTCCTATTAATGGTGATGCCCGCCCGCGCCATGCACATGGCCATGTGCAATCTCTTCTGCGCTTGCATCACGAATGCCTTCCACTTGCACTTCGTAGTAAAGAGCTTTCCCTGCTAAAGGGTGATTGAAGTCCACATCGGCGTTAAACTTTCCAGCCTTGATAATAACGACCGCGCGATTCCCTTGATTTGTCTCGACAGTCGCAGGCATCCCTGGCAATATTTTCTTTACCGGGCCAGGAAACTGTAAATGCTTGATAGGAATTCGCTGTGTCGAATTTGGGCGACGATATCCATAAGCATCATCTGGCTGAAGAGTAATCTCAATCTCGTCACCCACCTTTTTGCCTTCCAGTGCTTTTTCCAGCCCTACCACGACATTGTGAAACCCATGTAGATAGGCCAGCGGCACACCTCCATGAGACTCCTCACGCCAACCTGCCCGCTCGCCGTCTTCTCCCACTTCAGCCAGCCGATAGTGAAAATTAACAACTTTATTCACGGTGATAGACTGCTCTACGTGTTCTTCTGCTGATTCTGCTTCTGACATTTCGCTCTCCTGCGTGAGAAGAAGATTCTAGCAGATGACACGGCCTTATATGTAGTGGCCGCCCCGATAACATGTCCTTGTTATACGCGTTCTCCCCCAAAATCAGCTGTCAGTAGCAGTAGCGATCCGCTGGTGGTACTTTCATAAAAAGCGAGAGTTGAATAATTGTATGACAGCGGAAATGGAATACTTTAATGAACCATGACAACCCTGATTCAAAATTACCTGTACCTGAGCTTGATGAAAATAGTCCGGAGACTTCTTTTAGTAGCCTGCATCACTATCTGGCGCTCTCCTTCTCCTTGCCGGAACGGATAGCACGGGCGCTAGGCTCACTCATCGGCGGCAGTACGCTATTGCTCACCAAGACCCTGATACCCACCGCGGTGAAAAATTCGAATAGCTATCTGTTCACCTTTGGCATGTTTCAGACCTTTCTGATCAAAAATGTTGCTGAATTAGATGACTTCCAAACAGATACAGAGCTTCAAGAGCATTTCCTGAATCGAAAGTTGCTAGGAACATCTTTGGAGGCAGCCGGCTTGTTAACCATGCACCTTTCTCCGGTTTGGGTATTTGCTATTGCCTCTGATGCTGCCAAGGGAGGTCAAGTTTTTTTGAATCGTCTAGTTCATCATTTGAAAGAACATGACGTAATCTCGCAGGACAGTAATCCCGAATCTCTTGAGCAGGTTCTACTGTCCATTCATGAAATGGGCCGCCAGGGGGCTACGGCGATCGATACTCCGCCGCTGTCCATGATAGAAGTAGAAGAATTGGCAGCGCAGCTGCGGGAATCCACTGCCTCCTTGAGGGAAAACTCGGCCAAGCTACTGCCTCGATTTGAGGCAATTTGGAAGCAGATAAGCTTGGTTGCCAGACAAGAGAGGCTCAGCACGGAACAGGTTTTAGGTATGCTCTCGGTAAGCGCGGCATCACTTGCTCATACCGGTGCAGGCACAGCTGGTGCGATAGGAAAGACGGGGTTCTATTTTCTCGACGAAATAATCCTAAATGACTACAAAGAAACCTTGGTTGGCATCGCTGATACTGGCTCTCTGCGCTATATGCAACAAAATATGCAGCCTTTCGTCCAAAATGCTCAATCTCATTTCAATTTCAAAATAGAAACTCGATCACAAGCTTGGCTCAAAACCGGCCTCACTAAATTGATGCGGCAAATAGGATCAAAAAAGTAGCTTCCCAAATTGAAACTCCCATTTAGTATTGACTAAATTCTACAAAATTTTAACTAAATGCCACCGGCATTATAGGAGTTATTACCCTAGTAAATTCATTGTGATAGCTTGACATCGTTCTGTTTACAACGAATTCGAGATAGGGATAATCACTTGCATGATTTTCATCAATGAAGGGAGGCTTCACCCGGCGAGAGAATCAATTTTTCGCCGTCGAAAGGGCAATAAACTAGGAATCAAGGCGCACGCTTACTCGGCGTGCCTTGCAAGCAGCTGGAGGATATTGAAACTATCCGCAACTATGGCTGCCATTTAGACCTCGAATTGCTGGCTAAGATGAAGCTCATCTACCAGACTTCTTTAGATAAAATGGCAGGTCAAGTTCCCGAAGACTATTACTCGGACTTCTATGTTCGCCTCCGGAACAGGCTGGGAGCGAAGTCTCGCTAACCCGCTGTATTTATTCTGGAGTGCCCTGGCAACAACGAGTAAAGAGCAGGCCCAAAATTGTGAATCTGCGCAGGCCGCAGCACTGAATATAAATTGTCTACATCCCACTGTGTGGCCGAAAGTGACGAAAGGGTGTATAATTTCCGGTTCTTGTGGAATTAGAGAAAGTTAAGCATGGCAAATAAATCAAAAAAAGACGCGGCAGTAAGTAATCGCGCAGATCTAGCACAACACGTAGACGCATTCTTAAAGTCAGGTGGTAAAGTTCAAGAAATTCCTTCAGGTGTTAGTGGTCAAACCTCGACCAGTGGCCCAAGACAGATAGTGCTCAGCCACAAAACCAGCTCTTAATAACCTTGCTGTAGCATCGTGGAGATTCTGAGCAGAGGCTCACTATCTCTGCGTGACTTCTGCTTTGCCCTGCCCGAAACTATAATTGATTGATCTCGTAGCCCTTCTGCGAGAGCAGGTCTAGCAGCCCATTTTCGCCGACAAGATGAGCCGCTCCGACCAGAACAAACTCTGTGTCTGCGTCTTGCAGCATGCTGTCGATTTGAGGAACCCACTTCAGGTTTCTTTGTAAGAGCAGCGTGTCATACAACGCCGGCGCTTCCACCTTCATCTCTTCTACGAATAGCTCAGACAAGCCCTCAGCATCACCCGAACGCCAGGCGCCAATCATGTCCTCCATAACGTCACCTGTTTCTGCAAGGTCTTTCAGCGAAAGCAGAATGAATTCGCTCTCATTACCCTCGCCCATTGCCGCGATAAACCCTATTTGTTCCTGCACTGTCTCCAATTGCCCTTCTGCTTTTCCATCACCGACTGCTCGAGTATGGAAGAACGCATCTACGCCTTGAGGAGTAAATCCCATACTCTGAAATACAAGTATCTGCAGCGTGCTAATGAGGAGCCCAGGTTTGAATTTATTCAGCATCGCTATAGGCAATCCTGCCGTCGCCGTGTAGGCAGAAAGAGCCGCGTAGGCCTCGTCACTCAAAATACTACTCAAGGACTCATCGTCGCCATAAGTAAGCTGCTGCAACATTTGAGCCTGTACCGACAAATCGCTCATCGATGCGATGTCCGTCTCGAAATATAACTCGGAGCTAGCTTGATAGGCCTCCTCAAATTCACCAGGTAGGGGATAATCAGCCGGGCGCAATAGATGCACCGTTCCACCGAGATAGATAACGTTATCACCAGAGCGCACTGACCAAACTGATGTATCTGCTTTCGCCTGTGAAAGACTAAGTAGGAATAGACAAACGAAAACCACATACGCTCGTCGAATCGACTCCATTAATTCCTGCATCTCTACTTTCCCCTACTGGTAATTACTACTTTTCAAACAACACCGACTGCGTAGCTAGCATAAGCGATCAAATCAGCTATTTTCGCTCGAATTTTACACGACTATGGGTTAAAGGTAGCATGCCCGCAACTAACGTAAAAGCGAATCAAGGCTCAGGCCAAAGAACCCACTATGTCAAAATTAGTATTCAGGCTACGCAACGTTCCCATCGATGAAGCTCAAGATATACGGGAGCTTTTGGAGAGCAATGACATTGCCTACTTCGAAACTTCGGCGGGTAACTGGGGGATTTCATTACCCGCTATTTGGATACATGAATCTGAGAGATTCGAATTCGCACGCCAATTAATCGATGAATACCAAAGTGAGCGTACTGAGCGATTGCGCAGAGAATATCAATTGAGCGCAGCGAACGGTGAAGCGAAGACTGTTTGGCAGAGCTTTAAAGAAAATCCACCCCGGTTTATCGCCTTTTCAGTGGTAATCATCGTTGTACTAACTATTTACCTACGGGTCTTTGTGTTCTTCTAAGTCTCTGACTAAGGCCTACCAAGAAATCGGCCTCTACACATTTATGCCGTCTTGTTTATTACGGTAGTTCGATCGCTACGTTTAGTTTGTAGGGGAACTCAATTGAATTCATGGTTCTTGATTAATCCTCCCTCTGTGTGGCCCTAAACATACGCTGATTCAATGGCCCGCATCTTGACCACAAAAACATATACTTTTCAAAACGTTAATTTCTTATGAACAATTTGCAGTTAGTGTAACCACGAATCTTCCGAACTATATTTCTTCGACTTTTTATCCAACCGCCGATCAATTGCCTTCTAATTATCCACTGCGGCCTTTACAGCACTGAGATTGTGTTATATAAAATCATCAGGCTTTTGTTAGTGATTCTAACGGGGGGAATTCGCTAACAATACTTGGCTACCCTGGCATTAAAAAAGGAGGTGATCCCATCAATTATCAATCTATTAAGGGAGCCTCCAGTTACTTTATCTAAGTAGGCAGTTAAATACTTGATCGGGTAATTGGAGAGGCATCGTCGATACTAGTTCGCGATTCCTTTGCTCCCAGTAAGTAGTAGATCCCGTTATCGCGTTCAGTGATAGCGGGATTTTCTTTTTAGGGAAGAAATGATTTTACGCACAGCTAGTGAGTGCCGAGATAACTGCGCAGTCTTGCTGGAAAATTCTTCTTGATCAATGCCTGCTGCAAGTTCCATTCTTGGGCTGCTTCAATTTCTTTCAGAAATATTACTTTGCCAGACTCCAATACGGCTATAGGAATACCATTCTCGTAAAGCACGCGGTTCTTACTCAGTCTCGAGAGTTTACGGTTAGGGGAAATTAGATTTAAAAGGTTTAGCGGATCTACCGCTGAAAGACTGTAGTATCTAGGCTTGTTCGAATTGACTTGTTTCTTAAATTTACGCAGAACATCCACCGTTTCAGGGTGGGCAAATTGCTCGCCACCAACACCTGCTACAAACCGGCCGCCACGAATAGTGCCACGTAGCTCCATTTTACGCAGTGCCGTTAGCAAAACGCGCCACGGCGGCGAAAATAACTCTCTCTCCAACACGCCGCGGAATATGACTCCCCAGCGCTGTAAGTAGATCCCGATAAGTCTCTCAAGTTGTTCCTCATCGAGAACATCCCAGTGCCGACTATTCGTTTGAGGTTGACCTAGCGCCTCGTCTTTTTCCAACAAGCTCCATCTGCCCGCATCTTCAACGCCGAACATGGCCCGACGGCCTCGCCTTTTATGCGCACTTGGCTTCTTTTTATTCGGGGTTAGCAGTGCGCGTAAGCCGGTAAAGCTATCGCTAGTTATCGTAGCCACCGAAACGAGTTCGGCCAGACCTAGCTCGAGCTGCGCCCTAAGTAAGCCTGTTCGCTGCTGAATCTGATCGAAGAAGCTTGCGCCATTCTTAGCCAGATCAGATTTAATCTTCTTAGCAAGCTCGCTAAGTGGTAATGCCTCTTCTGCATTGTATGCAGCGGCCGAAAGTGCTTTGAATATATCCAGGTTCGCGCGACTGACAATCGATATAGGCGTCGACTTTATAGGCCCCGAGGAGCTGGACTTGGACCCATCCTTGTTGCGCTGCATTCGCTGTGAAGGTTTCGGTAGGCAGTAGCGACCCCATACTATCTTGCCGCTGATGCACATCGCATCCAACCAGCTAGGGTCATAGTCAGCAACTCTCACCGGATAGAGGTCAGCCTCCCAACTCGCCGCTGGTGCGGCTATGCCGTCTAACAGGCTCAAAGTGTTCTGCACGCGAGTTTGGCCATCAAGTGCCGGTTCTTTATTCAAAAATGAATTCGCTGCAGGGTCGGCTATGGCAACTAGCTGATGAGTATCGAAAAGAAATTCCGTATAGGTCTGTAGCGATACCGGCTTAATGCTTTTGCGGTGTGCATCGATTGTGTAGCGATGTATTCGCTGCAACAGTCTTCTCTCGCACCACTCCACGACAACACAAGCACCAGCTTGGTGTTTGCGTGCCGCTTGAGTGAACTGACCCTGAAAGGCAAAACCCTCTACTTCAAGCGCTATCAAGGCAAGGTCTACGGCAGTAACTTCGACGGCTAGCTCGTTCGCGAGTTGCTGTGCTTGTATGGGTCCTAGACATTCCAGCCGAGCCCGCACTATCTCGCGAAGTGCATCCGCTGCCTCCCACTTTTGCTCGAATACAAAGTTAGGAATGTGTGGCGATGCCCTCAACTGTTCCAACTCAGGATATATAGCCATGAAGCATCCGAGTTTCTCTGTGGCTATCCATAACTCGTTGGGCAGTTGAGACAAATTCAGAATGCGCCCACTATCGAGTAGAGCTTGACTCCAGCGCTGGTAATCCTTATTTTTTCCAAATTCTTGCTTACTCATATAAGCGAGACTAAAAAGACCATCGTGCATCTCTTCGACATTGTTTATATAGGGCCAGGCCTCATCTTTAACGCGAGCGATCGCCTCGGTATCTAACAAACTAAAATCTTTCACCTCACCTGGGTCGGTCCAACTCCTATTGCGAATTGCATTGGTGCGGCGTTCTTCAAACGGCGCATCATCAAGGAAGGCATAAGGCCTAGCATTTATAATTTCTTGTGCGAACGGAGAAGGCTCCCGTAAATCTTTGGCAATTAGCGTTAGCTTATCTTGTTCGATATCGGCTATGAGTTCGGTGAGCTCATCGATGTCCATCGCCTCTGTCAGACAGTCGTGAATGGTCTGATCGATAAGCGGGTGTTCAGGTACTTCGCGTCGACCTGTAATATTTTCAGCGCAGGCAATCTGATCCGGAAATACATGTGCCACTAGGTCCTCAGCATCCATGCGCTGAAATTGAGGAGGCACTCGCTTGCCGTTTCGATTTCGCTGAATGGCGAGAGAGCGAGTTGCATTCCAGCGCCAACGGACTTCGAACATAGGCGCATCAAGTAATGCCTGAACCAACACGTCTCTAACGGTTGCAGATTGTAGATACTTGAATACATCATCAAGTGGAAAGCTGTGAATAGATCCTAAGGAAATAACTATACTGTCTTCGTTGGCGGCTGCCTGAAGTTCGAAATTAAATGACTTACAGAAACGCTTTCGAAGTGCCAAGCCCCAACCGCGATTGATACGACTTCCAAAGGGTGAATGAATAACAACATGCATGTCACCCACCTCATCGAAAAAGCGCTCCATCACTATTACAGAACGGGTAGGCATTTGGCCAAGTGCTTGCATACCAGTGGCCAGGTATTCTACCAATTGTGTCGCTCCTGCGCGGGGGGCGCATGCGTTATCGACTAGCCACTGCTCCGCCGCATTCGCAGAGTCGTTAATGAGCAGATCCGCTATTGTTTCGCGCAAACTCGAAACAGCCTCGGACAACTCTCGCGTTCTACCGAAGCCTTCGCCGAACCAAAAGGGTATCGTGGGCTGCATACCCTGCGCATCGCGGACTCGAACCTTAAGGCCGTCCACGCGTAACAGTTGCCAACTATGAGTTCCCAGTGTAAAGACATCACCGGGCAGCGCCTCAAGGGCAAAATCTTCATTAAGACTACCTACAATAATGTCTTCGGGATCGAGTACGACTTGATAGTCGAACATATCGGGGATGGCGCCCCCATTTGTCAGCGCGATTAGGTTTGCGCCTCGTCTCGCCCGCAGTCGATTGTTGATCGCATCAAAGTGTAGGTGTGTGCCGCGACGTCCGCGCCTAGTGCTATAGCCCTGCGCTAACATCGCAACTGTCGTATCGAATTCTGCCCGCTGCATGTTTCGAAAGGGATAGGCATTGCGAAACAATTCAAAGAGTTCGTCTACGCTCCAACCACCTTCGGTTTGATCGAAGAGTTCACCTGTCTGACCTGCTTGGTCATGGGTTTGTGACGAAACTTCGGCGACAATCTGCTGGGAGAGAATATCCAGCGGCTTCTGAGGCATCACGATGCAATCCAGCTGCCCCTGCCTAATGCTGTGCAACAGTGCGGCGCTTTCAACGAGATCATCGCGAGTCAACGGAAAGAGGATTCCCTTAGGTGTGCCATGGATTGAGTGGCCGCTGCGACCAACTCGTTGCAAAAATTTCGCTATGCTCTTCGGTGAAGAAAACTGCACGACCAAATCTACTGAGCCGATGTCGATGCCCAATTCCATGGAGGCGGTAGCTACTAACACTGAAAGCGTCCCCGCCTTCAATCGTTGCTCCGCATTATGGCGCAGCTCTTTACTCATGCTGCCGTGATGGGAGCAAACCGCATTTTCGCCTAGGCGCTCCGAGAGAGCCAAGGCCAGCCGTTCGGAGAGCCGTCTAGTATTTACAAAAACTAACGTCGTTTCATGAGTCGAAATTAATTCAACTAGGCGTTTATAAAGCTCATCCCAAACCTCGTTGCTCATCAACGCCGATAGTGGTGAGCCCGGCACTTCCAGGCGGATATCCATCTGTCGGCGGAAACCCGCATCTACGATCTTACAGTCGATCTCTTCATCGCTATAGTTACTGTTGCCGACTAGATATTTGGCAACCATCTCAATAGGCCGCTGCGTTGCCGAGAGACCAATACGCTGCAGCCTTTGCCCCGAATTCTTAAGCACCAATCTTTGCAACCGCTCGATAGAAAGTGCCAGATGCGAGCCCCGCTTATCACCAAGCATGGCATGAATCTCGTCAACTATTAGAGTAGACACATTTGCCAACATGGCTCGCCCACTGGCACTGGTCAGCAGCAGATAAAGGGATTCAGGCGTAGTAACTAATATATGCGGTGGCTGCTTAGCCATCTTTTGCCGTTCACTCGCCGGGGTATCGCCTGTGCGAACAGCGATCCTAATATCGACTGGACCCTGACCGCTTAGCTTCAGGTTTTCGGCGATGCCTTTGAGGGGCATTTCTAGATTCTTGTGAATGTCGTTGCTTAGCGCTTTCAGCGGCGAGACATAGAGAATCTGCACCCCGGGAGTAAGCTGGCGCTTCAGTCCTGTGACCACCAAATCATCGATTGCCGCATAAAACGCAGCGAGGGTCTTGCCGCTGCCTGTAGGCGCTGATATAAGCGTGTGACGGCCAGCTTTGATCGCAGGCCAAGCCTCGGCCTGAGCCTGGGTAGGCTCACCAAACTGAGCGGTAAACCAATCACGAGAAGCTGGATGAAACTGCGTCAAAACCATGATGTATTCGTGTAAGCAATTTACTGTACGGACATACAGGTTAATGAAGAGCCCCGAGGTTTGCAATAGTCACAGCGAGAGCGCTAGCTGCTTGGACACACGCAAGAACCCAACATTCAGGCTCCACACTCATCAGCGCTCAATCTCCTGTTGCCTCAAGCGAATTGACATGTCTGGAAGACCTGAGCTAGGTTAGAGGTCACTAAGGTGTAGAAGTAATGAATGATCTAAATGAAGTCAGTATTACCGAGCGTCTGGGCAGCAACCTGAATCTGTTTTGGAAGGAAAATAGACAATTTTTCCTATTGCTGACCTGCATCGTCTTCTTCAAGAGCGCAATCGCCGACTTGAGCTCTATCTCCGGCGCCTCTATGCAGCCTACGCTACTCGATGGTGACAAAGTCTGGGTGAATAAGCTCGCGTACGACATAAAGATACCCTTCACCGAGATATCCCTAGGCCAGCTCTCCGATCCTAGTGGCGGCGATGTAGTCATCATCGACTCTAAAAAGGCTAATAAGCGACTTGTTAAGCGCATTGTCGGCGTGCCCGGCGACACCATCTACATGCAGAATAATGCCCTTGTTATCAATGGCGAGGCCGCGCATTACGAAGTTATCTCCAGAGATGACGATTCCATTATCATTCTGGAAGAGCTCCCGGATAAGACGCATCAGGCGCGCTTATCCAATAGGCTTGTGAGCCGAACAGCTCGCAGCTATGGACCTACCGTGGTGCCTGAAGGCCAGTACTTCGTGCTGGGAGACAACCGCGATAACAGCGCAGACAGCCGTGTTTACAGCTTCGTGCCCAGAGAAGAAATCATCGGCCGCTCAAACTCCGTGGTTTTCTCTCTAGATAGTGACAATAACTATCTGCCGCGTGGCGAGAGATTTCTCGCAGGCCTCGATCAAAATTAGACATTAATCCAAATTCAACCCTGTGCCTTTGAATATGCAGCGCTACAGTTCTTCTATGGCAAATATATGGCGCTGCACATTGAAGCAGCTCATCAAATTCGAAGTAATTTAGTTATCTTGCAATAAAACCGGCCTGAATCGGGTATTGTTAATAATGCTTTAACTTGTGAACAAGACGAAGCTCAAGGCAGAAATTTTTGTTAGAAACCCGTGAGGTAATCATGAATCCAAAAACGCAATCCCACGTCGGAATGATCAGCAAATTCTTGCTTAGCCTGATGTTGCTTGGGGGTTTCCAGGTTTCGATCGCACAGGATTTCGTCTGGGCTCCAGACTTTCCTATAGGCGCATCGATTCCGGAAATTTCGGCACAAGATCAGGATGGCAATGTTCAGTCATTCGACGGCTTAAAAGGCGAAAAGGGCATGCTCTTGATGATGAGCCGGTCCTTTGACTGGTGACCATACTGTAAAGCTCAGCTCGTGCAGCTGACCGAAATCAGTGATCAGATAGAAGCAATGGGCATCAATGTTGTTGCCCTAACCTTCGATTCAGTGGAGACGCTGAAGACAGTGCAGGAAGATCAGGACATTCAGTTCCCTCTTCTTCACGATGAAGAAGTCACCCATGTGAATGCCTTCGGTATTCGCAATGTAGACTACGAACCAGGGCACCGAATATACGGCATACCGTATCCCGGCATATTCCTGGTCGATCCAAACGGAGTTATTAAGGCCAAGTTTGCAGAAGAGAGATATCAAGACCGACCTCCCTTCGACGACATACTTGAGGCTCTGTCTGAACTTTAAATGCTGAAAAATTAGCGGGGAGTCGAAAGGCTTCCCGCTTTTTTGTGAGCGGCGTAGCTAGCAGCGTTTTGACTACAGCAAAGTTCGCTTTGCCCTATTACCCTTTTCCCTTTGTCTCCACCAAATGTAATAATCTAGCCCAGCTTAAACGCGCAAGGCATGGCGCTCCTGTCAGGGCTAACTAAAAATAATCGAGGCAGCTGTCTCACAAAATAGCCGTAGAAATGGATTTGTCCTCACACACTAGCGTTAAGCTCAGCACGAGCCTTGTTCTCTTGGCGTTGGTTTTCATGGGATTCCCCTCATACGAGCTTCATGCTCAGTCGCCGCTCAATTACAACATTCCTAGAGTGAATACCGAGCCGCGTATAGATGGACAAATCGATCAGGGGGAGTGGAGTCAGGCCACGCGCATTCCCGTCAATATAGAAACCAATCCGAATGACAACGTCCCCGCCGAGGTGGAGGCACAGGCCCTGCTCATGGAAGATGGCGAGGTACTGTACGTCGCCTTCATCGCTCTAGATCCGGACCCCGATCAAATCCGCGCGTTCTATACAGACAGAGACTCCATGTGGAACGATGACTGGGTGGCGATCATTCTGGACACCTTCAACGACGAAAGACGCGCGTTCGAATTTTTTGCCAATCCCTATGGTGTGCAGGCGGATGCCATTCAAGACGATGTGAACGGCGATGAAGACCGATCTTGGAATGCCATATGGGACAGCGCTGGACAGATTAACCAGGATGGCTATGTCGTAGAGATGGCTATTCCGATGAAGCAGTTACGTTTTACGCCTAGCCAGAACAACCAGACTTGGGGCATCGATCTAGTCAGGTTCTATCCGCGTGATCGAGATACGCGAATCGCCAACAATCCACGAGATAGAAACATAGCTTGTTATCTCTGTCAGATTAGCAAGGCAGACGGCTTTGCCAATCTAACTCGAAGTAGAAATCTCGAGGTTATTCCGACTGTAACCTCCACCTCGGTAGAGAACAGAAACCCAGCTATGGGCGGTTGGGATAGCGAGAGTATCGATGCACAAGGCAGCCTCGATGTGCGCTGGGGAATTTCTCAAGACTTGTATCTCAACGCGACACTGAATCCCGACTTCTCTCAAGTCGAGGCCGATAGTGCACAGTTAGATATTAACAACACTTTTAGTTTGTTCTTCCCAGAGCGACGAACTTTCTTCTTAGACGGCGCAGACTACTTCGATACCTTTGAGCGACTCGTGCACACGAGAAACATTTCCGATCCGGACTATGGCCTAAAACTCACGGGCAAAAGTGGAGGTCACACCTATGCTCTGCTCACTGCCAACGATGTAAACACGAGTTTTTTGATACCTCGTAGCCTAGGCTCCAGCGTTGCCTCACTCAGCGAGACTGAATCCAAAGTTGCGATTGGCCGCTATCGCTTCGATATTTTCGAAAATTCCACTATCGGCGCCTTGATTACAGACCGCCGGGCTGACGGCTACAACAATACCGTCAGCAGTGTCGATGCTGTGCTCAGGCCTACTGACCAAGATTCGATCTCTATTCAGTCCATGCACTCCAGCTCTGACTATCCAACCCTCATACAAAGCCAATACGGGCAGGCAGGCAGCCTTAGCGATACGAGCCAGCGTCTAGAGTATCGCCACAACGATCGGCGCTGGGACTGGCGCTTGGGCTATACAGACATGGGGGATGATTTTCGTGCGGATCTTGGTTTCGTGAACCGGGTCGATTTCAAGTTTGTCGTGGCGACAGTAGGACACACCTGGCGCGGCGAATCAGACGACTTCTTTAATCGCATCCGGGTCGCACTAGACTACGACAGAACACAAGACCAGTCAGGCCTGCAGCTCGAAGAAGAATTTGAAGTCTTCCTCAATATGGACGGCCCCAAGCAGTCATTTCTCAGTGGACTATTCGGTGGTAGCGAGACTTACTGGAACGGCAAATACTTCGATGAACAGTTCAATCAGCTTAGAGTTGGGTTTACTCCTAGAGCGAACTTGCGTCTGAGTGCCCTGATACGAGTTGAGGATATTGTCGACTTTGCCAATACTCGCCTCGGCAGGTCGAAGCGCTTTGGGCCTAGCGTCAATTATCGCTGGGGCAAGCATCTGGAGTTGGACCTCGATCATACTCTACAGCAATTCGATGTAGACGGCGGCAGGCTATTTACTGCGAATCTGACTGACTTAAAGACGACTTACCAATTTAGTGCCCGCAGCTTTCTTCGCTTTACGCTCCAATATACGAACAACAAACGTAATCAGGATCTCTACGTCAGATCTGTGCAGGCACGCACTAAGCAACTCACCACACAGCTTCTGTATAGCTATAGATTCAGCGCCGCCACCCGTTTCTTTATCGGCTACTCCGATGCCGGCTTTCAGAACGACACTTACGACGCCATCGAGAAAACCAACCGCACAGTATTCGCTAAGTTTAGTTATGCCTGGCTCCCCTAGGAATATTTTTCAACAAGAATCCTCGTCCATTAGTTGCCCCGAGATAGAGCGCTAAAACACCTCAGGTTCTCCTATTAAAAGACTCTAGCTGTGGGTAAAATGACGCCTTCTTTTCCCGCGACTCGGACGTATTATTAAATGGGCCAACAAACTTCGCTATACCAGAAGCATCTCGATTCCGGCGCCAAAATGGTCGATTTCGCCGGATGGGATATGCCGATTAATTATGGCTCCCAGATAGAAGAACATAATCTAGTACGAAACCAGGCCGGCATCTTCGACGTATCACATATGACAGTAGTTGATGTGTCTGGCGATGGCGCCGAGGCATTCCTGCGCTATCTATTGGCGAACGATGTCGCCAAGTTAGATGAAGTTGGGCGGGCTCTGTACAGCGGTATGTTGAATGAGACCGGTGGCGTTGTTGACGACCTGATTGTCTACCGCATGAGCTTTGGCTATCGCGTCGTGGTGAACTGCGCTACCCGCGACAAAGATTTGGCCTGGATACGCACCCACGCAGCAGACTTCGACGTCAGTATTGAAGAGCAGCCACAGCTCTCTATTCTAGCCGTTCATGGGCCTGAGGCAATTGACAAAGTCAGCTCGATATTAACTCGTGACCGCGCCGCAATAAGTACACAGCTAAACAACTTCCGTGGCTTCGAATCGGGATCATGGTTCATAGCTCGCACCGGTTACACTGGGGAAAAGGGCCTTGAATTAATCCTGCCCAGTGAAGAAGCACCAGAAGTTTGGGACAAGCTATTAGCAGTTGGCGTCAAGCCCGTAGGCTTGGGTGCAAGAGATACGCTGCGTTTGGAAGCAGGCATGAACCTTTATGGCCACGACATGGATGAAACCACCTCACCCATTGCCGCCAATATGAAACAAACAATCGCCTGGCAACCCGAAGACCGTGACTTCATTGGCCGGGAGGCGATCGCGGCTCACTTAGCAAAGAGCGAGGCCGGCACAACGCCAATCCTTACCGGGCTAGTTCTGGAACAGCGGGGTGTGCTGCGGGAGGGCCAAAAGGTTCTATGCGAAAATGGAGAAGGCGTAATTACCAGTGGTAGCTTTTCTCCCACATTGAAGCATTCAATCGCATTAGCTAGAATCCCTGCGAATAGCGGAGCCTGCCAAGTAGATATTCGCGGCACACTGACCGCCGTACGAATAGTAAAGCCAAACTTCGTTCGTTTCGGTAAGAAGGTATTCGAGTAGAAGATTAAGACTTAACCCATAGATTAGCTCTACTAATTCGTAGTAATTCAGCTGCCTAGTAGAATTAAAACCAGCACCGATTAAAAGAGGAACACCTAGTGAGCACATATCCAGACAATCTTAAATACGCCACCACTCATGAATGGGTTCGACTCGAAGATGATGGCACCGCAACGGTAGGCATCAGCAATCATGCACAAGATGCATTGGGTGATATCGTATTCGTGGAACTGCCCGAAGTAGGCGCTACGATTCACGCAAAAGATGAGGTGGCGGTTGTAGAATCCGTTAAGGCGGCATCGGATGTATATAGTCCAATGTCTGGTGAAATTATCGCTACCAATGATACGCTCTCTGAGGCACCGGAAACGGTCAACGCAGTTCCCTACGACGACGGTTGGTTCTATAAGATTAAGATTAGTGACGAACTAGAGTTGGATGAATTAATGGACGCCGACGCGTATTCGGATCACTGCGAAGAGGGTTAGTAAGCTGAGCAACGTAGGCGAATAGCCTTTGCCAACTACAGGCCATCGATTAGCTCTTCATCTTTTTAGCCACTTAAATATCGAAGATAAATTATGTTTTCTGCAAGGACAGTAATGCAAACGCAATCCAATCCAGCGACTAAAAACGAATCCGCACTGAACGACTCCGCTGTGTCTCTCGATGCCCTGCAATACAGCGGCGAATTTATCGATCGACACATTGGCCCGAGCAAAGTTCAGATAGAGCAGATGTTGCAAGTACTAAATTTGGAATCGCTAGATGCGCTTATCGCCAGCACTGTTCCCGAGGCGATAGCCCTAAAAAGCGCCCTAGAGTTGGATGGCCCGCTTACTGAAAGCGCGGCTCTTGCGAAACTAAAAGCAATCGCTGAACAAAATGGCACGGCAAAATCATTTATTGGGCTCGGCTACTACGACACCTTCACGCCAAATGTAATTTTGCGCAATGTATTGGAAAATCCTAGTTGGTACACAGCCTATACACCCTACCAACCTGAGATCTCGCAGGGTCGCTTAGAGTGTCTGCTCAATTTTCAACAAATGACTCTGGACCTAACCGCAATGGACCTGGCAAACGCCTCGCTTCTTGATGAGGCGACTGCCGCGGCGGAAGCAATGTCACTCGCGAAACGTGTAAGTAAGAACCGAGCGGCGAATAAGTTTTTCGTTGATCGGCAATGTTTGCCGCAGACCATCGATGTCATCAAGACTAGAGCAGAATGCTTCGGCTTTGAGCTAGTCATAGGTGATATCAATGATGCCGATCTGTCCGAATTGTTTGGTGCTATTTTTCAGTATCCTGCGGTAACCGGCGAAGCGCGGGATCTCACTGAGGTTATCAGCCAACTGCACGAACACAAAGCAATTGCGATCGTCGCGGCAGACCTGATGAGCCTGACACTTCTAAAGCCCCCAGGTGAGATGGGAGCAGATGTCGTAACCGGCACCACGCAGCGCTTCGGCGTGCCCATGGGATACGGCGGGCCGCATGCTGCTTACTTCGCTACTAAAGAAGACTACAAGCGTGCCGTTCCCGGCCGCATCATCGGCGTCTCCGTTGACAAACGTGGGCGCCAAGCATTTCGTATGGCACTACAGACTCGTGAGCAGCATATACGCCGCGAGAAGGCGAACAGCAATATTTG
>Ga0307995_1000448_pt1 | contig 28566 bp, 6 predicted proteins | sample EllFjometagen262_FD_203132 | JGI IMG/M metagenome (GOLD analysis project Ga0307995, IMG submission 203132) | Marine microbial communities from Ellis Fjord, Antarctic Ocean - #262 | ecosystem: Environmental > Aquatic > Marine > Unclassified | place: Southern Ocean | collected 2014-11-02 | reverse complement strand
ATGGTATGATACGGATGGTACGACGGTATTGAGTGCAGCACCAACGCCATTGACCTCGAGTGTAGGAACTACGGTTTATTATGTTGCTCAGGAGAATACTACGACGGGATGTGTGGGAGCTCAGACATCAGTTACCGTTACCGTTAATGCTTTGCCTGTAGCACCAACAGCGCCGACGACTATTGATTATTGTGAGAATGCTGTTGCTGTTGCATTGAGTGCGACGGCTACTGCTGGCCATACGCTGGTGTGGTATGGGACGAACGGCACTACTGTTTTGTCTTCTGCACCTACGCCATCGACGTCTACTGCGGCAAGTACGATTTATTATGTTGCTCAGGAGAATACGTTGACGGGATGTGAAGGTCCTCAGACAGCGATTACGGTCACCGTTAGTGCAATACCTTTGGCACCTACGGTTAGTGATGTGTCTTATTGTAAGGATGTTGTTGCTACTGCGTTGACGGCTACTGCTGGATCTGGCAATACGTTGGTATGGTATGATGGATCTCAGGGTTCGCTGCCTTCGGCACCGACTCCTTCGACATCTAGTATAGGTTCTACGACGTATTATGTTGCTCAGAAGACGGCCTCTGGTTGTGAGGGAGCGAAGTCTTTAATTACGGTCACTGTTAGTGCTTTGCCATCGGCACCTGCTGCCACTTCATCGGTTGCTTATTGTAAGAATGATGTTGCTGTTGCATTGAGTGCTACGGCATCAGGCGGCCATACGTTGGTATGGTATGATACGGATGGTACGACGGTATTGAGTGCAGCACCAACGCCATTGACCTCGAGTGTAGGAACTACGGTTTATTATGTTGCTCAGGAGAATACTACGACGGGATGTGTGGGAGCTCAGACAGCGATTACGGTCACTGCCCACCCAGAATTAGTAATAGGAGGTATATTTAGTAGTACGGTTGGAACAAACTCGCCACCTATATTAACACTAAGTAAGGGAGGGGCAACGATAAACACAGTAGCAAGCTCTTGGGTAAGTGACAACACATTATTAGCAAAGGTAGACCCATCAATTGCGGGTAAAATAATACCACTATCTCCGGGTGCTGTAATTATATCTTATACAGATCCAGTAACTAATTGTAAGATTAGTATACCTTTCACTGTAGTTGCTTCCCCTCAAATTACAGGCCCAAATAATCAAACAACAAACGTAGAGCTCTGTGAAGGAGAAACTATGGTATTGACCGGAACAGGGACCCCTTCAGTAACTAATCCGCCTTGGACATCTTCAAATAACTTTGTTAGTATTAACTCTACAACAGGCCAAATCACAGCAGTCGCCCCAGGGATATCAACGATTACATATGAAGAAATTAATGGGTCAACTGCTTCCATTTTGGTTACGACAAACAGCTTACCCACTACTCCGAGCATTGAATACTCGGATGGAACAACAACTGTAAAAACAATATGTATTGGAAGTCAAGCGACATTAAGTGTTACAAGTCCTGCTACGGATGTCGTATATGAATGGGAGTATAGTGCAGTTGCTGCTTTTACGAATGCGACTACAGTTAGTGGAGGAAATTCAAACGGAACATATGTTAACGTAATAACACCTGGATATTATAGAGTAAGGTCTCAGAACACAACCTCTGATTGTTACTCATCATATTCTAATATTGTTCAACTAGATAATTATAGTCTTTCATCAACTCCTACCATTAGTTTTGTTGGAACGTACAGTGGTCAATCAACAGGGATTACTTGTGACGCCTCGTCAATTACGCTGCAGGGGACAAGAACCAATGGAATTACCAATACGCTGTTTGTTTGGGAACGCTACAATGATGCACAATCAACTTGGGACACTGTATCGCAAAGCACAAATACAAATATTTCTGTAACAACTGGCGGTAGATATAGAGTTAGTGAGACAATGGCCACTTGTTCGTCTTCGTCACCACTCTCGTCTGAATTAGTTGTAAGCAGTGTAACTACTCCTACATTGACGTTAACATCAGCTTCGAATGGAGAATTCTGTGATGGTCAAACGTTAATTTTCAATACAGTTGGGACAGGGAGCTTTAACGCAAGCCCACTAGCTCCCGCTACAGGATTTAATAGGACTTGGTGGTACGTTCCAACTGGTGCGACTTCAGCGATTCAAATTAATACAATCTCAGGATTGTTGTTAGACGCTACGAAAGATGGAGCTAAAATATATGTTAAAGATACTTACGGAGCGTCAAGCTGTAGTTCAACATCTAGCATAACTACAAATATTATAACCGTAAATCCTGTTCCTTCTGACCCTATTGTCGAATTTACGGACGGAACAAATGGTACCACGACAATTTGTACAGGCTCTAGCGTAGTATTGCAGACAGCCAGCTCTACAACAACAACCGGCATGACATTAAGCTGGGAGTACTCTACCAGCAACACCTTCTCGCCTTCAAGCACACCTTCTAATCTTGCCGCTATTACTACAACAGGAGAAATTGAAGTTAGCGCAGCCGGATATTACAGGCTAAAATTGGCTAATTCAACCACAGGATGTGAGTCTGGATACTCAAATACACTGGAGATTTCAACCTTTGATTTAGGAGCAGCTAACACTCCATCCCCGACAATTGCTATTATTGGTCAAACAGGTCAAAGCATAACTGTGTGTTCCGGATCTAATGTTGTCCTCAACGCAAGCGCTCAAAATGGGTTGCAAAACTCTTACTTTGTATGGGAGAGAAGAGATGATGTCTCAAGCGCTTGGGTGGCACTTAGCGGTCAGAGTGGATCATCCTACACAACTGGTATTGCGGGTCAATATCGAGTGTCAGAAGCAAATGCGAGTTGTTCTTCTACTTCACCGGTATCGTCAACGATAACTATCGTCGTGGTTACTCCACCTGTTCTTTCTATTAGCTCGAATTCTGGATCTAACACATTCTGTGAGGGAGAAACGCTCAACATTTCTTCTTCACCTTCATACTCTGCTAATCAAGCGGTGCAAACAGGCTTTACTCGAAGCTGGTGGTACATTCCTAATGGGACTTCTACTCCAGTTCAAATACCGATAACCGGATTAATGTTAGATTACGCAGCTCATGATGGTGCCAATCTTTATATTCAGGACGATCACCAATCTGCTGGTTGTGTTTCTAACTCAAGTACTACGGCAATTACGTTGTCAATAAACCAACAACCATCCACACCGGTCTTGCAATATGATGATGGCACGAACGGAAGTAAATCTATTTGTTTAGGTTCACAGGCTTCAGTTGAAATAGTTGGTGGAGCGTCTTTATCAAATCAAACTTTTGCTTGGGAGTATGATTCAGATCCAGCTTGGACTAATCCTCAGGCAGTAACAGACTTAAGCACATCGCCGGTAGCATACTCCAAGGATATAGATGTCGTAGGATATTATAGAGTCAAAACTACCGATGCCAATGGATGTACTTCAAATGGTTATTCAAATGTACTCTCATTAAGCACATATGATTTACCTCAACCTGCGATAGCTTCAATTGACCCGAACAGTACAGTTTGTGATGATGATGATATAGTATTATCGGTAAGTTCAGCGTATACGGGTGCTGCTGCTTTGACCTATAGATGGTATAAAGAAGTAAATGGTGTTAATGTTGAATTAGGCACATCTACAAGCTCTACTTTCACCCTGACACCATCCAACGTGAATTATGGCAGTGGAGATTATCTAGTTCTTTCAGAATTAGCTGGTTGTACATCTTCTTCAATATCAGCTGGAACCACTATTAGTGTGATTTCACCAACGGATTTAACGATTTCTACGAGCACTCCAAGCCTTGAAGTTTGTTCAGGATATGGCTTAAATTCATCTGATCTAAACGCGCTGCCGCAAGCTACTCCAACAGGTTATACTAGAACCTGGTATTACCAGGAGCCAGGAAGTTCGACTTGGACAACATTTACGCCGTCTGTAGGTATAGCGTTAACTAATTCAAGCACCTCGAATGTAACCTACTCAATAAAAACTGAAGATGAACACGTTTTAGAAGGTTGTACCGCAGCGTCTAATACCGCAACGATAACAGTTTACCCAGTACCAGCTGCTCCTACCATATCATTTGACAATACAAATACAACTCAGGTTACGATATGTAGTACCAGTTCGGAAACGGTAACGGCATCATCTTCAACTGTTGGTTCACCAGTTTTCAAGTGGTATTATAGTTCGGATAATTCAACCTATTCTAGTAACGTGGCTCAGGTAGTTGGACTTAACGCTCAAACTAATACGGCTGCTGTCGGAATTGGTACGAGCACATATTCTGGAACTACTCTAATTACAGACGGTCAAGGATACTATAAGGCATCAGTCATAGACGCTAATGGTTGTGAATCGTTATTATCATCTCCTTTACAGGTTATTCATGAAGATTTGCCAAAGCCAACCCTCACTATTAATGATAATATTGTTTGTGACGGGACTAGTATAGTATTAAGTGCCTCCTCATCTCATTCGTTATCTAGCAGCGTTACTTATAATTGGTTTAAAGGAAATAGCACAACACCATTCGCTTCGACCTCATCATCTACGTATACAATTGCCAGTACTAGCACAGATTATATATCAGGTAATTTCTCTGTAACCACATCACTATCGGGTTGTACTACATCGGAAAATTCAGATGATATTTCAGTAAACATTATTACTCCTGCAACACTAACAGTTATTCCGGTAAACGGGACTGCCAATTATTGTGAGGGCGAGGTTTTAAGTTTTACGGGAACGGGAACAGATTTTACGGTATCTGAACTAAATACGCCGACTTTAGTGGGCTCAACAAGGACTTGGTGGTACGTTTTAAGTGGTTCAACCACTCCCGTTCAAATCAATGCATCTACTGGATTGACCTTAAATGCAACACATGACGGTGCCGTGATTTATGTTAGGGATGACTATACTGGCGTAACATGTAGCGCAACTTCTCCGACGATTGGATCACAGGCGGTAACACTGAATGTGGATAATGCACCTAATACGCCATCTATAACATTTGCTACTACAAGTGCAACTTCACTTTCTAGTACCTGTGCTTCGGAAGGTGTTGAGATTGAAATAGGGACAACCTTAACGAGCGAGAATTACCTTTTGTATTATCTAGCGCCTTCTCAGTACACTTCTGGGACTCCAAGCTTAGTCTCCTCCCCATCATGGAACACTGATAATACGGGCTTCATTGTATATAGTGGAGGAAAGTATTTTGTTCAGGCACAAAATAGTAGTACCAGCTGTGAGTCTCAATTATCGTCTCCTTTAGAAGTTGTTGAAGTTGCCTTGCCAACTCCAACAATCGCCTTAGCTATACCAAACTCAGGTAGTATACAATATGTATGTCCAAGCACGTGGGATCCACTGCGAATATCAGGTTTAGACACTTCTGGTTTGTACGATATTATTTGGGAGGTTAGGTCAATCGGTTCAAGTACTTGGACTCAATTGACTGCTTCGGACGATAAAGGCCATCATCAGCCGACTCTTTCAGGGTATTATAGAGCAACAATTTATGATGGCACCAGTGGTACTTGTTTTAAGAACAGTTCAGAGGTTAGAGTTGAAACAGTAAACTTACCAGTACCTGTAATTGCTATGCCAACTTACAGCGTCTGTGATGCATCAGATATAACGCTATCCGTTTCAAATTATGTATCTGGAGCAACATATACGTGGACGAATGATGATGCAGATATTAACTCTATCACAATAAATAGTAATTCAGCGTCTCCAAATGCTAAGACAATCAGCGGTGCGACAAGTACACATGATGTAATATTTGAAGTAAGTGTTACCTACAACGGATGTACTGTAGCCGCTGCAGCCTCACAAACAGTAACAATTAATGGAACGCCGTCAGCACCGACTATAGTTGGTGAAAGCGGCGCAGTGTCAGGACACGAGATCTGTTCAGGAAGCACCATAGAGCTTTCGGTGAACAACCCTATTTCAGGAGTTACGTATAACTGGTATCGATTAAATAAGTCTTCTTCGCAGATGAACGTTGCTTCGAACTCAGGTAACTTCGCAGGTTCTGGAACAATATTCAATGCAGGGACATTAACAAGTGGTGGATATAACTACTATGCTGAGGCGGTTTCTGCCTCCGGCTGTGAATCTAATATATCCTCGTATTTTCAGATTAACGACTTATACCTATCTACTGTTCAATTGAAATGGAACGCAATTTCCGGTACGATTGCTTATATCTGTGGTGATCAAGGAAATACATTCGATTTAGAGATCACGAACTTTGCAGATTATCCTAGTTCTACATCATTCGTTTTGTTTGATGATCAGGGAAATGCAACAGATACGATCGCGCCAGCATCAAGTACGACCGCAGTGTTTAATCTTGCTAGCGCAGGTGCATATAAGGTTAAGGCTCTCAAAAATAATTGTTTATCGAATAGTTATTCATCCACATACCAAATACGAACTCTATCTATGCCTAAAGCCATTCTTTCAGCGTCTTCTACTGAAAAATGCGAAAATAGCGGCGGTGTTAATATAAATCTAACCAATAAAGCTAATTACGCTATCAGCGGACTAGCAAACTGGAATGATGCAGTAAGTATTTCGTATTTGGGAATAGCGACAGCTAATTCATCGGTGTCTGCATTTACAACGGACGCGTTTACCGCGCAGAATATGCTTTGGCAAACGGGCGAAATAAATAGAGACATCGAATACATTGTCGAGGTTACAAGTAAGTACTCGCCTACATGTAAGACCGGAGACACCATAGCCGTACGGGTTTTAAAATCTCCTGATGCACCTATAATCGAGAATGAATATAACACTCAAAGTGATGTTGAGATTTGTGGAGGATCGAACCATGATTTATCAGTGTTAAGCCCACAAACAGGATTTAGTTATCAATGGTATTCGAATACAAGTCCAGTCTCTAGTCCAAAGCAAACCTACACAGTTCCCTCGACCGGTGTTTACTCCGTTAAAGCTGAGGACGCTTCAGGATGTGTTTCTACATCATCCAATGCCATTACAGTTGATTTCGTCAACCTTAGCGCTCCAACAATTTCTGTAAATGGAACGGGCTCTTCTTCTGGTGCTTGGTTGTGCGATGGAGGGTCAATAACTCTTAACGTTACTCCAACCTCACCTAAGCTTGGTCAGTCGTTTGAATTATGGAATACAGGAGTGGGTGCAGATCCTGACTACAATGTAATTGTATACGACCCGGCTTCTACAACACCATTACAATTCGTAATTACAGAATCAGGTAACTATACCGTTAAAACTATTCAGGGAGATTGTGAATCTGTATCTGCAAGTAATAATATTGAAGTATATGACTTAGCGGAACCTAACTTGGCAATTAGCGGTAGTACCGTGGTTTGTGAAGGGTCGACTATATCTCTGCAGGTCCCTTACAGTGCGAATTGGAACTATGCATGGATTAGGACTGATAATTCAAATGATACAATTTCGGTTACGCGAGACTTAAATAATTACACCCCAATTAACGACGGTTTTTACAAGGTCTACGCGTATACTAATCTTTTAGCAGGTTGTGAATACGAAAACACGTCTGGATTAATTCAGATACAATCGCTCCCAGCTAAACCTCTCTTAAATGATTACAGCGATACTATTTGTGAAAGTAGTCAGAGCATTAATTTCCAAATTTCTAACTTTTCAAATTCTTCCTTTAAATGGTATCGTGAAGGCGTTTATCACGAGTCATTATCGAATAATTTTAGAACCATAGATAACGGAGGTAATTGGACAGTTTCGGCCGTAAATACGGCAGGTTGTGAGGGTCCGCAGTCAGATGTTGTTGTTGTGTTTGAAGAAGTTGTACCAACTCCGGTTGCTACACCACAGTACGCGCAATGGTCTGGCTCGGCTGATACTGTATTCAGCTGTGTGGGTAATGAAATCGATATTGCTATCTCAGATACATCGTTCGGCACTACATATTCTGTCTATCAATGGAGATCTAATGGAGGGTCTAACGGTTATTTCCAAAGTTCAACGTATTACTATGCTGAGACTAATCCAAAATCTGAATTTACAGCAGGAGACAATATCAGCCCCGAGGTGACTATTACGGGAGGGACGGGGATTTACAAAATCAGAGCAACCAAACCGGGATGTGCCGAGAAATGGTCAAACTACATTATTGTTCAAGACGATATTCAAGTGCCTACACCGCTTTTGACGGAGGATTTGTCATACGCTGGTATCAATTCAATTTGTGAAGGAGATTCAGTGATTTATGTGACGGGTACAAGTCCTGCATCTGGTTATCCTAGTATGCCAACGGATGTTACAATAGAATGGTATAAAATTGGTGATGAGGACAATGTCTTGGGAACATCTCAAACCTATAAAGCGACTGATGCAGGGACATATAAAGTTAGGTTCCTAAAACAAGGCTGTAAGATCTCTTCACAGACGTCGAAAACGCTGAACGTAAATCAGAAGCCTCAAAAACCGGAACTTAATTATCAAGGCGACAATGCTTTGTATGCGAACCAATTCGTCACTTTGACCGCCTCACCTGCTTTATCATCTTATGACTACAAGTGGTTTGTTAACAGTGTTCCCGGTCAGTGGACCTCAAACAATTACGACACGACTATTTCAACCGTTGGTGATTATGCAGTAATTATCAGAGATGCACTGGGTTGTATTAGCGATACTTCTTCAGCTGCTGAATTCACGTCGAGAAGCTTGCTAAATCCTCAAATGGTTGTGAGGCCAGTTGATACTATTTTGGCGTCGCAGAGTATACCGGTTTCTCAGAATAGTACAATTTCAATTTGTAATAACGGTTCCTTTGACCTGGAAGTGGTTGGACCGGAGTTTGGCAAGAGATATACCCTTTGGGAGATCCCTACAGTCAACATGCCATCACAAAAGGCATATGATGACGATGGGGATATGTATCAATTTATTTATGACGGAACGACGAATAAATTCTTAGGGGTTTCGGCTGGTAAATATTACACTGAGGTTGATGATGCTAACGTATCTGGCTCCGCCGTTCAATCAGACACAATAGATATAATAGGAGTTAATATATCTAAACCGCAGATTTCTCCTTCGGGGACAACACTGTGTGAGAATGACGAAAGCGCCGTTACCTTAAATGTAACTTCCTCATCGTCTGATCCATCAGGAGTTTCATACATGTGGTACTTTGGCCAATCTGGCACAACGGCGGATTCTATATTCGCCTCTAACGCAACAAGCCAGACGAGCATTGGAGCTGGCGTATATAGAGTTGCGAAGACACTGGATGGTTGTACTAGGTATAGCGAACCAATTACAGTTACAGCATACCCTAAACCAGAAACACCTCAAATCACATTTGCAAACGACACGGTTTGTGAAGGTGCCATTTGGCCGGTTTCGATAAGTAATGTTCAAACTGATCGTGAATACAGCTTCATTGTCAATGGTACTTCCGCCGGATGGACGCCAAACACTAACATCAATATTAATTCCGTTGGAAGCTGGCAGACCGCATCAGCATCAACCATGTTGCCGACCAAGCAACTGCGTGTAGTTGCAAGAAATACAACCACAGGTTGTGTAGGGGATACTTCGGAAATACAAGTATTTGCTTTAACGAGTTTAGTGGCACCATCTCTAGGAGTGGATAATGGAATAAGCGTGATCGAATCGGGTACCGAAACTTATGAGGTATGTATTGACGAGAGCTTCGCCTTGTACGTTCCTAATGCCATAGAAGGGCTAACATATACATTATTCAAGGATGTGAATCTTGCAGGATACGATACTGTCGATAATCCGTTATCTGGAGACCCGTATTCAATTGTCGCAGACGGTGTAAATGACGTGAAGTTCATTAACCTGATGGTGGACAACAATTCTACCACGTATGATGACTTTAAGGTTGAAATTAGTGACCCAGATAATGGCTGTACTGTTAAATACAGCAATATTTTAAGAGTAAAAGAAAAGCAACTACTTGCCCCTGTTGCCTCCGTAGCGTCAGGTTTCACAAATACCATTTGTGCTGGTGACAGTACGCTATTAGAAATACCAAGTTTAGGGGTAGGGCAAACCGTAGAGTGGTATTATGTAGTTAGTAATACTGAAACAGCTACTCTTGATGAGGATAATAATACCTCTCATTATGCTAAGCATGGGGGAACGTATTATGCTAGAATTATCGAGGATGACTGTCAGGTATCGAGTAATGGCATAATCATTACAGAAACACAGCAACCGGCTGCACCAGTGCTTGACAACTCAAGTATTGTTAGCCTCTGCTCAGGTGCGTCAATCACGTTAACAGATCAAAACAACACTATTGGTCAATACATATGGTATAGAGATGGTGCTGAAATCAATGGAGCTAGTTATACATCGAATTCAATCATAACAAATACCGCTGGAGTTTATCGCGCGAAGCGATTAGTAAATGGATGTTGGTCTGAATTATCCACTTCGGTCGAATTAAAATATCAACCTCTACTGACGCCAATCATTCGTCCTCTTGAGGCACAGTTTGGCTGGACTGGATATGCACCAAACAGTGAATGGATAGGTAAGCGTTGGACAGAACTTTGTCCAGGCGATGAAGCAACGATTATTTTAACTAACGAGTTTGAAACGGATGTAGTTTATACACTTCAAGAAGAGGCTGTGCCAGGTACTTGGCAAGATTTGCCCGGTAAGTCATTTACTTATAGTCCAACAATTGCTGAATCGGCAACAAGATTCTCTAACATGGGGCCTGGTCGATATAGGGTGAAGTCAAGCAAGCCCTCACAGGGTTGTGATCCTGCATATTCTGATCTATTAGAGATTATTAGAAACACGATAATTCAGCCATCGGTGACTCCTTCACCAACCGCAGAGCTCTGTGATGGAGATAGAATTACATTGTCAGTTTCGAACTGGACAAATGTTGCTGGTTCTTTGCAATCAGGTACGGTGAATTACCAATGGTGGAAAACAGGTCAAATTGATCCTGTAAACTCAACTCAAACTGGAGGTAACGGGTCAATACAGGTAGATATTGCTGGACAGTATTATGTTGTGGCTAATTACGGTGAAGGCTGTAGAGATACAAGTACAAATAAAGTAACGGTAACGGTGGCGCCGCTTCCTAGTGAACCACTTTTAGCAGATCAGTCACCGTATAAGAAATGTGAGGATGCTACTATAGATGTAGAAATTTCGCCAATCGAGCCTGGAGTAGATTACTACTGGTATGACATGAATAACGGATCGTTATTGTATCAAACGGGACCTAACAACTCGTCGACTGTTCCATTCCAAAACGCCGGTGAATACGGGATAGTGGCTAAGAATATTGGTGGTTGTACCAGTGATACGGTGCTATTCACAGTTGAGGATATATTAGTTCAAGAGCCGAGCATTTTACCAGCTTCATTGGACCTATGTCCAGGCGAGAGCGATACATTAAGAATTGCCTTTCCTATTGAAGGATATAACTACGTATGGTACAGTGTTGGTCAAGGCATCTTAGATACGACAAGATCTTTAGCGGTAAGCACACCAGGCACATACTACGCGAAAGCATATTACTCTGAGCTCAACGGTGATGATGAAGAGGTTATTTGTTTGTCTGATGCTTCGCCTTCAGTAATTGTTGTTCCGTTGAATGCTCCTAATACACCAGTAGTAACCAATCCATTTATTTGCGAAAACGATTGGGATCATGATTTGGCGGATTATATTGACAATAATGCAGGGGTTAAGGTTCATTGGTATACAGCGCCAACTAAATATCCAGCTGAGAGTTTCTTAGCTGCTACCTCCACCGTCTTGTTCCCGATGACGAGCGATAAAGACTCACTTTGGGTATCATATGAAAACTTGACAACGGGTTGTTACTCTCCATATGCTAAAATGGTGGTTCATGAAGTAGAATTGCCGCCAATACCAGTTGTTGATTCTGCCATCATATGTAACGGTTCGGGGCCTTATAATATAAATGACATAGCCACATATGATGATCAGAACTATACTCTGATGAAGTATGGCATGGACAGCTTGGCATTACCAGGGAATTACTTTGTAAACTTTACTGCTGTGACCACGGCAACCACTGATTCATTTTACTACGCACTTAGAAACAAAGTGCCAGTGGGCAGCGCCACTTGTGAAAGCCAATGGGCGCTGGGTTGGATTGAGACTCTACCAGAGCCAGCAACACCCACTGGAGGAACACTTGAGTATTGTGAAGGAGATGCCATCGATGACTTTGATGCACGTGTCTCTGGGCTCAATCCTGGTATGACTTTTATTTGGTACGACTTGAATTCAAATTTATTGAACGGAACAGGGGAGTTGCCAGCGATCTCTTCAAATCAGGATACCAACTACTACTACTTTATTACAAATTCCAATGGATACTGTGAAAGCGCAGCTAAGTTGATCCATGTTAAAATTAACCCAAGGCCAATAAGAAATATTTTTACAGTGGACACAATCTACGCCTGTCGTCAAGACTCTATTGAATTGGCGCCATATGTAAACAGTATTTATTCACCTATGAAGCTGAAGTGGTGGGATTCACCGACGTCGACAGACTTTGAATGGAATTCAAATCAAAAGGTTTATGGTAACGTTACAGGGGCTCAATTATTCACGGTTTCTAAAGTAAATACGAATACGGATTGTGAATCTATAAGAGACTCAATATGGGTAATCATTAATTCAAACGAAACAGCTCCCATAGTGTCTGTGCCGGATTCCACAAGAATCTGTGCCAATACGTTTTCGGGTACGCTTGATAGATTTGTAGATTACGACGACACACAATTCACATTGTACTGGTATAACTCTGATTCGTCTATTACGCCGACAACAGTTAAACCGTTCTATGATTCATACAGTACTTTAACTCTTGACTCTATTTCTTATTGGGTTTCATTAATTGATATAAATGGATGTGAAAGTCCAAAGCGCGAATTAATTGTAACTCAACCACTTACTCCTACAGCTCCAATAGTGAGGGATTCGTCTTATTGTTTGGGCGCTCAGATTATACCTCTAGCTCAAATGGTGAATCCTGGTCAATACGCAAGTCTTAATTGGTATGACGATCCATTGGGGCAAGCTCAGAATAATATTGACATTAGTAACCTTCAAACCGACGATTATTTCTGGGTGAGTAGCACTAGTAATGATGGTTGCGAAGGACCGATGTCTAAAATCACAATTCAAGTAACGCCGCTCAGTTCGGTATCAATTGGAGCTAACAATACGGTTATTGCAGCATCGACTGTGAATGGTGCTCCAGGCTTGCTAACTCTTTCTGCTTCTGGCGCAGATCTTTATCAGTTTTTTGATCCAGCAGGTTACGATCCAGTAAACCCAACATTAGGTATTCTTGGGAGTGTAAATCCAATCACGTTGACCCCAAGTAGTTCTGGTTACTACACTGTGAAAGGGATTGACACTGCGACGGGATGTGTAGGGATAGACAGCATCTATATTCATATTAATCCATTTGACGCAGGTAGTATCGGGTTTAACTATAGCGCTCAAGGAGCGCAGGTTGCTCCAGGCACCTCGGGTTCTTCAACTTCACTGAATCAGGAAATATGTGCTGGTCAAACTCCTACTGTTATTAGGTCGTTAGGCTACCCTTCTGGAGGGTCAGGTTCTTATACCTTCGAATGGGAAATACTTGCCCCCGGTATTATAGATCCAAAAACTTCGAGGACTATTAATGCTGACACCATTCTATATTTGGATGATAGCGTTCTAGTATTTAATGATACGTTGTTGCCCACAACATATTATGAAAGCGACTTTAGGGTACTGAGATACGTCTATGATCAGGGAGGTTTTTCAATTTCTGACACCGTGGAGATAAGGGTTCTAGAAGTCAAATCATTTACGATTGAAGAAATAAATAACTATGTTAAGATTCCGACAGGGGAGCCATTAACATTTGTTATGGAATCAGATCCAAATGCCGTAACTACCTATACCCCTAACTATCGTTGGAAAGTCAATAATCAACAACAAGGCGTATACAATGATACCCTGCAGAATGTTATTTTGTCCTCTGGAACAAAATGGATAGAAGGTCGAGCATATAGAACTGACGCATATGGTAATTTGAAGTGTTACAGTAACGATAGTCTTGAGGTCAAGGTTTATGACCTCAATCCTGGAGTAATTGGTAACTCACAAACAGTCTGCTATGGCGATAAGCCTCAAGATATTTCTGGGACTCAGCCGGAAGGGGGAGATAGCTTATATCGTTATGTATGGGAATACTATAACCTCACAGACAACTCGTGGGATACATTGAGAAACTCTAATAGCGTTGCATATACTCAGCCAGTATTGCCATTCGATCCTAATGATCCAATGATTGAGTCTATCTCTCTAAGAAGAATGGTTTATTCTTTATCGATAGGAATTCCGTCAAACTCAGTAGATATTACTGTCCTCGCTCTTGTTCCTCCACCAGTTGTGAATTTATCTGATATTTGCTTCGGCTCATATGTAGGGGCATTATCGGCAAATCCAATTAACGGTTACAGAATAGAGTGGTACAATCAAAACAACACTACTTCTCTTAGAACCACGCCGCCAATTCCAGACTCCACCTATTCCGGGATTCAAACCTGGTATGTAAGTCAAATAGATACAATTAATGGCTGTAGAAGTCCTCTTGAAAAGGTAGATTTCCAAATGACGCCGGAGCCTAATAAGCCATTGACAATTCCTCTCGGTATTTGTAAATCTGATCTTAACGGAGTTAATTTACTGTCAAACGTCAGTAGAACTAAGCTAACATATGTATTAAGTTGGTTTGACACTGACACTGTTACGCCTATCGCACAAGCTCCAATAGTGTCTTGGAACGGATTCGAGGATACGGTCTTCTATTTTGTTAGTCAATTAGATACATCAACAGGATGTGTTGGCGCGACTGCGGTTATTCCGGTATACTTCTTAGACGGCCCTCAATTCGATGTGTTATCGAGTGATGTAGATGGAATTTTATGTGATGGTCAAGACGTCAGTGTTACTTTACAATTCCAGTCTCAAACCAATGTTATTGATAGCGTTTATTGGTTTACTGATTATTCAAGTGACTCCACGTTTGAAGGAATGAACGCCTTAATAAGCCCTGATTCGACGGTAAAATATAATATTTACGTTGAAGACTCCAACAGTTGTTCAACGCTAGACTACTTATGGTTAACAGTAGTGCAGCCGCTTGACACCCCTGCAACGATAGCTATCGAATATTGTCAAGATGAAACATCGTATCCAATTTCGAATGGCTTGACTAATGGATCTAGCTCTATCGGAGATATTACTTGGTTTAGCGGAAAGGCACGAACATCTGCACTTCCGTTAGCACCAACACCCACAACAGCAGATGTAGACACTATCAATTATTATTATACGGAAACAGATACGGTGACAGGTTGTTCTACTATTTATGGTGATGTGGAAGTTATAGTATCCCCGCTTCCTATGGCTCCATTAACGGCTACCGTCGAAGTATGTGAAAATGACACAACCTCAACCCTACCATACGGACAGAAGACCATACCAAATGCAATATTGTTATGGTATCAGGCTGATAGCACAACGTCTATTACAGGTACCCCGGTTATTTCAGGGAGTACCATTTCTGAATCAACATTCTACACGGTAAAACAAAAAGACCTTTCTACAGGCTGTTTGTCCGATTTATCTGTTGCCTCAGTAATTTTTAATGAAGTTCCAAATGCATCAATTATCTCCACGGATAGTTTGTATAAGACCTGTATTGGAGATCAAATTACCCTAGCCTTAACCTACCCGCAGTCATTCCTTTCAGTGACTTGGCATGCTGAAAAAATGATGCCAGACGGTACGAAGCAAATATCGTATAACATAGGATTTGGCGTTACATTAACGCACACTCCGGATACAACTACACTCTATATCGTTGAAGCACTGACCATAGATTCGTGTCAAGTGAAATATCAGCAACTGGTAACAGTTCAGCCACTTCCATCTAAGCCAGGGATACTTGATTATACTTATTGTCAGTTCGAAGAATCCTATCCGATATCATCATCATCATTAGAGGGCGCGAATAAGCTATTGTGGTACAAGCAGGATGGCAGTATTGATACGGTTACTATTCTTCCAGCACCAGCTACGAATACAACGGGTACCTCCTATAGGTATGTCCAGCAGTACAATCCAATTACAGGATGTGTAAGTGAAATGGATACTGCGGTTATTCTTATTAATGGATTGCCTTCGGCACCAACTACAGAGCCTATTGAAATTTGTGAGGATTACAATAATCAGGTTAACCCTACTGCTGTACCTACATTGGGTAATAATAATGTAGGTCAACCATGGGGAGAGCTGCTTTGGTATGAGCAAGACAGTATTACAGGCTTGTCAACTACTCCGGTAGTTAGTGGATCCTCTCTGTTTGATTCAACCACTTATTTAGTGAAGCAACGAGACATTAGAACGGGCTGTGTGAGTGAATTCGCAGTAGCTCAGGTGAACTTCTTGCCGAAACCAGTCATTGAGTTTGTGTCTTCGGATAACACCTTTATGATTTGTAAGGACGATCAGATAAGTTTAGCAATTACTCCAGTAACCCAACTTTCCTCTATCGTTTGGGACATTAGAACAACGCTGCCTAATGGTCAGCCATTATTAAAATTATCTCAAGGAACAGGAGCTAGTATTGTAGATAGACCAGACACAACCTCGGTGTATATTGCGAACATCACCACGATCAATGGTTGTCAGTACACTTATGAGCAACTGGTAACAGTTCAGCCACTTCCTTCTAAGCCAGGGATACTTGATTATGTATACTGTCAAAACGATATTTCCTCGGCCATCACCGCAATATCCTTGGATAAACAAAACGAATTGATTTGGCATAAAGCAAATGGTGATACCGATACAGTGGTCGTTTTACCGTCTCCTTCAACGGACAGTATTGGTACCTTCTATAGGTATGTCCAGCAGTATAATCCCCTTACAGGTTGTGTAAGTGAATATGATACCGCAACTATAATTGTCAATGCTCTTCCTGTTGCACCTATTGCTAAGACCTATAACATTTGTAAGGACACGAGTCCTGATACCTTGAGTGTAGACCAAGGCCCTTATTCACAAAGCTATTTAAGTAATCTCAGAGTTCAATGGTTTAACCAAAGCTTAGTAGCCTTAGATACTTTGCCTGCTGTTCCGACTAGCGATACAGGAGTTGTTAAATATTACGTGAGGAACATCAATAATTTAACGGGTTGTCAAAGTGATCATACTCAACTAAAGGCTAATGTTTATCAAGTTATTGTCGATTCTATAATATCATCGGATGCTTCATGTTATGAGTTCACGGATGCTATAATTAATGTTCAAGCAAGTGGACCGTATGATGTACTGTGGAATCATACACGGAATAACGTAACTACAAGTCAAAACTTTGTAAACGGTGCTATTGATAGCGTAGGATCGGGAACATATAGCATTACTGCTACGGATGTAAATTCTTGTAATTCCATCGTATACAATCAAAATAGAATATTTGTTATTGATGAGCCGTTACCAATTACAATTACTGAAATCTTGGCCTCGAGACCAACCTGTCATGATTCAGATGATGCATTTATACAAATAATAGCAACTGGTAGAGATAGTTTACGCTACTCAATAAATAATGGAGGAAACTGGGAAGGGTCGGACTTATTCGAAGGATTGAGTCCGTATACAGCTAGTTCTACATTTGGAAACCAGGTTCTTAGAACATATAATATCGAGGTGACAGATGATAATAATTGTCCAGCATATCAAAAGACTTCCCAACCAGATAGTACCGTCACTAAATCTGGAACAATTGGTAATACAACGCTGAACGGGACTCTTTCGACTGATAGTTATGATGCTGTTACGGGTCAAGCTCAAGCCGTTTCAACTAATTATAGTGGAGAAAATACGCTGAACTGGTCGGCTAATTCGAATTTGCAGATTACTCCAGACGCCTCGTGGTTAACAATTACAACTCCATTCAATTCGGTTGCAAGCACTCAGGTTGAATACTCGAAATTAACAGGAGTAAGCTCCGAGCTACTTCTCACTAGATATGTAACGATTCGATTAACTGAAATAAACGGTTCTGATACAATCGCTAAGGTGGTATCTAACGAACGTGTGCTAAGTATAGCTTCCACCGGAGGTCTTACTGCGAATATGCCGCTTGCCGTTAATGGAGATAATGCTGAATTTAATTTTGATATCTCTGAATTATCAATTGATCCTGGGCTATATAAAATAGAGTTTGCTTCGTACCATAGATCACAAATAACGTCTACTACGGTTGGTGATATAGTTTCTACAAGAGCTCTTCAGGGTCAGCCACAGACTGGATCCATGTTAGTCGAACTCTACGAAGGACCACTCACTAGTTTTACATTAGAAACCACCCTACCTACCTCTATAATAAGTTCGGTTGTTGTGGATGATGTTAGTTGTTGGGGCGCTCAAGATGGTAGAATAGACGTGTCATGGTCGTCCACTAATGACATCTATCTAAGTTTAGATTCTGCGCAAACTTTCACCTCGCAGGCATCTGCCTCTCTTGGTTATTATATTACATCGAGCTTAGATAGCGGATTGCATTATTTGACAGCAAGAGATGAGAACAATTGTCACATCTATTACGATCAAAACAGATCTCATATTGTAAGGTCTCCTGATGCCATTGTCTTAGATAGTATAGTGACATCTCCTAATACATGTTTTGATTCTGATGACGCCGAAATAAAATTGTATGCTCATGGTGGGACGATACCTGATCATGTCAACCCTAGCTATGTAGCTCCTCAGTTGCTTTATTCTATTGAAGGAGGGCAACTAGGTTCATGGAGTAATCAGAATACCTTTAATAACCTCGATACGGGATGGTACCACCTTAAGGTATCAAATCTAAAAAACACTTTACAGGACCCTAAAGGTTGTGTTAATGAATATATGATTAGCCCTTACCAATATATTGATCAGCCAGATAGTTTGAGAATAGATAGTCTTTACTACACAGCTGTTCAATGTTACGATTCTACTGATGCTTTCGTAGAGATTTATGCTTCAGGGGGTAACACTATTAGCTATTCTATTGATTCGTTAACTTTTCAATCAGGAGCGTTATTTGACACTGTTTCGCCGGGGCAATATTGGCCAACCATTGAGGACGACAAAAATTGTACAGCGTACTATTATCATAAGACACAAAAAACTTTCCTAGATGTTAAAGACAGCATTGAAGTGGAAGAACCAGCTCCAATGTTTATTAATTTTATCACATCTGATTTACAATGTAACGAAGTATATGATTCCTCATTCATCAAAGTGTTGATTATCGGAGGTAACGCAGACCCTAACCCGAAGGATTCCCTTCTTGGATATACCTATCAATGGAGCTTCGATTCAACAACGGCCATTAATAATCAATACGGTTACTATATAGACACGCTTTCATGGTCTACAGCAGATTCATTGTGGGCAGGCGAGTACGAGATTTTGGTGCAGGATTATAAAGGATGTACCGCAACAGACCGTGTAGCACTTAGTCAACCAGACTCAGTTAGATTAGATAGCGTACTTACTTCGCCAGTGTCTTGTTGGGACAGTACTAATGCTGTCATTGAGTTATATGCTTCTGGAGGAACATACCTTACTTACAAATTAGACTCTGCATTAGCGGCACCTTATGATACGTTATATTCATTTGACAACATGCAGCAAGGAGATACGTTATTTGTAACCGTAAGAGATACCTTTAATTGTTTTGTCGATTACACGGTGAATAGAACATATACTGTAGACAGCTTAGCAAAGTTTACTATGGATACAGCTATTGTTTCTCCAGTATTATGTTTTGGGGACACTACAGGATCTGTCTTAGTGCTCTCTTCAGCAGGAAATCATGCTTTATATAGTTTTGACACGCTATCCGCTGTATTCAGTGATACTGGGTATTATTCAACGTATTCTGATAGCGTTTATATCACAGTGACGGATTCTAACGGCTGTACTCCTCAATATAATTCTATTAGAGACCTATATGTTCCTCAACCTGACCCATTAGTTGTACTGGCCTCTACGGATAGTAATGTATTCTGTGCTGATGACACTACGGGTATTATATCCTCTTTGGCCATTGGCGGGACGTTGCCTTATTCCATCTATTGGACTTCAGGGGACACGACCCTAATAGACAGCACAGTGTCTGCAGGTTTGTACTATATAGAGATAGTCGACTCGAATGGTTGTTACTCATGGGATTCGACAAGCGTTTTTGCTATAGATTCTGATTGTGATTTAATCCCCGATAGTGTTGAGACTTATTCAGATTTTGATTTGGATGGGTTAAGTAACGCTTATGATCTTGACAGCGATAACGACGGACTCCCTGATGAATTGGAATACGATTATAATAGAGATGGGATACCTTTGGATGATTGTGATGGAGACGGAAATCCAAACTATTTGGATCCGGATATTTGCGAGTTCTACGTACCATCGGTCATAACTCCTAACGGAGATGGCGATAACGACGCCTTATTCGTTCCCGGCCTAGAGTATTTTACTAACTTTAAATTTACCGTATTCAACATTACAGGAAATAAGGTGTACGAAGTGGAAAACTCGAATTTAAACTTTACCGGATCAACGACAGGAACGACCATATGGTCAACAACCAATGGGCTCCCACCAGGAACATATTTCTACGTCTTACAGATACGACCAAATAAATGGCGTCAAACAGGATATATTTTCTTAGCGAGATGATAAAGGGATTAAAAACATATACGTTACTGGCGTTCTTGCCTTTGAGCTTTATCACTATTGCTCAGAGTCATCCGTCACTTCACAATTATATATTTAATCCAGTGGAAATCTCTCCATCTTATGCAGGTAGACTTAGCGGAAGCTTATCTGCTAGCCATGATCAGCGATGGCTTGGAATGAGCGGAGCACCGGTTACAACCAACTTAAACTACGATGTAATGACCAAGGGTAGATTTGGTTATAACATTGGTGTAATGACGAACAAAGTAGGTCCAATTGCCAATAATGCATTGAATCTAGTGACCTCCTATCACCTAAGAATTAGTCCAGACGAATATTTCTCAACCGGAATACGGTACGCTTTAAATAGGCTCGATGTAGATCTGCCTTCAGAGCAATTCATAGATCCTGATGATTTCGTTATTCTAAACGGCGTGATTAGGAAGTGGTACCATAATGTTGATATTAGCGGAGCTTATTATGGCCGTAATAGTTACTTTGGGGCAACCTTAAGGAACGCTGTTCGTACATCGTTTTTCTTGAATGAAAATTATGGTGCACGGGCCGTTCATTTATATGCTGGAAGCGAATATCCTACTCTTTATGGTTTTGATTTCCTATATAGTGGCCTTATAAACATTGTCGAAAATACCTCTCCAGATGTCAACATTCACCTAATGTTAAGGTTTCAGGAATACGTGTCTTCTGGTGTTCTAATCGGTAGCTCGAATATTGGGTTAGTTTATAAAATTAAGAGTAATAATGGATTCAACTTTTTATATCAATACTCTTATCCTCTTTCGTCGCTTAGTTTGTTCACCCAGCAAAGTCATATGGCCACTCTAAGGTTTGGTCTTACTAAAACAAATGTTTTCGGTAACAGAATAGTTGAAACACCGGTCTTTTTCTTATGATGAAAATCAAAGTTACGCTAGGTCTTGTTTTTATATTGTTAACAATATATTCACCTGTAAAAGGCCAAACCTATAAGCCTACAGAGGTTCCAGAGTTCTTTAGCCAAAGTTTTGGTATCTCAAAGTTAACCTCGCCAGTGTATAACTCTTTGAGTGCTTCATATGTTGGTGACGCACGCCTATTGTTTATCAGCGATAAATCACGTACTCCTTTTAATGTGCGCGGAAAATTTAAACTTTGGAGTGTTGATCTAATCACTCAAAAAAGCAAGATTGTCAACACTAAAGATTTGTGTGAAATCGATCGACTAAAGTATAATGTTAACGCAATAACAGTAGATGACAGTAACTCGTTTATGATAGCGTCGATAAACGACGAGGCGTTTAACGATTTTCTAGCCGAAACTAGATTCACGTTACTTCATGTTGACTTGTCTCATGGATTCTCTCAATGCGCCGTACCTCCATTTGTTAAAATAGGGTACTCTTATGTTCATCCTTTCTATGATGATTTATCAGGTTATCTTTATTTTGCCAGTGACATGCCAGGGGGAAGGGGAGGTTTGGATATTTATAGAGTTGAAAAGATAGGTGCTAATGATTGGGGCGATATTGAACCATTAGATGTCGTAAATACCCCTAATAATGATATATATCCGTTTGTCAGTGATCAGGGTGATTTCTATTTCTCAACTTTAACCGCGAGTACTGGTTATGACGTTTATATCGTAGACTTAAACAAAGCTAGGGCTCCGACAAGGCTTCCTTCCCCAATAAATAGCCGTGTTGACGATTTTAATTTTATCATTATTTCTGAAAAAGATGCCATCATTGCAAGATCTAGCTCTTCAGCAGAGTCAACGGTGCTTTATCGGATGGTGTCGTTTTAATTGATATAAAACTCGCAGCGTCTATTCTCTGATCGCCCTTTTTCTGTATTGTTAGTTGATCTAGGTTTTGATTCACCTAGGCCCTCAGTCACAACTCTATCATTTTTTAAACCTAGCTGGTTTAAAAACAACCTTGTAGAAGCAGCTCGCTTTCTGCTAAGCTTTAAATTATATGAGGCTGTACCTATATTATCAGTGTGACCCTCGATTTTTAGCAATTTCAGATTAGGTAAACTTCGATACATTAGCTCCAGTTCACGCTTGGCTGATGGAGTCAACGATGACTTATTAAATTTGAAATTAATATTGTTCAGCACAAATGCATTTGGTGCTGTTTCAGAATATTTTTGAAGTAGAACTAGTTTTTCAACTTGCTTGAGGCTGACCAATTGTTTGGTGTTTTCAAACTTAATAGAATGAGGGAGGTAACCATCTGAAGTTATTGTGAGTCCCAATTTATATTTTGGTAGATACGAAAAATAGCAAACCTCACCTTTAGCGATCTTCCCACTCTTCACCAATGTATTGGTCTCGTAGTCATAAAAATCGATATTAAACTCAGGTTTTTCTCCAGTGACTTTGTCTAAACACTTGACGCGAATAATGACATCGTTTGGAACGACGAGACTGTCATCCCCTAAATCGATAAGACCGCTGCTTAAACCTTTTCTTGCATAATAAGCACTGTCTTTTTTAGCCTCGATAGATGCTGTGCGCTTTGGTCCTAAAACGAAGAAGATGCTATCTTTCTGCGAAATAAAGGATTTTGGATTTACCTCTAAGGCTAGGTTTAGTGTCGTCATTGCAGATAAAGCGCTACTAGTTCGTTTTAGTAAAGTTGAAAATCTACCCTCTCCAATATCTCTAGTTACAGTTTGATTATATTCAAGAGCATTGACTATTGCTTCTGTTTTGATCGAATCAATTTGTTCTAATTCTCGATCATTGATTTTTTGGTGCGCGAGCTCCTTTTCTGTCTTACTAATATTACTAGCATAGATCATTGCTAATTCAGACTCTCCAATCCTTAAGTTTCTAGAAACAAATAATGTATCATCATTTAAAAACTCAATAGCCGTATTATCCGCGGAATAGTTAATGGGGTATTTAAGCTTTTTGGAGCTTAAGGAATCTATCATAAATAACGTCTGATATGCATCAGGTTCTTTAAGACTAACAAAAACACGTTCGTTATAGTTAGATATTCTATTGTAGCTACTGTTGCTGTTTAAGGAAAAGGTGCCCGTATCGATCCTTTGGATACCGTCCTGAGTAATCTCCATTTCCATAATTTGATCATTTGAAATGGCATAGAACTTGTCGCTGCTATAATCATAAGTTATACTTGTCAAGCTAAATTGATCTGCAGGATGAATGACTACATATCTCTCATTGGTAATGTCATTTTGAATTTCTAGTCGATCTGTTTTCTGAACAAGACTATAAATATCATTGAATCGTACATAACCTTTTATGTAGGTGTCAGAAACAGTCCGATCTTCAATCACCTTGTCCAAAGAGATATCATATTGCTTTAGATACTTTTTACCTGGCGCACTGAAGTATACCTGTCGCCCTTGCTTATAAATACTGTGCAGCTCTATCGGTTTACTTGATGTGAAAATGGTTTTTTCGACCATGATTGTCTGACAAAATAGATTTGGGAAAACACTAAAGGCGAACAATAAGTTACGTAATCGAGACATAATTTTATAATCCTATGGTTAAACCTAGTGCAAGCTCATTATAAAGTCCCAAATACAATTTGGGTCCAAAATAGGAGTTTTTGCCAAGACTCTTGTTAAAAGTAGTACAGGTCGTGGCTGAAACTAAAAGCTCATTTTGCCCTGTTTTGGCCTGTAATATTGGTCCAGCTGAAAAGCTACCTCTCCAACCACTTCTGTAGAAAAGGTTGAAGTCACTGGACAGCCCTAAATATAAGAAGTGGTCCTTATTGTCACCTCGGTGCAGTGATGTCGCGAATGCGGCTTCAATACCGTAGGATTTAAAATATTTTAATTTAGCTGAAAGTATGTCTGTGTGCCGACCCAGGTTGTAACTTAACTGAATTCTATCTGATGATGGAGTAAACTTCTTTTTGCTTGGAATGTAAACGTCAACTCGGCGTATACTGCCTTTGCCAGTAAAGGAAGATTCGCTTATATAATTAATACTTTTAGGATCTTCTTTCATGGCGAGAATCATATCTGGAATTAGTTTGTCGACATCAATATCTTCAAACAACACGATTTTTAGAGTGTCGCTAGTCACTAAATAAGTTCCGACTTTGTTCTTTCCAGACATGATTTTTTCATTTTCTAGAACAAGGTTCTGTCCTTGAACAGCTTGCGCGGAGAAGACAAATAGCAATGAAGTCATTATACTTTTAATCATAGTAATGCGTATTGAAGTGTCATGTTTAGTTGCACTCTAGAAAATGTTCTAGGAATTAATTCGGACTGTAAATAAGGAAGAGCAATTCCTGAACTAGTACTAGCGAACAGGTTAATTTTATCTGACAATTTCACATTTGCTCCCAAAAACAAGTTTGTTTTCGGGGAATAAGACGAATAGAAATAACTCGTTAAGCCAGCTTCGAGAGCGATGTTGTCATTGTAGATTCGTTTAAAATAGACTGTACCAATAAAATAATCGTAGTCACCGTAGTTTTCATAGCCCATTACAGCACCGACACTTATTAAAGGCTCTACAGTAACTTCATAGGCCGAGTAAATACGCAGTGGTAATGCTTTAATTCTAATATTTGAGTCTACGGATGCGCTTGTCTGTCTTTCAAATTCGACATTAGAGTTTAGGGTTAGACTATTTTCTTCTGTGAAAACATCAAATAGATTAATGGATCCGGAAGACACGTCAAGTCTAATGAAATCGTTTGAAACAAACATGGGAATTGAACTCGTTGGTCCAATACCATCAATAAATAATTGAAATTTGGTAAACTCTGTTGGTTGATGAATAATGTGAAACGAAAAACTCGGAATTAATGGTGTGGTGCCTAAAGATGTGATCCTTACAGAATCTCCCCATATTACAGATGAGCTTAAATGTTCCTCAGGAGAACCTAGATAAGATAATTGATCATTATAAGATACAGTTTGAGATAAATATTGTGCTTGGTAAACTCCTGCTGAGTTCATGATACTACCGTTTAATGATGTAGACCTAAAGCTGTTCAATTGACTGGCGTTAAGTGAGAGAAGTAAAATGGTTTTTTCTGATTTTTTAGTCAACTGTAGCGAATGAGTTATCACACTTGAGTTGACAGCGTATGTGTCACTTAATGAGAGTTGTCCGTCTATAAATGAACCATGAAAAATACCGTTGAATGATTCTCGAGGAAATATTTTGGCTGCGCGATTCCTTAACGTTGTAACAAATCCATACTCAATATCTGGAGTTGAGTAGGAAAACCGTAACAACTCTCTGTTTCTTTGGTCAGCGCTAAAAACGTTAACCCCTTGAGTAACTTCTCTATCTATCCAGCTACCCATGTTTTTATTAGAATGAAGCAACCTATCGACAGCGCCAATAGACAGATAGAAATTAGTGTCTGTTGAGTTATGGTAGGACCAATTATTAATCAAATGGTTTTGGCCATAACTAGTTATTGAGCTTAGAGTTATTATTACTGCTATGGAGAGGAATTGTTTCAAATTACAGATTGATTAATACGCTAAGTTTAAAAAAATCCGAACTAGAAATAAGTATATTATTTATTTTGCTTAACTCACCGTTTAAGTGAAGTATCATCGGATCATTAGACAGGAAAAAGGTTTTATTGATTTTTGAAGGGTTAGTGCTATAAGTATCGGCCTCCCCTAAAACATTCGGAAAATCAAACATGGCAACCGTGTCATTATTTGAGGATAGCAATGTCCCGGCAAGTGCGAGGACTTCCTCTCCAATAGCGGTTGCTTCTATTTTAAAATAAATGAAGATTGAATCCGACTCTATAACTAACGAGTCTAGGTGATTATTGTCATTAAGATTAACCGACGTAGTTGTTCGGAATTGTAACGGACCATCCATGAATCCTAAAAGTGTTTCACTTTTGTATGTCAAATTAATAAGATCATTTTTATTTGAACCAATAATGGAATCGGAATAAATAGCTATGCTAGTATTTATAGTATCATAGATTAACGCTAAATTCGAGCTAGAACCTGTAAGCTTTTGGTGCTTAAAATAGTTGGTGTTAGACCCGTAATCTGCGACATTATCACCTAAGAACCAGTTTATTGTGTCTTTTACAAAGTGACTATTCGAATTAGTCGTTAGAGTAAGGTCATTAAAAACGGAAACGGCGCCTACACCATTTCCTCGAGCAGAAAACTCTAGCTTAGAGAATTCAGGCAATGATAATCCACGTAAATGACTCAAGTTAGAATCGTTTCTGGGGTAAATATTTTTTTGTATTCGTATTGTGTCGCTTGACCTGCCGAGAGCATACGGAGCCATCCAATTCTGTGTCACTCCTCTTGAAACGCTAATATTATAATTTGGCTTATATCTTAACGGAAATCCATTCAGTGGACGGATATAGTAATGATGTAGTAAATTTTTATCGTTATCTGAGATGTTTAGGCTGTCATCGTTTAAAAGCAAGTTAAAGTTAAAGGGAGAGGGACTTGCAACAATTATTATGCTATCTATTGAAGAGAAAGATTTTGAATCTATTGATTCACGTATTAAATAAAAAGGACCATCAAACCCTAAAAGCTGAAAGGATTCATTAATAGAACCGTTTTCAACGAACAAAGAACTAAGATTACTCGAAGACGTAAAAGGAAGAGATGCATTTTGAGACCCTATTAAATAACGTTTGTTTTCAGGAATAATTGAGCCGTTATTGATTTTAATCGAGTCTAAATTTATGCCAAGAATTAACTCTGAGTTTACGTCAATAAATGTAGGAGTTGAAAAACCTGAGCTATATACGTTTTCCAAACTAACGGTTACCGTTTTATTAACGAGCTTTGAATTAATAAAAGCAGTATAAACACTGCTATCATTAGCCGCTAAAACCAATTGTGATGAACTTAAAACATTCCCGGCGGATTTAATAATTAGATTACCTGTAATATTAAAGTTGAAATTATTTAGTGCGTGCACCTCTATAACGCCACCTTTAATAAAGCTAGTCGAATCAATGCTAGCAATAATGATATTTTGAAAAGTAGGATTAGAGGGTGAAGAGTTATAAATGCCGTTCCAGCTATTTAAGAAATCCTGATCGGCATTAACAAATAAAGAATAATCAGACGGTGAATAGCTATTTATAAAATCCTTAAGCACGATGTCTCTTGAGAAGTGTGCGGGTGGTAAATCGAATAGAATTGTATCTAAACTTAAAAAAGTTGAAGGACCATTAGAATAAGTGGAGTCCGAAACGTTTAGAAGATTGAATAAATAAAAACTGGTATCTACTAATGATTGCGCAAGGAAAACACTGTCACTTGAGTAATTTAATTGATTGTTGATTGAAATCACTTCCGTCAAAGGAAACGTATCTTGAAATACTACTATATTAGAGCTATAATTGGGATTAATGTCATTTTTGGAAACAAATGCATTTGTGCAGCTACTAACAAGAGTTAGGTAAATTATTCCAATTAACAAAAAGATACTTTTGATACGCATAATTATGCTTTATATCAGTAAATATAATGGCTTTCTTGTTAAGAGAGTACTTGGTTTGGTAATAATAACCATCCTATTATCCTCTTGCGTCAATCAGAAGAGTCTTAGTATCCCGTTATCTGATAACTACGAGGGGGACATCCGATTCATTGACACACTATCTATCCAAACTAAATTTACCCTAGGCATCTTTAATTTTAATGGCTATGATAAATTTGCTTCGCCGATACATGAACAGTTAAGGTTTCGACTAAAGTCACAAGCATCTTTAGAAAAA
>Ga0307995_1000445_pt1 | contig 28641 bp, 23 predicted proteins | sample EllFjometagen262_FD_203132 | JGI IMG/M metagenome (GOLD analysis project Ga0307995, IMG submission 203132) | Marine microbial communities from Ellis Fjord, Antarctic Ocean - #262 | ecosystem: Environmental > Aquatic > Marine > Unclassified | place: Southern Ocean | collected 2014-11-02 | reverse complement strand
ATTATATAACTGGGTATTACAGCCGTGTAAGGCCGCATCGGAATAATGGTGGATTATCGCCAAACGAGTCAGAGAAGAAGTACTGGCTCAACCATAAACTGGTGGCCAATATTACTTGACCACTACAACCTGACGATATTGTGACTATAAGCCTTTGCCCAACTTCAATGCCAATGGTTGATGGGTCCGTATTTGTCCTATTGGTTAAAAATAGTGGCTCCGCTAACCCGCCAGTGCCTCTGTGCTTAATATCACGACACCTAGTACCAGAACCGGAGACCAAGAACCCAATGGGTTTCCGTTCGGCTCGAACCCAATTGCCGAAGATCTGCCGTCTCACCAAATAATTTGACGCGCTCAACTCCCAAATACGGGGCGAACTGCCTGTCAAATTCATAACGCAAGCGAGCACCAGCCTTGATAGTGGATAGACCTGATCCACGTCCTAACTCTATATCCGTTTCACTAAAAGCTTTTATGTCGATGCGTGGCTGTAACACCAATCGCTGGGTCAGCAACAGCTCGTACTCGACCTCTAAGTCAAAGGCTGTACGGCCGTTGTCACCAAGATGCAGAGCTGCATCTACCTCGAACCAGTACGGTGCCAGACCTTTGAATCCAATCGTTGCCCAGTCTCTGTCCGCATTTTCTCCAAAAGAGCGATGCAAGCCTGCGCGTATATCCCAAAATGGTGAGACTGCGCGTGAGTACAGAAGATCTACTTCGCCTTCCTCAACTTCACCTTCAACGGTTTCGATCTGAGCTTGCAGCAATATGCGGCGGTAACTATTACCAAGCCAAGCATAGCCCTCCATTTCGGCACCCTCACCATCCTCATGATCGACAAGTTCGAACCGATCCATCCATACGCCAACGAAGGTGGCCTCATCAGCCAAAACAACCTGACGCTGCGATGGCAAGGAATACGGCCCTGATGCGCGCTCATACCCGCCAGAGTAAGCATGCGGATCACGTAGCGAATCGGTATCCATCTCGGTCATGCCCGAATGGTCCATTGCATCGTGACTCATCTCTTCATGGCTCATCTCCTCATGGTTCACTTCAGGAACCTCATCACCGGTAGGATGCATTTGGTGATCGTTATCCTGAGCTGCTACTTCTCCATTCAGACTGAGTGCTAGCGCAGCAACTATTCCCAGTGTAATTATTGCGTTATTCATACAACCACCACTTCGCGAAACATCCCTGCGTCCATATGGAACAACAAGTGGCAGTGCCAGACCCAGCGTCCCAGAGCGTCGGCAGTAACGCTGAAACTGACCCGCTGTGCCGGCTGCACAGGCACGGTGTGTCGACGAACCAAGAAGTTCCCGTCTCCATCCTCAATATCACTCCACATCCCATGTAGATGCATGGGGTGAGTCATCATCGTGTCGTTGTGAAGATGAACCCGCAGACGTTCACCGTGGCGAAAGTGAATAGGCGTAGAATTACCGTACTCCAAGCCATCTATTGACCAGCTATAGCGCTCCATATTGCCGGTCAGATGCAGCTCGATTTCCCGCTCGGGTTCGCGATGATCAAATGGACCGTTTAACGACCTCAAGTCAGCAAGGGTAAGCACACGGTGAGTAGCCTCACGAAGGCCCACTCCTGGGTCATTTAGATTGGTGCGCGGAAAATTCACGCGCATGTCAGTACTGGGACCGAACTCTGACGTGGCATGCCTGCCCCTAACCGGATTGTCCATGGCCATTGGCATGTCACCATGATCCATTCCAGCCATATCTTGTCCGCTGCCGGCCATATTGCCCATCATGTCGGCCATCGAAAGCCACTGCGCCTCCCTGCGCTGTGGCACGGGAGCAGACAGACCAACTCTCGTCGAAAGAGTGCCGCGAGCAAAGCCAGTTCGATCCATCGTTTCCGCAAAGAATGTGTAGGCGTCTTCTGTAGGCGTGACAATAACGTCATAGGTTTCGCCCGCACCACACCGAAATTCATCGACCGTAACCGGCTCCACATTCATGCCATCGACTTGAACTACTGTCATGGGCAAATCTGGAATGCGCACATCGAAGAAAGTGTTTCCAGCCGCATTAATAATACGCAACCGCACACGCTGCCCTTTTGTAAATAGACTAGTGTCATTGCCCGCAGGAGTAACGCCATTGACCAAGTAGGTCAGCGTTTCCGCAGAGAGGTCAGCCAAGTCAGTCGGCTTCATCCGCATGGTATTGAACATGTCACGCTTGCTCATCGCAGCGCCCAGACCTCTCTCAGCAATATCGCGAGCAAGAGCGGGCAGAGTCGGCTGATTAAAGTTGTATAAGTGCCCCATCGTTTTCAATTTCTGAAACACGTACATCGGATCTTCGTCCGTCCATTCAGACAACATAATCACGTGGTCCTGATCGGCTTGAATACGATCCTCGAGAGCAGGCTCAATGATGATCGCACCGTACATGCCAGTCATTTCCTGAAACGCAGAATGGGAGTGGTACCAGTAGGTTCCGCTCTGCTGCACTTTGAATCGGTACTGAAAAGTTTCACCTGGCGCAATACCTGGAAAACTGATGCCGGGCACACCGTCCATTTGAAAGGGGAGGATCATGCCATGCCAATGAAGCGAGGTTCTCTCGTTTAGCCGGTTAGTCACATTGATAGTGACCTCTTCCCCTTCTTTCCAGCGCAGCGTCGGCCCCGGTATCGAACCGTTCACGGCGGTCGCTCTAAGCGCACTGCCCGTGAAGTTGACCATGGTCTCATCGATGGATAGGTTGAATATATTGCCCCGAAGTTCCTCCGGCCTGCGCACCGCACTCATCTGTGGACTACCGTAGGCGTAGCCACTACTTGCTAAACCGGCACTCAATAGTCCGCCCCCGGCCAGGCCTTGGACGAAACGGCGCCGCGACTTCATCATCGACGAAGAAGCCAAACCAGATTGATTAAGAGAAGGTTGTTTGCCCTTCATAAACTGCTCCTGCTGATTTCATTTACACGCAAATGCGCGAATACACTAAACGATTCGATTACGGCAGTGAGGATCGGGAGCAGTCAACTAAACCACAGACGCACAGGCGACAGCCAAGTACGGCGATTAGATTACAGTGACTAGGGAGTTTGAGATAACAATGCCCACCAATCCGCTAAGCGAATATTGGCGGCCGATACAGCAGATAGGCGCGACTTAGAGTGTTGCCAGTGATAGTTCTATTGAATTTTCGATCAAGCTCAAAGGTGCTACTCGAGGAGGGAATTATTGCTGTGCTGGAACAGTGATTACTGCAATTCATGCAGTAATCGTCACAGTCTTCAGAGCCATGATCGTGCGCATCCATCATTGATAGCTTCCCAGACGAGTCCATCATGGCTTCGTGATCATGGCCTGTCATGAGCATCTCAGCCATTGCTATCTCGTCAGTCTCAGCTACTGAGGAGGAGTCAGCCATCCACGCTGATGCCCCCGCATTAACTGGTGCGAGCATGAGGAGAACTAATGCTGTGACTATGTAACGCTTAATCATCGGATTGATAGGCAGATATTTCAATTAATTTTCAGGACGCCATTAAATAGCTTTGACCTACTCTAAAGTCAAGCGCATGAGCCTACTACGCTAACCTATACACCAGCAAGGTGTAACACCCGTCTTCCCCTAGGTAACTATTATCGGTTGTATCGGCTATTCGCTCTCCTCCTTCTGCTCGCTGTACCAGATGCGCCTCATGCCCACCCCTTTCCTAGTTTCTGGACCGGCTTGCACATCTCGGCCCAATTACTGGGCTTTTGTTCGCCCAACGCCTAGTTAGCTGCCCTTTTTACCTAACTAAAGGGTGACAACGCGAATCTATTGCTTGTAGAATGAGAATGATTCGTATTTGTATTATTTTTAACGGTCTTTCATGTTTAGAAAAACAATCTTCTGGCTTCACCTAGCCTGCGGCGTCAGTGCTGGAGTGGTAATTTTGATGATGTCGGTAACCGGCGTCGTCCTCACCTACGAACGCCAAGCTCAAGTGTGGGAAGACCGCAGCTACTATGCCCAGCCCGAGGCGGGCCAGCAGTTGATGTCCGCTGATCAGTTAATAGCAGCCAGTCGAAACCTCGAGAGTTTCGAACCTACTAGCCTAACGCTGAATTCAGACCCGACGGCCCCCGCCGTTCTAAGACAGGGCCGCAGCCAGACTCAATACTTCAACCCCTATAGCGGTGAGGCCTACAATCCGCATTCCGATTCCTTGAGCGCCTTCTTCTCTACGGTCCGTGGCTGGCACCGCTGGTTCAACATGACTGGCGACAGCCGCAGTTCCGCACGCGTTATCACCGGCGCCGCAAATCTGATGTTTCTCTTCTTGGTACTAAGCGGTATCTATCTGTGGCTACCCAAGATTTACGCCCAAGCAACGCTACGCGCACGCGTCTGGTTTAACGCATCAAACAGCAACGCCAATGCACGCGACTTCAACTGGCACCATGTGTTTGGTTTCTGGGCAGCACTACCGCTAGTCGTAATTATTTCTACCGCCACCGTTTTTAACTACTCCTGGGCTAACAGTCTGGTCTACAGACTTGCCGGCGAAGAAGCACCGATCAGAGGTGACTCCGCAAACGTGGAGTCTCCCGCGCCGGGGCCCGAAAGCCGCCTGCCCTATGCAGAATTAGTCGATACGGCAAAAACCTACAGCGAAGACTGGCACACAATCACTCTCGCCATACCCGCTGCAGAAGCAAACTCTGCAAGCCTGACGCTAGATGAGGGTGACGGTGGCCAACCACAGAAACGCCATGTACTAACACTGGACGTGAGCAATGGCGAAGTTCTTAACTGGGCGCCTTTCACCAGCCAGACGACTGGCGCACAAGCGAGGCGCTGGGTAAGATTCCTGCACACAGGCGAGGCATTGGGACTAACCGGACAGACAGTTGCAGGCATCGCTTCGTTCGCTGCAATACTCATGGTTTGGACAGGGCTCGCGCTGGCACTTCGCCGCTTCCTACGCTGGCTCACGAAACTGAAGCGAACGAGAGAAGTAGAAGCTCCTTCAACATAACTGCTTCCTATTCAGAAAGCTGGCTAACCCACTGATTTCTAGACTTTGCGACCGGCACTTCAGTGCCGTCGCTTAACAATAGCTTAGTACCCCTTCCGCTTCTGCGTATCTGCTTCACATGTCGGTTCGCCACCCAGTGTGATCGATGTATCTGCACACCTTCACATTGCGCTAACACAGACATTACATCCGTCATTCTTCCGCGCACCAAGAATTTTTGGTCTGCGCAGACAACCTCGAGATAGTGATCCTGCGCACTCACTCGCAACACCGCGTGCTGCCGCAGAATAGAATTCAACTCCGCTAAATCGCCTTTATCCTTGGCTTGTCGAAGATCCCGGTTCTGCAGAAAGTCGACGTACTTCTGAATCGCATTGGTCTGGGATAGCAGCGTTAAACAACCCGCAGCGAAAACCGGCTGAGCGACAAAAAATATAAACTCAAAGAACGGATCCTGCTCCTTAGGCAATAAGGGAGTGAACTTCAACCAATGTAATTCACCAGCCATTAACAAGAAGCAGCCAGCAAGGCTAAGCCTGCCGCGAAGAAACGCGAAAGCCGAGTGCCAGATAAGAACGGAAGAAACAGACGATGCGTGAGACAAGTCTGTAGCACCATCAAGATGCTCACAACTGCCCACAGGGTGACGCTATGCAACATAGCCAACGACTCAGTTGCGAAGGCATCACTGACAGTGAACATCACGGTGAGGCTGAGGACTAACGCGACGTTCACAAATAGCGGTTCCACTAAGGCGCTGCGCAACAATGCTGCAGACGGTACTGGATTACGACGATTGGCTACATTCTGGGACATGCGACGACTCCTGCGTTCATTTATCAAGCACCAAGGACTATAAGAGTTGGCATTCGCTTGAACTTGTAAGGCCCCATTATCAATTTTATTGTTCGGAGAAATCAAATGTGTAACACAAAATACCTAACTGCCCTCCCCCTACTGACACTTCTCGCCAATGGCTCTGCGATCGCCGCCGAGCGAAGAGAGGCGCACCCTTCAGGGTATTTGGCACTTCAGAGGGTAGTGCACAGCAGCAAGCCGTAGAGAATCTGCTCGACGCCTTCAAAGAGACTTGGGCTACACAGAACGTGCAGGCGCATCTTGCGCTCTTCGCGGCGGACGCAGAATGGATCAACGCCTATGCAAGAATGTTTCGCGGGAAGAATGAACTTGAAGTTTTCCTACGCGACCGGCTCTTCCCTGCTTTCGATTCGTTACCTAGGTGACGACACGGCCGTTCTTCACCTCTATACCGATGGCTCACGCGGCGAGTCCGCGATACCGGGAAGAGATTTTCGAAGAACACATATTCACTTGGTTTTCGCTAGGTCGGAGATGCAATGAAAAATCGTACATACTGCAATAATGGATGCGCGGAATTGATTTCCACTATTTACTCTCAGAGGAACGACTAACAGCAACTGAAAACCCTTCGATTGGAATTCTCTGCTACTATTTGCGAAACCCCTAAATCGACGCATATAGCTGTATGAATTCCGCATTGTATTCGAATAAGTTCGCTTGCCTGTTTCTCACACTCGGGTTTCTTGCACAGAACGGCTGCAGTAGCACTCCGATAACCACCGATCAGGGCATTCCCTGGGAGCTTGCCAAGCACCGCAGCGAGACCATCTCTGGTCTGCGCTATCATTTTGCGTTGGATATTCCTGCGTCTCCTTCAGAAGTAATTAAGGGTACGTCGCGCATCAGCCTGAATTGGAATGATCGCGGCGCCCAGCCGCTCGTTATCGATTTTCTCCTGCCACAGCAGAGAGTTCACAGCGTCTTAGTAAATGGCATGGAAGCCGACTGGCAGCCAGTGAATGATCACATCGTCATTCCTGCATCCGCACTGAAGCGTGGAGAGAACAGCGTAGACCTAACGTTTGATGCAGGAGGTGAAGCGCTCAATCGTCGTGAGAATTTCCTTTATGCGCTGTTCGTGCCCGACCGCGCGCATTTCTCTCTCCCACTATTCGATCAACCCAACTTGAAGGGAAGAGTAACCTGGGAGGTGACAGTGCCAGAGCAATGGAAGGTCATTGCGAATGGGCCGGAGGCTTCGGCTAGCACACAGAATGGGCGCACACATTTTACTTTTCTCGAGACGCAGCCGATGCCTAGCTATCTGTTCGCGGTAGCGGCGGGTTTGTTCGAGCGGGAAACTACCGAGATTAACGGCCGCACTTTTAACATGTATCACCGCGAGACCGATGCCGACAAGGTCGCGCGCAATCGCGATGAAATCTTTCAACTGCATGCCACCACTCTCGACTGGCTTGAAGACTACACGCAGATTGACTACCCATTTCAGAAATTCGACTTCGTCCTGATTCCATCATTTCAGTATGGCGGCATGGAGCATCCCGGCGGAATACTCTACCGTCAGGCGAGCATCTTTCTAGATGAGACCGCCACCCAGGATCAAATGCTTGGCCGCGCCTCAGTTATTGCTCACGAAACTGCGCATATGTGGTTCGGCGATCTCGTCACTATGAATTGGTTCGACGATGTCTGGACCAAAGAAGTACTCGCCAACTTTATGGCGGCAAAGATCGTGAACCCCTCCTTTCCCGAGGTTGATCACGATCTACGTTTTCTAACCGCACATCACCCGACAGCCTACTCGGTCGATCGCACAGATGGAGCGAACCCCATTCGCCAGCCTCTAGAGAATCTACGCTTCGCTGGAACTCTCTACGGCGCGATCATCTATCAGAAGGCACCTATCGTGATGCGGCATCTAGAGAATCGCGTGGGAAAAGAGTTATTCCGCGAGGGTATACGCGAATATCTATCCACCTTCGCCTACGGCAATGCCACTTGGCCGGACTTGATCGCCATACTCGATGCACGATCCGAACAAGATCTCGCTAGCTGGAGCCAGGTATGGGTAGAGGAAGCAGATAGACCATCGATAAGTGTCTTCCGGGAAGATGGCGATGTCGTTGTGCAACAACAAGATCCAGCAAATAGAGGACGTGTGTGGCCACAGACGCTGGAGATGCGTATTGGTTCGGTCGACGCGAACGAAATCCTAACAATTGAACTGGGGTCCGAGCCGCAACGCCTCTCAGGATTGGCAAATGTAGAATTCATATTGCCTAATGGCAGTGGGGTTGAATACGGCGAGTTCATTTTGGACGCTCAGAGTCAGGCCTATCTTGTCTCGAACGTAAACCAGCTGGATACGGCTCTGCTGCGTGGTGCGACCTGGGTTACATTGTGGGACCAGCTCCTGGAAGGACGTCTAGCTCCCAACGTATTCCTGCAAATCGCTTTAGATTCATTACCCATCGAGCAGGACGAGCTTGTTGTATCGAGAGTTCTCAGTTACACCCGCACTGTTTACTGGAACTATTTCAGCACCTCAGAGCGGCAGCGCTTAAGCGCCGAGATTGAGAGCTTACTCTGGACACAGGTGATGAGCGAACGCTCTCGCTCTGGCCGCTCCTCTTTCTATTCAACCTATCGCAACCTTGCCACCACCGACGAAGGGCTCTCTCGACTGCGAAGATTATGGTCCGGGGACGAGCAAGTAGACGAATTACCACTTTCCGAGCTGGATCAGATTTCCTTGGCCAGTGGGTTAGCCATAAAGGGCATAGCAAATGCCGAGGAGATTCTATCGCAGCAGGAAGAGCGTGTAGAAAACCCAGACCGGCTCGCACGATTCAAGTTCGTGCGCGACTCCCTCTCTTCAGATCCAACTGTGCGAGCTGCTTTCTTCGAATCACTCAAGATCGAGTCGAACCGCGATCGTGAAGCCTCGGTACTAGCCGGGCTGAATAACATTCATCACCCGCTACGCGCACAGGAATCCACCGACTTGATTTATCCAGCACTGAACATGATCGGGGAGATTCAAGAGACCGGAGATATTTTCTTTCCCGGACGCTGGCTAGACGCAACTCTAGGTGGGCACACGTCCGTAGAAGCTGCGGAGACTATTGAGAGATTCTTAAGCGATGCGCCGAACCTCTCGCCTCGATTGAGGCTAAAAGTGCTGCAGTCTGCCGACAGCGTGTTTAGATCGGCGCAACTCATCAATGGCTGGAACGCGGATTAGTTAGCCAAGAGACTTCACCATCTTGATGACGGTATTCTCCGAGCCATTTGCCGCAGCCTCCACCTTGCGCCCAACTTCGACATAGCCGCGCGCGAGATAAAGCGGCTCGCCCGGTACAGTTGAGCCCAACTCGATAGCTTTAAAGCCAGCCTTTCTTGCTGCATCCTCACCGAGATCCAATAGCAATGTACCAATACCCCGACGCGTCCAGTCAGGGTGTGTATACATGGCCCGTATGCGGGCCGCGTCATTATTAGGGTCGCTCAAACTGTCGTCGCGCCCTACAGTGTGATCGCCGCCATAGAGAGTCTTGCGTTTGCCCCAGCCCCCGCAACCTACCAGTACTAATTCTTCCTCATGAATTGTTTCGATCAGAAAATAGGTTCCATCTGTAATCAGCGTTTTGTCTACGCCCATCGTTTCCTTTGCCGCCTCAATCTCACTGGCTGAGAGGAAAGCCTTCATATTTTCGGCAATCGATGCCCTCATCAGCTGCCTTATGACATCTGTGTCAGTCTGTTGCGCGATGCGATGGGTAAATGTGGCGGGAGATAAATCATTCGGGTTATTCATGTTTCTGTCCTCTGTGTCATTCACTTTCGAGGGTTCGCTACATCGAAATGATAACAAACTATTACCGACCTGGCTTTCGCAAAAAGGGGCTAAAGACCCCGTGAGTTTTGCTAGCTTGTTAGTTTGGCTAGTAGCACAGCGGATCATACATCCACCAGAAAACTACTAACGCAGCCAGTGCGGTCAATATTTGTAAATAACTTTGCAAGTCATGAAATTCTGCTGCCCTGCTGCCCTGCTGCCCTGCTGCCCTGCTGCCAGAATACATTTAGCATCTATCCAAGGCTTCATTCATGCCTAAGTGTAATACGTCAGGCATGATTCCATTCCTCCGACTGGAGATACGCACATTGCTTAGCGTAATATCTGGGCGATATTTGACAAATTGTAGCAGCGCGTTGACATTCTTTGAGCGAATTCTTTAAGATCAAAATCGCTTTCGAGCAGGCAACAATACATGCTTCCAAAGCATACCGACCTAGACAACAATAATTTGAATAAGAGAGTAGTTGAACATGGTATTTAGTCGCTGCACCAAGAGATGGCCTTCAACAGTAATTTGTCTAGTGCTACTCTTTATCACTAACCTAGCCCATGCACAGGAAACGGTAGAAGACGACTCTACAATCACCTTCCCTGCTTCTTATTTCGCGCAATTTAACCCGACTACGATTAACGACATGCTGGATCGCGTGCCCGGAATCGAGCTAATTCGTGCCGGCAGCGGCACCCTAGCAAGTGATGGAGATCGTGGACTCGGTTCTGAATCTCCAATCTTAATTGATGGCAAGCGCCTAGCTGGCAAAGCAGCCGAGGCGGACAGCCAATTGGCGAGAATCTCCGCTGATGAGGTCAACTACATCGAAATAATACGTGGAACCTCTAGCGATCTGGACGTGCAGAACTCAGGCCAGATCGTCAATATCATCTTACTAGAGACCCAATCTCGCTCCACCATCGCCTCTGAACTGATTCTCAACTACCACGAGGATGGCACTAGCAATCCTGCAGGATCGGTCTCTTGGAGTCGTCAATCCGGTGCGTGGTCTTACTTGCTAAACGGCCAGATAACCAATACCTACACTCATCAGGAGAACTTCGAAGAAAGCCTTCACGGGGATTTTTCGCTGAACGAATACATAGATTGGGATCGCATTACCGACCAGACACAATATGCGGTTAACGCGAACCTTACTTATAGCCCCAGCGACCGCGACAGATTTGCACTCAATCTACTCTACAACGAGAGCGAGCCGGAGAACGATGTATTCCGCGTGTTCACCGACTTTAATAGCACGACCCCTTTCTCTTATCATGATAGGGAAACTCTTCCCTCCAACAACGAAAATTGGGAGATAGGCGGCGACTTTCAACACAGGTTCGACAGTGGCAATCGCATCAAGGCCCTGTTCATAGTCAACGAGAATAACAAAGCGGCTCTAAGAGAGCGCTTCCGGGCCGGAACGGTCGGCGGCGTTGAGAGCCCCACTCTCTATCTCGACACATCGAGCCGCTATCAGGAACGAATTGTTCGCTCTTCTTACATCGCCAATTTAGGCGAAAATCAGGGCCTGGAGTTTGGCATCGAGGCTGCGCAAACCATTCAAAATTCAAATTTACTGATAGCCGTGCCGTCCTCCGCGCCGGGTAACCCGCTATATAATGGACTGACTCCCACTCCTCTACCGAATGCAAATTCGATTGTCGAGGAAGTGCGCTTCGAGCCCTTTGTCATACACAACTGGCAGATTAGTTCGCGCATGTCTCTGGAAAGTTCACTTGTTGCAGAGTGGTCTGAAATTACACAGAGCGGCGATCTCAGCAACAAGCGTGATTTCAACTTCGTAAAACCTAAGTTCGATTTCCGTTACAACATAAGCAATTCGCTGCAGGCTAAAGCGTCTTTCGAGAAAGTTGTATCGCAGTTGAGTTTCGGCGATTTCTCTCGCAATACGAACGATAGCGACGACGATGAGAACACTTTTGCGGGAAACCCATCATTAGAGCCCGAAGAGAGTCTGCGCGCCGAGGTCGGTCTAGACTACCGTCTACCTAATGACGGCGGCGCGATCAATGCGCGTTACTTCTACTACGACTTCGACAATAAGATAGGCAGGATCGATATCTCGCAAAACATTGATAATCTGCAGTCGACGAATGGCAATGTTGGCCCAGGACAGGCCTACGGCTTGATTCTCAATTCTAGCATTCGACTGGGTTTCTTAAATCTACCGTCCGCGTTGTTGACTGGCGTATTGACGCTGCAGGAATCAGAGTTCGATGAAGACCCCTTCACACCTCGCGAACATGGTTTTCGTCCCTTCGACAGGGGCGGCCTGCGACTCGGATTCCGACACGATGTCACTTCGCAGAATCTGAGTTATGGTTTCAACTGGTCATTGCTAATCAAGGGCGGTCGCCGTGGATTCGACAATGACAACGAATTCGATTTCGTTCGGCCTGATTTACTTACAGCCTTCGTCGAGAAAGTTGGCTATGGCGACTTCACCTACCGACTAGAAGCCAACAATATCGACAACTTCCACGCCTGTGGAATCCGCTATCGCTACAATGGCTATGTAAGAGACAATGATGCCAGAGAGTTCGAACAGAACTGCTACACTACTGGATTAAGCGTTGCCTTCAAGGTTCGCGGCACGTTCTAATTTTCAGAGCCAGAATATTTGGCAGTATAGAGTCCGCAAAAAATTCTACACATTATTCTTCATTTTTTAGTGCCACTGCCGTTTACAGCGGGCCTCTACACGAAAGCCTGGTTGAAAAACTATGCTCTGATGCTTGCCGGGCTATTGATCGACATTGATCATCTACTCGCCGACCCAATCTATGATGCCGAACGCTGCAGTATCGGATTCCACCCACTACATACCCCGCTTCCCATCATACTCTACGTCATGTTGTTAGTTCATCCAAAGACACGCGCGCTAGGCATCGGCCTGTGCCTGCACATCTTGCTCGATGGCGCTGCTTGCCTCATCTAGTAACGAACAACCTAGTCAGCGAGCAGAGGTGGCATCGGACAGTCGATAGTCGCCGCAATCGCTCTAAGCAACTCTGTTTCTATTGCCTGAATCTTGCCGTCGGCTGTAATGCAACGAACACAGGCTTTAAGTAGCGCGGGTTTCTGCAGGGGCTTTAGATCGGCCAGATCATCTAAGGCATTGTTCAAGGTACCAAAATCGATTTCGCTGACAGCGATGAGCTGCAACGACAATTTCAGCGCATCGGCACCAGCGGCGAAAGTCTCCTCGTTTGATATGCCATGTTGAACAGTGGAATGGGTAAGTATCGAAAGCAATACGGAAATAGGTTTTTTGCACTTCTTCAGGTTTTTCCTTCCAAAGTATGGCGCCTCATCCTTACCGAACACAGCCTCTAGGCAATGCATCACTATTTTCTGCAGCGCCCATTCCAACAAGCTCATCTTCTTATCTATCTCGACAAGCGTTTTGAAATTTTCTCTAAACAATCGATACTGCTTCTGTGACAACTGACGCAAGCTAGACAGCGCGATAGTGATCAGCGGCAGACGTTGCTCCGCCGCCACGACCTGCGCGGACTGATACAACTTCTGCAATTCATCGAATACACCGACATCTGCACTGGCTTGCAACACTTCCAACTGCTTAGAGCGAACCGATTCGTCTTTACTAAGCACTATAAAATAAACAATCGCGCGCGCGCCCGAAGGTTCACGCGCCGCCTCCAGCAACGGTTGCGGAATTTGTTTCACTAATGCGTCTGCGTAATCTAGATGTTTACCGTCAGGATTGCCTACCTGGTTAATCAAAGTATCTGCTAGCAAGACACTCGTTGCCCCGGTTAGTATCGCCGTCGCCTTCTCTCGCTGACTCGGCTCAGCAGATACTTCCTGTTGCCCATCAGTTTCGGTAGCAGCGAGTGCTGATCGGTCCCAATCGCTAATGTCATAGTCACCCCTCCAACTCGGCAGGATGGCAAGTATGCGATCGTTAAGGGGCGGATGGGTCGCGTACATACGACTTAGCGCCGAGACCTGCCCCTCTTCAAATAAGGCGTGGCTAATTTCCGCACTCTTCGGGTTCTGCAGATAGGAATGGTTTTTATTGCGTGCGATCTGCATCAACGCCTGCCCTATGCCATCTGGGTTTCGCGTAAATTGTACTGCCGAAGCATCGGACAAATATTCTCGTTGTCTGCTCACCGCAGCCTTAATCAGATTGCCGAAAAATGTACCAACGAAGCCCGCTACAACCAGACCCAATCCGAGGAACACAATTCCACCAGAATTTTTAGAGCGACGACTATAAGCGCCACCTCGAAGCAGGTGGTAGCCGATAATGCCGAGTATCATAATGCCGTGCAGCACGCCGATGAGGCGAATATTGATACGCATATCGCCATGCAGAATATGGCTGAATTCGTGTGCAACAACACCCTGCAACTGATCGCGACTCAGCGTCTCGATACTGCCTCGGGTGACTGCAACGATTGCATCGTTAGGCGAGTATCCTGCTGCGAAGGCATTGATGCCGCTCTCTTCCATCAGGTACACAGGTGGAACCGGAGTTCCAGAGGCAATCGCCATTTCTTCAACAATATTGAGAATGCGTCTCTCTGCAGGGTCCGCAGAGCCTGACACTAATAAGCGCCCATTCATCATCTCTGCGATGCGAGCACCGCCACCGGAGAGAGAGCTAATCTTGTAGAGGCTGCCGAATAGCACTACCGAAGTAACGATAGCACCGACAATTAGAAACTGTGCCGGATCAAATTGAAAACTAGATGTGGCCGACATGCTCGTCATGGCGGTACCCCCAAAAGAGAAGAGCGCCATGACCAGAAGGTTTGTAACGACGATTAGAGATAGCATTGCAAGGGCAAACAGGAAAATCAATTTTCCCGTATTGCGCTTAGCCGTATCCTGCGATTCGAAGAAGTTCATCGTGAGCGTCGCTAGCCTATAAAACCAAAGATTATCTTTTTAAATAACAACAAAGGGAAAACCCTAAGTAATGTTAAAAAGAGACTTTTGGCGCCTCTTGTATGGCTTCGCTATCTGCGAATTCGAGCAGACTCGCATCGCTGCCGTGTCCAAAGATTCCAGCAACAGCTACTGGCGGGAAAGACTGGCGATAGGTATTGTAGGCCATGACTTGATCATTAAAAGCCTGTCGAGAAAAAGCGACCTTGTTCTCGGTGGTAGTAAGCTCTTCGCTCAACTGCATCATGTTCTGGTTTGCTTTCAGATCAGGATAGGCTTCCATGACCACATTGAAACGACTCATCGCACCGGCGAGCGCTCCCTCTTGCCCCATTAGCTCCTGCATAGCAGCAGCGTTTCCAGGATCGGACGCGGCGGCGGCCAAACCTGCAGCTGCTGAGTTACGCGCGGAGATAACCGCCTCTAGAGTTCCTTTCTCGTGCTCCATATAAGATTTCGCCGTTTCCACTAAATTGGGAATCAAGTCATAGCGACGCTTTAGTTGTACCTCGATTTGCGCAAACGCATTCTGGTAGCGATTCTTGAGGCTAACCAATTGGTTATAAATACCAACAATGTAGAAGAACAGGACGGCAACAATCACTAATGCCACAATCGTTGAAATATCCATAGTCTGGCTCCTTCTGAGGGTGAATTTTGCGCCCGCTGAAATGGGCTGCTGACCCCATTATTCCACTTATGAACGCTCTTGTCCCCGTAGGATATCCCTTAGGGTGAATGGGTTTCTCAGATACTGAATTATCTGCTAAGCTGCCAAAGATCGCTCACTACTAAGAAGAAAAAATTATGAGCACTGGAATCCTCGCCCTTTTATCGCTTTTGCCTATCATCTCCGTTGCCTTTTTCCTGGTGTTGCTACGTTGGCCTGCAAGCCGCGCTATGCCTATCGCCTACGTGGTAGCGGCCGCACTCGCTTTTTTCGTCTGGCAGGTGCCTGTAAATAAGGTTCTAGCTGCCAGCGCCAACGGACTCTGGGTTGCAGCCACGCTAATCTATATTATCTTTGGTGCCATCTTGCTGCTTAATACATTGCAGCAAAGCGGTGCCATTCGCGCCATTCGCCAGGGCTTCTCAGATATCACGCCCGATCGCCGCATCCAGGTCATTATCATCGCCTGGCTATTCGGCTCCTTCATCGAAGGATCGGCAGGCTTCGGAACACCTGCCGCAGTGGCCGTGCCACTAATGGTAGGACTCGGTTTTCCCGCGATGGCAGCCGTGGTCGCCGGCATGATAATTCAGAGTACTCCGGTATCATTCGGCGCGATGGGAACGCCGATCATGGTCGGCGTAAACACCGGGCTCTCGGCCGACCCAGAGATGGCAGCCTACGCTGCGCAATTGGGGTTCGCAGAGTGGGATCAATTCCTTGCGTTTATAGCGACGAAGATTGCCTTGCTCCACGCGATAGCCGGAACTTTTATTCCACTTTTTGTCGTAGCCATAATGACTCGCTTCTTCGGCAAGAACAGGTCTTTTGCCGAAGGCTTTAAGGTGTGGAAGTTTGCCTTGTTCGCCGCTTTCGCTATGACCATTCCCTACCTCCTAGTAGCGACCTATTTCAGACCCGAATTCCCATCGCTTATCGGCGGTCTCGTAGGCCTTGGTGTCGTCGTCAGCGCAGCAAAGGCTGGCTTTCTATTACCGAAGGAAGATGAGATCTGGGACTTTGATGACAAAGAGAACTGGGAAGAAGAGTGGACTGGCAACATGCAAATGGAAGCCGAAGATGAGAGCGTTCCAATTATGGGCATCGTCCGGGCCTGGTCACCCTACTTATTCGTAGCCGGCCTGCTAGTTATTACCCGCCTACCCTATTTCAATTTGGAGCCAGTATTGCGTGGCCCGGGCATCCTAACAACCTGGTCATGGGGTCAAATTTTCGGCAGCGACATTACTGCATCTTTCCAGCCGTTCTGGTCTCCTGGCACAATATTCATCATCGTCTCGCTAATCACCATGGGCCTGCATAGCTTAAAGCCATCGGAATATAAGATCGCCTTCGGTAAATCCCTGAAAACACTCGTCCCTGCTTCCATGGCACTGGTGTTCACAGTTCCCATGGTTCAGGTTTTCATCAATTCCAGCGGCGGTGCTGCGGGCTACGAACAGATGCCACTGGTTCTTGCTGAGGGCGTTGCCAATCTTACCGGATCGGCATGGCCCTTCTTCTCTACCTTTATCGGTGGACTAGGCGCCTTCGTCGCAGGCAGCAACACCGTAAGCAATATGATGTTCTCGCTATTCCAGTTTGGTGTGGGCGAACGCATCCTGGCCGACCCAACGTGGATTGTGGCCTTGCAGGCAGTAGGCGGGGCCTCGGGCAACATAATCTGTGTTCATAACGTGGTTGCCGCCTCGGCAGTTGTAGGCCTAGTTGGCAAAGAAGGTGCGGTTATAAGAAAGACCCTACTGCCTTTCTTCTACTATGCGTTGCTGACTGGCGCAATCGGTTATGGAATTGTGAACATGTCCACTGGCATTCTAAATGCGGGCTTCATATTGGCCGCGCTGATATTTGCCACGATGATCTTTTTCATCATCAAGTTCAATCGAGGCGACGCGACCTGACCATTGAGCGTACAACCTGACAGCTAGCTACGACTAGCCTATACTGACTGCTTCGATCATTAGCCGAATACCCATCACGCGGTATTCGTTGTGCCCTTATAAGTCATGCCTGAAGCCTCAGACAAAAATTCCCGCTCTCTCATATTTGCCACTGCCGGTCATGTCGACCACGGCAAGACCTCATTGGTGGCAAATATCACTGGCACCAATACCGACACCCTCGCTGAAGAAAAGAACCGCGGCCTAACCATTGTTCCCGGCTACGCCTATCACCACTTTTCCAGCGTCATCGATGGCCAGGAATACAACAACACCCTCGGTTTCGTCGATGTGCCTGGTCATATCGATTTCATCAATAATATGCTGGCCGGCGTGGGAGCAGTGGACGGTGCACTGTTAGTCATTGCCGCCGACGATGGCATCATGCCGCAGACTCGCGAACATCTCGCGATACTCGATCTGTTAGCCGTATCACGCGGCGCTATAGCCCTGACCAAGATCGATCGCTGCGAACCCGATCGTGTACAAGCCGTCATCGAAGAAATCAGACAACTACAAGCCGCTACGAGCCTAAAAGACGCGCCAATTTTTGCTCTCTCGAATGAGAGCCGCGACGGCATAGATACGCTCAACAACTTCCTACAGAGTCAGTTCAGTGATGATAGCGCTCTAAAAACAAGTGGGGATGACGGTCAATATTTTCGTTATCTGATCGATAGGAGCTTCGTGGCGAAGGGAATTGGCACTGTATTAACGGGTAGCGTCCGCGCAGGCTCCGTCAAGACGGGGAGCACTCTCAAGCACACAGCGACGGACGAGCTCACGAAACTACGAAGTGCAAGATTGGACAAAACTGAACTTAACGAAGTTTACAATGGCCAGCGCGCCGCAATGAATGTAAACCTAGACCACAAACTCGTAAACCGAGGCGACTGGCTAATCGATGAGAAGCTCTTTCATCCAATCAATCGCCTAGATGCAACGGTAGACTTCATAGATCCGGATTTTAAACTACAGAGCAGCGCGCAATACCATATGCACATCGGTGCATCCCATCACGTAGTCAATATTCGACATCTGGGAGAAAACCTCTACCAGGTAAAATGCCTTGAGGTGATGATCGCGCACCACGGCGATCGATTCATCGTGCGCGACCCTGCCTCACAACATACATTAGGCGGCGGCCGCGTTGTCGATGTTTTCATACCGAGACGTAAACGCAGCAGTGAGTCACGGCTCGCACAATTGAATGCGATGCAACACGGCGCTGAAGAGGCACTCAAACAGCTACTCACAATGCAGGTCGATGGCGTCAAACTGCAAGAATTTTCAATCTGCAGAAATATTGATAACACGGCGATCGAAAAATTACTCGAGAGCTTAAAACAAGAGAATATAAATTTCCACGCTCTCAACCTGGATAAATCTTCACTCCCGGTATTGTTACACGAGAATTATCACGGCGAATACCGCGAAAATATCTTGGCCTTCCTCAAAGATTTTCATCAGAAGCAAGCTAACCAGCAAGGTATAAGCGAGCCCGCTCTCAGTCATGGCGTCGATTTCGCGAGCTCCCATCTGCTTTTCCACGGCATACTGCAGAGCCTATTAGATTCGAACGCAATCAAGCGCACCGGCACGCTCTTACACCTGCCTAGTCACAAAACTTCGTTGAGCGCTGAAGAAGAAGTCTTCCTAGAACAGGTGCGGCCCATATTACTTAAGGCAGGCTACGTGCCACCGCGTACCCGCGAACTTGTAGAGATGACGAATATTCCCTTGATGTCCCTGGAGAGAATCCTGCGCGAGTCGGCTAAGGCTGGCACGCTGATCAAGGTTGCGGAAAATCGCTATTACCTACCCGAGACCATCATGACTCTAGCTGGCTTTATAGAAGAGTTGATAGAAGCCGAGAGCGACGAGGCCGGGTTCTCCGTTATTCAGTTTCGCGATGCATCGGAAATAGGCCGAAATCTCTGCATCGAAATCCTCGAATATTTTGACAGCGTTGGCTTTACACGCAGGGACGGCAATAGCCGTTTCGTTCGCACCAACAAAGAAAATATATTTGGGAAATGAGAGAAGACTAAACAGACCTAGGCGTTGAGCCCTATCTGCACAGCATCCAGAAAAATATTCTTCCTATCTCGCTGAACCTGACCAGTCCAACGGCTGCAGTTTCACTGGCAGGCTCATATAGCCCTTTACGAAACTGGAATACACGCGCTCTGGCTCACCAACGACTTCCACCTTGTGAAAGCGTTTCATGATTTCTTCCCAAACTATGTTGAGCTGCATCTCTGCCAATCGATTTCCCATGCAACGATGTAGACCGAAGCCGAAGGAAAGGTGCTGCCGTGCATTAGCCCTATCGATGAGAAATTCATTTGCTCGCTCGATAGATTCGTCGTCACGATTACCCGAGGCATACCACATGACAACTTTCTCGCCCGCCTTGATTTTCTTGCCGCCAAGTTCGGTATCGACAAGAGCCGTGCGGCGCATATGAGCTAGAGGTGTCTGCCAGCGAATTATCTCTGACACCATGTTGCGAATGAGCCCAGGGTCCGCGCGCAATTTGTCGTACTCGGTAGGGTTCTCGTTCAATGCGAGCACGCCACCGGAGATGGAGTTTCGAGTCGTGTCGTTACCGCCCACGATCAATAAAATCACGTTTCCGAGATATTCTTCCTGAGGCATATTACGAGTGGCTTCGCCGTGCGCAAGCATCGAGATCAAGTCGTTACCCGGCTTTTCGTTCACGCGCTCGTTCCATAGACGGATAAAATAGGCGAAGCATTCCTGCAGGGCTTCCCAGCGTTCCGCCTGATTGCTAACGACCCCCCCACCTGGAATTGCCGTCGCCGCATCCGACCAAAACGTCAGCTTATTTCGGTCCTCAAAGGGAAAATCAAATAGCGTGGCCAGCATCTGTGTGGTGAGTTCGATCGATACACGCTCGACCCAATCGAATTCCTCGTCGATCGGCAATTCATCGAGAATCGTGCAGACTCTCTGCCGAATTAGCCCTTCCAAGTTTTTCAAGTTCGCGGGAGCAACCACACCCTGAACGACGCGACGCTGCTCGTCATGTTTTGGTGGATCCATGGATATAAAAGCTGGGAGAATGAACTCTTCGAAGCTATCGACGATGCCGATGGTTGGTTCGGAAGAATAGATATGCGGCGAAGTATCCACCTCCATAATATCCTTGTACTTCATGACCGACCAGTAAGGGCCAACGGCTGACTCTGGGCAATAATGCACTGGCTCTTCACTGCGGAGGCGTTCCATGAAAGGAAGAAACTCGTTCGCCCTCCAAATGCCAGGATGAGATAGATCGATCTTCTCGATTGGCATAGAATAGGGATCCTTTCCTACCATGCTCCACTTACTTTGCTTAGATTCTTGATCACTTGTTACGTCTCTCATACTGCCATCTCCCACAGGACATTGTTCTTTCACTGCTTCAGCTTTCTATAAATAAGTTCAAAAAACTAGAACTGAAATTCTGGCGTGGTAACAACTAGGCCATCTAAGGCTTCAGTCACCGGAATCTGGCAGGATAGGCGGGAGTTATCTTTACGGTCGCTACTCAGGCTGAGCATCGCTTCCTCGGTGGGGCTAGCCTGACCTACCTTATCCAGCCACTCTTCTTTGATATAGACGTGACAGGTAGCACAGGAACAGGAGCCACCGCAGTCGGCATCGATACCCGGTACGCCATTTTTTACAGCCGCCTGCATTACAGTCCCTCCTGTTGATACCTTTACAGGATGCTCGTTACCGTCATGCTCGATGAATAGTATTTTAATCATGAAACTAGAACCCTTCTCTCAGGAAAAACCGAAGCAGCAACAATAGCAAGGAATCTCGGTAAGAAAAAGATCGCATTCTCGATTGCATCCAATTCATTACGGACATGCATCATAGATTGCAGGGAGTGCGCTGGCATAAGCTTGCGCTATTCACCATGCCTAACAGGACCCGGAGACACCTATGAACAAACAGCTACTGCTAGCAGCCATCCTAATTGCACCTTTTTATAGCCATGCGGACGATTGCCGCTATTCCAAAGACTACGATTTCTCAGCAGATGCGGCCTCCCTTGAGAGTCTCCGACTGGACGTTGGCGCGGGCAAACTCATCGTCACGGGAAACTCCGCCCGCAATGAGGTCAGCGTTGTAGCAACAGCCTGCGCCAATACAAGCGAACGGCTAGAAGAATTGGACCTAAATCATCGCGCCCGCGATTCCGAGTTACTTGTTCGCACGGAGCGACACCGAAGCCGCAGTTTTCTCTCATGGCTAAGCTTCGGCAATAATTATTCCCATATTAATGTAGAAGTAACGATGCCAAGCGACCTGGCCCTCGACGTCGATGATGGTAGCGGCTCAGTAGAAATCTCGAATGTCTCCTCCCTCTCGCTAAAGGATGGCTCTGGCTCCATTCTGATTGACAACATTAGTGGCGACGTAGATGTTGATGATGGCTCAGGCTCGATTTACATTTTCGGCGTTAGCGGCATCGTATCGATAGAGGATGGCTCGGGGCCAATCCGCATTCGTGATAGCAATGAGGTCGCTATCATCGACGATGGCTCGGGTGATATCTCAATCGAGAACATACACAGCAATGTAAACATTCGCCATGACGGCTCGGGAGGAATTCGCATTCGTGATGTGGCAGGCGATGTTGAGATTGGTGACGCGGGGTCCGGCTCAGTCGATGTTAGCGGTGTAGCAGGAGTCTATAATTTTCGTGACAACTGAACAAGACTTGCTTAACAGGACGGCGAACAGAACTCTCATAATGTATAAATAAAGAAGCTCGCGATACTGCTATCGCGAGCTTCTTCAATTCAATCAAGCGTAAGCTAGCTTATGGCCCAACATTTATGTTGGTAAATTGATTGACAATCACCGCACCCGTGCCGCCACTTCCATTCTGCAATGACTGCATATAGGCATTAAATTCAGGGTTCGGTGTATCTCTAAACTTGCCCCACGCCGCGAAATTGGGAAATGACTGCATGTAGTACATTTGATTATTAACGACGTCACGATAAACAGAAACACTAGCTCCGGCAGCCTCATGGATAGGCTCTGCACCGAGCGCTCCTTGAATCAGGTCCTGCATAGAGCCAGTAGTAGTTTCCCAAACAAAAATTTCAGAAACACTACCTGGAGATCCACCGTTAGGTGGAGAGACGATTGCTAGCTGTATATTGCCTATCTGCACCGCTGCCGGCGCTGCTGTTTGCTTGGCATTAAATGCTTCCCAAGCCGCGCTCCGAGGTAAAGACTGTGCGAACTCGCCATATGCTTCCCAGCTTGGCGCCAACATGGCGTAACCGTAACTGCCATCGGTATTCGAGCTGATAGCAACTGTTACACCCATAGTGTCATGGATGGCCTTCGCTTCTCGCATATAGCTAACCGTTAGCGCGTTCTTTCCTGCCAAAGGCTGAAACGTGTTTACAACTGCAACTTGGGAAAATGCCGACGATGTTAGTAGTAATGCCATAACTGCAAATAATAATTTCATGATCAAGCCCTCTTTTTGGTGGTTGTTGAATTTTCGTTTATTATTCTCAGATTGGAAATAATTCGTCCGATCTCGAAACAGATTAAACGCATGCCAGGCGCAAGTAAAAGCATTTATAGACTAGTCGTTATACAATCATTAAACGTGTCACTGCGTATACACGCCTGTTAGGCAGGAGATACCAGAAGAAATACAAACCTATTATTCAAATATTTTCTCGCATAAGAAAAGGCCGGCCACAAACTAGGCGGGAACCCGTCGCGTTTCAAATATGAAACCCTGACAACTAAGCTGGCAGATGCAACGGCAGACGCAATTCCTCAACAAGTCTTCAGCAGGACAATCAGCTGAAAGTAATTTCAGCAGAGAATCATAAATACCAGCACTGATAGTGAAATTGCTCGCTTCTATCCACTCCTAAAGAATGCGCTGAATTCTCTTGAAGTTTGAGGCTTGGAGGGTTAGTTTGAATTCGCCTTGTCGACCCCAACCGCATCCCGACAGTGATTTGGAGAACACGATGATTAAACGAATTTTTACAGCGCCCTGTCTTGGCCTAGGCATGCTCCTGCTTGCCCCCGCTCTGATGGCGCAAGACAGTGCCAACCCACGTACAGAATATGGCCAACCCGACATACAGGGAACCTACACCTTCAGAACACTGACACCATTGAACCGCCCTCCAGAACTCGCCGATAAAGCAACTCTCACAGCTACCGAGGTGGCCGAATGGGAACAATTCGAACTACGGCGCCAGAATTGCGACCTAATTATCGATTCGGTAGGAGGCGCTGGCTATCCACCAGGGGTTATTTCCTATAACAACTTCTGGTACGAAAGAGGAACAAATGCCCTAGGCGACTACCGCACATCACTCATTTACGATCCGCCCAATGGCCGTCGCCCTCCCTTAAATGAAGCTGGAAGCCTGCGTCGCGAGGCTCGAAATCAGATGCTATTCGCAAGTGCTGGCCCTGAAGGCCGAACCACTGTCGATAGATGCCTAATTGGCTTCGTGGCTGGCCCACCAATTATTCCCGGCGGCTACAACAACATGCAGATTGTTCAGACTAAAGATCAAGTGATGATTCTGACTGAAATGGTGCATTCGGCTCGCATCATTCCATTGCGTGATGAGCGCGAGACCAAGCAATTGTTATGGGAAGGTAATTCCGTCGGACACTGGGAAGGAGATACCTTAGTTATTCAGACCAAGGATTTCTATCACGACTACAACGAAGAAGGCATTTCCGAGCAAGCTGTTGTTGTCGAGCACATCACGCGCATCGATGAGAATACTCTAGACTATGATTTCACCGTTGAAGATCCTCAGTCATGGGATCAATCCTGGTCCGCCAAATTCCCGCTGCATTCCTCCCCAGATCCCGTTTATGAATATGCCTGCCACGAGGGCAATCATGGTCTAGTGGACATATTGGCCGGATGGCGTCGCTACGAGTCTATGGGCATGAATGGAGACGGTACGCCACTTGGAACCAATGGCACTGTGGCCGCTGATGAGTAGCGATCGTAGATCAATAAACAGATCACATAGATGGAGTTAGTGGAATAGCTTAGCCAAGCTATTTTTATATATACATATTAAATTTAAGAAGTTAGAAGATATTATCAATTATTTTTGTTACCCCACTTTCTTACCAGATATTAACCCCACCCCCTTTTCCCACACATCGCCCAGTCAGCACCCCACCCTAGGCGTATACCCCGATAAGCCATGATGGTTCCATTGCATCCCAATACATACTATTGTGGACGAACGATTTAGATTGGCAAGGGTAGTCCTTAGATATGGAAATCGATGAAAAATATGAGGAGAGCAGACTCAAAGAAGTTCGAGCATCGGGTTTTGGGCTGAAGCGGTATAATCACAATTCCTAAACCATTAGGGAATTGGTCTCTAATTAGTACTCCCAAAGAAATGACTACGTTCCTAACTCTTGGTGGGTGTGTGAAATGCACCAAATGACCTAATAGCCAATACTTGAAATATGTATTCGGTGCCTAACAAGGCCTTGGAAGTCCATACTACAATGTACTTAACTACCACCCCATTTGATCCTAAGGCTATTAAAATATTTCACGTAAGTGACGATTAGGGATGTTGTTGGGGTGCTTAGAGTAATTCCAGCGGTTTTCATCGCGTAATTGTCTATTTTATTATGACAGGGGGAGGTTTGTAGTGCGTAGCGCATACTGGCTTATATTTTCTGCTTTCTTGTTTTTCTGTGAATTGGCGTCAGCTGGTACAGTGAATTTTGCGGCCAATACCTACACGGTTGCCGAGAACATAACGACCCTTACTATTATGGTAAATCGTACTGGATCCACGGCCGCATCAGCCAGTGTAAACGTGGTATCTGTCAATTTGACAGCTACTGGGGCGGCGGACTTCACTACTGTGTCTGAGTTATTGACTTGGGGCATTGGTGATACGTTAGCAAAGACTTTTACCGTCTCAATTACTGACGACCTTCTTACGGAAGGCACGGAAAATTTTCTTTTGAAGTTTTTATCTCCAGTCGGTGATGTGGCGGGGGGGGACGCTACAGTTAGTATTACTGATTATGAAGAAGGTACACTACAGTTTTCATCAGCTTACTTTTCTGGACAAGAAAGTAGTTTGCAGGTAATTGCCACAATAAATCGCGTTTCAGGTACTAATGGTGTGGCTAGTGTTAAGCTAAAAAGCTCTGCTGGCGTTCCGCCGGCAAATGATACACTCGATTATACAGCAATAGACGCTACCGTTTCTTTCGCGGATGGCGAATCTACGAAGAACGTCTTTATTACCTTAAAGAATGACAATGTCGCTGAATTTTCTGAATGGTTCAAGCTGGCTCTGTCTACTCCTAATAACGCTTCTCTCGGTACAATAATTACCGCCAATGCAGAGATTAAAGACTCCGACATAGATTTTACTAGCGCGCTAACGCTACTTGCCAAAGACGTCTCAAATTTAAACATCGAGAAACCGCAGCTACTTGACCTTAAACAAAAATCACTTCTTGATACAACAAAAACAATAATTGACTTGGTAAACAATATTCCTATTCTTCTTCTTACTGATGTCACTACTGAGCAAGATACAAATGGATTGTTAACCATCGACATTGAAACGGATAGGCTTTACTTTCGGCCGATGGCTATCAAGAAAGTAGCTGCCGGTGATCTCCCGAATGTTCATGTGCGAAACGGCGGTAGTATCGATTTCGCAACGAGCCAAGGATGGCTCTTAGAAACTCAGCCTGCACTTGCATATAAAGGTGTTTCAGTCTTTCAGGAAGCACTCGCCGCGGCTTTTTTGCCAGATCTAGTAATTACAGAAAATGGCAACATGACGATACAGAAAGATCAGGGCGCTGCTCCGTATGAGCTAGATGATTTGGATAATGTCATTGTAAATTATTCGTTTTATGATCGGTGGAATTTCAGGCCATCAATGCTATCGAGTTTAACTACCGGGGAAAAGGAAGGCATTTCACTGACTAAGCATCCTGTTGATGGTGAGGAATATGAAATATCGGTTATTTACACGGACGGGAATGCATATCGTCAACAAATTCTGAGCTCGGCACCAATTAATGGTCCAGAACTTATCCAAGAGTTAAGTAGTAATGGAATTCATAGATGTGCTGTGGTCAATGCACCTTGTGGGGTTCCTTTTATAGTTAGTGCGATCAATCCACAGTTAAGTCGAGGAATTCTAACTTTTAATGTATCTAATACTCCACCGAGTGTTATTTCTAAAACGACAAAAGTTACACTATTTGCTGATTATGCAATCAGAAAAACTCCTAACTTTGTATCAAGAATGGTTGGTTTTACAGAAGCTACTGATCAGAATAAAGATGGAGTTAATGATTACAGGATGATTTATGCCAATGGAGAAGAGCAATATTTTTTCTTTGTCTCTGCTTATTTTTTGCCTCCTTGAATTGTATATATTCAGCCTGCTCACGAAATTAGACGAATTGAATTTAAGGAAATCATAAAAATAATAGAGCTGTATAAATGAGGGTTTCACTGCGCAGCCATTGATTTTCATCTAACGCATATTGTATTTGCCCTTAATTGTTATATAACATTTCTATTAGAGATATTTTAACAGGCTTTCTAATTCGAAATTTATCTACTAGGGTAAAATAAAATTAAGTTCTAGAACATATGCTTGCCTGAGGAGGTTGTTATAATTATGAAAAAATCACTGGCAATAGCCTGGCTTTTCTGTATGTTAGCTGGCTGCACAGCAGGTAAGGATTACCGGAGATCTTTAGGATCGTGGTTGAATTTTGACATCATTACAACGGGCAAAGACTATCAAAGAGTTTTAGATTCATGGTTGGGCTATGATATAGAGACTCTCATGAGGCGCTGGGGATATCCAACTAATGTTTTTAAAATGCCGAATGGCAGCACCATTTACGCGTTTAATCGTCTGGATGAGCGCCAAAGCGCATTAGTTAAACAAGCAGTGCCGCCGACTACTAGTCAAATCTGCGCTGGTAACACCAGCCTTTGTCTGAATCTAAAAAGGGTTTTCACAGCCCTGCCGGACAATATTTACTCAGCCCCTTTCAAGAGCAAGTCCGGCTTCACTTCTTTCCCAGAATATATTTCTTTAACTTACGATAACGAAGCAGGGGATCAGACCGCAAATTCTTTATGTGAAACTATATTTGAGGTAAGTGCAGGTAATAGTATTACGCATTGGAGCTATCGTGGTAATGCTTGCTATTAGTTGCATTCGTTAATCACCTACTCGATGATATGTATCACACAGAGGGTCAGGATCTTCGCCGTCAATAAACATTTCACCTATCCATCTATGGGCTTGCCCTTTAACCTGATCTATCTACTTTGTGACTAATTTCTAATACCGCGACAAACAGTAACAGTCTTACAAGTCTCCCCAAGCCTACTGGTTTTCACTACGTAGCATTACTTATACTGCGTAATTAGTGCCGGTAAACTTCAAAGTATCCAACGCTATTTCACCGACACTTCGTATTTGTGAGCCGTCGTTGAGGTCTAATATATACTCAACTGTCCACACGTGCTTATCTGGAACTTTACTCCAAGCCCCTGCGCCAGTCGCAGTCACGGAAGTACCGTCTTCGAGGAAGCCCTGACCCGTCCAGCGCACTTCTCCTCCTTCGAGCTTCTCGTCCATTTGAGTAAGCGGGGTTGGCGCAAAAGTTAGTGTCCCATAAACAGTGCCATACCCTGCAGCAGTTCCTCGCCAGTTAGAGTGATTAGTTATTTCATTGTTCGCATCTGTAGTATAAGTATTACAAACATGTTCCAGATCAAATGTGCCGATTATTTCACTCATTTACTTTGCTCCGTGGTTTGATTTACAAGAAAATATTTTGCTGCCAAAAACCTGTGTCCAAGCTGAAGAAAAAGCCAATAATGCTTACTCTTCCATAATTTGATAATGCATATTTTTAGCTCAGTGTGGCGAATATGTCAACCAGAGGGAATCGTGTCTGCTTTTTCCCCCATGCGAGGGTGCGGACAAATCAACCCCATCCTCGACTGGGCGGAGTGTGCACCCTTTTTATACAACTCAATATATTTTTTATCGATCCAATAGATATCCCCGCCGCGCCAAGATGATTTTCGCCGTCCAAATTCAATGATCTAGAGTAGGCTATCGTCACCTCATTTTCTTACTAGATATTAACCCTCACTGAATCGCTATCAATTCTCTAGACACTTAGCAGCCTCTGTTGATAACGCTCTTCATACTTTACAGGCGACAGCTGATTATTGGAACTGTGCCGTCGTTTGCTGTTATAAAACATTTCAATGTAATCA